>TARA_R110002020_G_scaffold39934_4_pt1 | contig 14209 bp, 16 predicted proteins | sample TARA_R110002020 | Tara Oceans TARA_R110002020 (sample SAMEA4396489) | marine metagenome | biome: Westerlies Biome; feature: [MES] marine water layer (ENVO:01000295) within the mesopelagic zone...; material: water (ENVO:00002006), including particulate matter (ENVO:01000060) such... | reverse complement strand
ATTTTGGTGGTGAGGTTTCTAGGTTACTTGCGAGTATGGGAAAAAACTTAATTCTTATATCCAGAAGAAAAAATCAGTCAATAGTAAACTCATATCCTGATGTTGACATTATTGATATCCAACATAACTTGAATGATGACCGAACCTCTTTACATCTTGCAAATCAGTTAAATGAAAGATATGAAATTTCTGGCGTCATATATTGTTCGGGTGGTCAAGAGAACGCTGGTGATTGGTTATCAACAATTCATAGTAATTTAAACATGAATACGATCTCTTATGTTTCATTTGTAAAAGTTTTCATAGACAAATTTATAGGGAGAGATCGGGGATTTTTTGTGAGTTGTTGTTCCGTGGGAGGATATGGTAATAACTACGATCTCTTTAATCTCTATAAGTTTCCTCTGATCACCATAACAGAATCTCTAAACCATAGGTTGTCTGTCAGAGGATCTAGCGTGAAAGTTTATTGTTTACCCATTTGTTCTTTGGTTCCGGGTGACGGTGTAGACAAACCCATACCAAAAGAAAACGTAACAAACTACGCCAGAAAAATGATTTCACATGTCGAGGATAATAAAAAAGAAACATTAATCCTTAGTGATGAGTGTGAAAATTCACCAATCGGTGATGAGATACTAAATATTCAAAACAGTATGCGAGTTATAACAGAAAAAGAAAAAGAACATTTTGGTTGGACTGATGAACAAGAGAAAAACTATTTTAACAGTTCTATACTATAAAGGATACAATGATGAAAACGAAAGTTACAATTGAAAAACTTGAAGAATTGATGCACAATCAGGAGTATAATGAAACGGTCGATAAGATCATATCATCTTTACAGAAAGATCCGATTGGTCCTTTTGTTCCGGGTAAATCACAAAGGTGGAATGAGAGTGAAGAGACGGATGGGTATAGAAAACATTTATGCAATTTGATCTATCCTCTTATAGAAGAAAGTGTATATGGTTGTTCGATCGAGACCATTGATGTTAAGTTCTTGCGACATCTCAAGTCAGGAAACGAATCAAAGGACGGGGCTTTCTTATGGCACGCCGATAATCATCCACCAGAGGTATTGAACATAATCATTTACTTAACAGATGTTACTGAAGATGGTGGTGGAATGGAATACTGTGAACTGAATGGGGATGTGTTGGTTAGACCTTACACCAATCCTCCCGGTAATCATGATCTAGAATTAAATGTTCGTGATCTACAAGAAAATCCCAATTTTAAAATTAAGAAGATGACCGGTTCAAAGGGAACAGTGTTTTTATTTGATAATTGTATTTTTCACAGAGCTACAGATCCGATTGATAAAGACAGAGATGCTTTGCTTCTACAGGTAAAACCTAATGAATTTAATTTTTGATATAGGATGTAATCGGGGTGAGTATCTAGCATCTGCGATCCGTAAATGGCCAGAGTCTAAATTTGTCGCAGTGGAACCTCAGTTGCATCATTTCAATGATCTTGTTTCTAGTTTTGGATCGAGTGTCGTTTTTTATAACAAAGCTGTCTCCTCGTCATTTGGTACTGCTATTCTTTTACATTGCAATGAAGATACGGGTGTTTCTAGTATAGACAATGATTTTCTTGAGAAGTCTTGTTTCAGGTCATCCGAAAAAGTAATGCAGGATGGGAAAACATTTAAAGATCATTATACCTATGATAATCCCACCGAGGTTGAAACCATAACAGTTGACTACTTAATAGAGGAACATGGTCTGCCTGATTTTATAAAAATTGATGTTGAAGGACATGAACACGAGGTTCTATTGGGTCTAAGTCAAAAAGTTCCTTTGATTACTTTTGAATGGCATGAGCCTCTCAGGGATAAGGTGGTCAAGTCAATTAGACATTTGGAGAATATTGGTTTTACCTTATTTTCAACTGAAATGTGGCACACGGGAAACGATTATCATGATAATGAAATTGATGACTACAAAACTGCGGACGAATTCATTTCTTGGTTTGATGATTATCTAGATCAACCTATTCCTGAAGATAGGGTGTGGGTTCAACGGTCGGGGATGGTTTGGGCTAAATGATAAGAATCAATAAAATAACAGGCGGTAGATTTGGTAATAGAGTACTGCAATATAATAGTCTATTACAATTGTCTGATTTACTTGGTGTAGAAGCTAGTTGTTGTAGTTGGGAGGGTAATTCTTTTTTTGAAAGTATTGTTGATGATAAACCGTCAACCAAACCTCAAAGTTTCTTAAATTGGAACACGGTTTTATACGATGATATAACACAACTGCCTATGGATAGAGATTATCATATAGACGATCCGTCTTATCTCTTACATAATACATTTAAGCAATTAACAAAAAAGGATCCCAGAGACTTCTTGCAAATAAGAGAAGAATTTAAACCTGTCTTGGTTGAGTCGAATGTTAATGTTGGTATTCATATTCGAGGTGACGACATAATATCAGCTGATGGTAATAACGGAAGAGAGATTCATTCTCCCGATTATTATAAGAAAGCTATTGATGTTGTTGACTTGGAGTTTGACGATGTTGTCTATCATGTTTGCACGGACGATGTATCATTCCAAACATATATTGAAACCATAGATTACCTTAGAAAGAAAAACCATAACTTTGTGGTTGGTGATTTGAGTAATCATTTTAAAGATTTTGCTTTACTTTCAGAATGTGATGTGTTGATATGTTCTTCTAGTACATTCGTTATCACCGCTGGTTTTTTGGGCAAACCAAATAAGAAGATAATTCATTCATTGGATTGGATACGAAAACATTTTGATGAGTCGTATGTTCCGTGGGGAAATTACACCGAAGACTATCCTGAATCATACTGGAAATCATATGATAATTTTTGGTTAGATTTATACAATGATACTGGGTCTAAATATTATAAAGCTTGGAAACTTATATGAAAATTTTAACTTACGACAAGAAAAAATATTACTTTGCTGACTTGGTTGGGAGTTTGTATGACACGGACCTTAGTCAACTGGACAACGAAGATCAGAAAACTAATCTTACTTTAGGTAACGATACCAAGACTTCTTTTCATAAGAAGTTTTATGCTCGTATTGATCAGGATGGTGGTTGGCCTGAATTTACAAATTTATACCAAGCATTCGTTCGAGAGGTAATCTTCCCGATGTTTGAAGATGATGAACTCTTATATCAGAAGTATCCCGGTATTCGTTTTTGTAGACCTGGCGCTAAAGCTGTTTATAGATGGCATTGTGATGGAGACGCACACCACAGACACCCGCACGGTGAGATTAACATATTCTTACCACTAACTGAATCATTTGGTAATAATACGATTTGGGTGGAGAGCCTTCCCGGACTCGGTGATTTTTCTCCTATTAACCTGAAGGACGGTGAGTTTATGATGGGTTATTTGAATCAGTGCAGACATGGAAACATGGATAATGATACCGGTAGAACTCGGGTTAGTTTTGATTTTAGAGTGATGCCTGGTTTCTCTTATGATCCGAACTCCACACTAGCTAGTTGTACTACGAGGCAGAGGTTTGCCATTGGTGAGTATTATGATATAATGAACAGAGATGAAACACCAAACACATTTGACCCCACTGAAAATGCAAAGTTAGGATCCGCATGTTAATTCATCCACTAGATTACGATAGACAACTTTTAGAATCTGTTATGGAAAAGTACAATTGTGAGGATCCTTGGGATGTCGTTGATACTTTTGAGAATATGGTTGCCGAATATTCTGGTAGTAAATACGCAGTCGCTGTGGACAGTTGTACTGATGCTATGTTTCTTTGTCTAAAGTATCTTAAAGTTGATGGAGAAGTTACCATCCCACGAAGAACATACGTTTCAGTTCCGTGTACGATTCTACACGCCGGTTGTACGGTTAAGTTTGATGATGTAGAATGGAGTGGTGCATATCCCCTGAACCCCTATCCTGTTTATGATTCAGCTACTAGAATGACAAAGGGAATGTATGTTCCGGGATCGTATTACTGCCTGTCTTTCCATAGAAGAAAGCATGTCCCGATTGGGAAGGGTGGTATGATTCTTACGGATGACAAGGATGCTTACGATTGGTTTAAGATTGTTAGGTATGAGGGTAGACATATGGATCGACTATATAAAGATGATGAATTTGATACAATTGGTTGGAATATGTACATGACTCCAGAACAAGCTGCAAAAGGTGTTGTGTTGTTTGAACAATTAGGAGAAACAAATGAAGACCTCGAAAGTTCAGGTATCCACAAAGATCTATCAGAGTTCCCCATCTACGAAGCTTGACTTTTATTATGAAGATGGTATAATGGTCATGACCGAAGAGTATCATAAGACTCGGGGTTATTGTTGTAAAAACGGTTGTCGTCATTGTCCATACGGATATAAGGATGTGAAAAAATATGAGTAAGATTATTTTACCTCAAATTAAATCTAACGTTAGAAATTCCGGTGGGTGTTCTGTTGGTGGACCTGATCCAATCACTCACGATATAATTGAGGGTCTTCATTTAACTCATAATTCTTTTTCTGGTATGAAGTTAACTTTTGTTAATATGCCTTTGAGAGAATCCGCTAGACCAAATGTACCCCCGGAAGGCCCCGGTATTCTTTCTGCAATAGCAAGGATGTATGGTGCAGAGGTTCATATTATAGATCTTAATGCGTATAGAATTAAAGATGAGTTGGCAGAACAAAACGGACTGTTAAACGGCCGTCATTTGAGTTATGATGAAGCAGAGGGATATATTGTACAACATCTTAGTAATGTTGGAGATCAGGATATATTTGCTTTCTCCGGTAAGATTACCACTCTTAAGTGGCAAGAAGAAATGGCAAGAATAGTTCGCAAACACCAACCAGACACCTTTATAGTTTCTGGTAACGGACTCGCAACTCAAATCAAAACTGAATTGTTCAAATGGATACCAGAACTAGATGCTATTGGTAGGTCTGAGGGTGACGATGCAATTCTACTTATCCTAAAGGATGTGCAGGTTATAAAACAAACTGGATCGGTAGAAAAGGCACATCGTGTTGGTAAATTGTCTCAATATTGTTTGGGTGAAATATCGGGAAAGATTCGTTTTCGTTATGAGGGCAACCGACCAAAATATTTAAACGAATTACCTTATGCTGCTATAGATCTTTTGGAATCTGATCCATATGGATACGATGTATTAAATGATTATATCAACACACCAGTATGGGGAGTTGCTGCAAACAACAGTTCAGCTACCGCATTTGAAATGAAACGAAGTCTGACAACTGTTAGTAGTCGTGGTTGCCCATATGCTTGTTCTTTTTGTTACAGAGGTTCTCAGGGTGAGAGACTTTATGGTATGAGATCTCCTGAACATATTGCTGAACAAGTTAGAGGTTATGTTGATGACTATGATCTAGATTTCATTGGTTTTCCCGATGATAATTTTGCTGTTGATAAGAAAAGAATCAAGAAGATGGTTCCTGTGTTTAAGGAATATGGACTAGATCAAGTTAGGTGGGGAACACATACACGAATGGATGAGGCAGATGATAGAATCTGGGACATGGCAGAATCGGGATGTGTCTACATTGGATTTGGTGGTGAGTCAGCATCTGAACACGTACTGAATTTAATGAAGAAGGGTGGATTCACCCTTAAGAATGGTATGGAAGATGTTAAAATAAATGGAAAAACATACCAGTTCCCTATAACTTATATGAATGCCATTAAGAATACAAACGCAGCTAATGTTCATGGAAACTGTACATGGATTATGGCTTTTCCTGGCGAAGAGTTGGAACATCTACAGACCACTGTTGCTTTTATCAAATGGCAAGAAGAAGAAATAATGAAGAAGTATCCCGGTGATGAGACTGCTCGTGCGTATGTCAATCAATCTCTGTTCACAGCAACTGCTTATCCGGGAACTCACATGTGGAATGTGGTGAAAGAAGAGTTACATAAAAACTTCGGGATCAATCATGACTCGGACGGAGAACCGATATGCGATGACGCATTCCATGATTATGTTCTTGAATTGGATGATGCAACCAAGGTTCTAAATAATAAGAACGGTGATCCAGTTAATTTGGGTAGTATGCCGATGGATACTTTCCTAGAGGCAAGAGAACATGCTAATAATGGTGAACTGGATAAAATCTTAGAAATGGAATAGTATGAAAAATGTCACTATAGTAATCCCCGCAAGAGAGGGATCAGTTGGATTCCCCGGTAAAAATAAATATCTGTTTGATTATACCGCAAACATTATTCCTGATGATATGAAAAATCATGTTGTTTTTACTAGTGACGATAAAAAACTATTGGAAAGATCAAAGGAAATTGGATTTCGTACACTTCACAGAAGTAAAGAACTGTCTTTAGATTCTACAAGTATGAGAGACGTTATTTCTAACGTTTCAACAGAGTTTAATCTAGAACCGAATCACAATATAATTACACTATACTTAACGTATCCGCAGAGAACGTGGGATGATGTTTGCAATATATATGACTTTTACCTCAAGAACGGCAATGGTTCTCTTTTGTGTAGGAAAGAATTGAAAGTGCATCCATATATGTGTTTTTTAGAGAAAGAAAATCACACTGCGAAGAAGGTGGTAGATCATAAATTATATCGAAGACAAGAATATCCATCTTGTTTTGAGTGTTGTCATTATGTTGTAGTGAATCGAGTTGATCAGTTGGGTAGTTTGGATTTAAATTTGTTTTGTGAAAACACCGTCTTCTATAAACTAGAAGATAAGGTATTTGATGTTGATTATATGAAAGATTTTGAAAATTTTAAAAAGGATATGTTGAGTGATTAATGTAATTGGTGAAATTGGTATTAACCATAATGGAAGTGTTGACACAGCAAAAAAATTGATTGATGTTTGTGTTGTTGCTGGTTGTAGTCATGTTAAATTTCAAAAGAGAACTCCTGATATTTGTGTACCCGATCATCAGAAAGATGAGATTAGAAAAACTCCGTGGGGAGAAATTACCTACCTAGATTATAAAAAGAGAATTGAGTTTGGTTCTGATGAATATGATGAGTTGGTTGAATATGCTAATGAAAAGGAAATAGGATTTTTAGCTTCTGTTTGGGATAAACCATCTGTGGATTTTATGAGTCAGTATGGTGGAACCACGAAGATTCCTTCTGCTCTCATAACTGATGATGAGTTGGTTGAATATGCTAGGAAGAAAAGTGATTATCTTATGGTATCAACTGGTATGAGCACGGAGTCCGAGATTGAACATATGATGTCTGTGGGGACTCCCGACTTGGTTTTTCATACCAATTCAACTTATCCCTCACCAATAGAAGAACTCAATTTAAATTACATAAACTGGTTGAAAAACAAGTACCCGGCAGTTGAAGTTGGCTATAGTGGTCATGAGTATGGTCTTGTTACCACGTTCGCTGCTGTTGCTATGGGAGCCACTTGGGTGGAAAGACATGTGACTCTAGACAGAACTATGTTCGGTAGTGATCAGATGGCTTCCGTGGAACCAATTGGGTTGATGAAATTGATGAAGGGTATTCGTGACATAGAACTATCTTTGGGTCATGGTGGTCCTAGAACCAGAACCACTGGTGAACTTTCAAAGATGAATAGTTTACGGAAAACAGTCTCATGATTTACATGGTTGACATTGACGAAACAATTTGCACATCCCCGGAAGATAGAGATTACGGGAAAGCTGTTCCGATGTTTGACAGAATAAATCATATCAATCAATTGTATGAGAATGGTCATACGGTGATCTATTGGACTGCTCGTGGGAGTGGTAGTGGTATCGACTGGAGAGAAGTTACAGAAAAACAGTTTGAAGAGTGGGGTGTTAAGTATCACGAACTTCACTTAGGAAAACCTATTTACGATTTGTTTATTGATGATAAGAATATAAATTCTGAAGAGTATTTTGGGTCATTATGATTTTACTATGTTACGGTACTCGCCCCGAGTGGATAAAAATTAAACCTCTGATCAAAGCCTTCGAGGATAAAGTTCCTTATCGACTGTTGTTTACCGGACAACACGCAGATATTTCTGGTGGTTGGTATCATGATAAGTTGAAAATTACCGAAGGTACGAATCGTCTAGACTCGATCTTTTCCTCCGTGATGAACAATATTAACTTCGATGGAGTAAATGATGTTCTGGTACAGGGTGACACAGCTACTTGCCTTGCAGTTGGTCTATCTGCCTTCAACCACAAGGTTCCTGTGATTCATCTGGAAGCAGGACTCCGAACCTATGATTTGAATCACCCATACCCCGAAGAGGGGTATCGACAGATGCTCTCTCGTATCACGGACGTTCATCTTTGTCCTACTAACAATGCAAAGACTCACTTACTTCGTGATTCTGTTGGTGGTGAGATTCATGTAGTAGGAAATACTGTCCTCGATAACCTAATCGATACTGAATCGTCTTATGGTGGTGAGGTTCTTGTGACCATTCATCGTCGAGAGAATCACCACATCATTGACGACTGGATGATAGAACTAGATAACCTAGATGAAAACATTACCGTGATTCGACATCCAAGTCCTATAGTGACTGATGCCGTTGGCAAACTAAAAAATGTAAATGTAATCGATCCTTTACCTCACGAAGAGATGGTCAAACGAATTGCAAACTGTAAGTTCTTGATTACCGACAGTGGTGGTCTTCAAGAAGAGGGATCTTTCTTTAATAAGAAAATAATTATATGTCGAGAGACAACCGAACGACCAGAGGTACTAGAACATCATGGTGTTCTTTGTAAGGAACCAATCAATCTTTCTGGATTGGTTGAGTCAATACAAAACAAATACATAGTAGACAAGCCCTGTCCATTTGGTGACGGTCGATCGTCAGAAAAAATAATGGAAATAATAATGAAAAAGAATTGGAATCGAAATGTCAAGTAAACAAACTATTACTCTTTGTATGATCGTTAAAGATGAACATCATTGTATTGAAAGGTGTTTAGAGTCCGTATATAAATTCATTGATCGGTATGATATTACTGATACTGGATCAACTGATGGAACTCAAGAAATAATTAAAAAGTTTTTCGATGAGAAGGGTATTCCCGGTGAAGTTCATCAGTCTGATTGGAAGGGGTTTGGTAAATCTAGAACCGAGTCTTTAGAAAATGCAAAATCAAACGGAGCAGATTATGCTTGGGTGATTGATGCTGATGATAATTTGGAAGGTGACTTCACTGAGTCTCTAGAATTCATTGAAAAAACTAAATTTAGTTCTTATAGTCTCAGAATTACCCGAGGTGAAAATTTCACATGGTGGAGAAACCAGATCTTTAAGTTGGCGGACGACTGGAAGTACGTTGGTATTCTCCATGAGTATGCGGACGTTCCGGATCGAGAAGGAAAACAAATGGCTCAACTCCCAGGCCCCTATGGGATTCATGCAAGAACAGAAGGTGCAAGAAACGTAGGTGTTTCCCCCGAAGAAAAATACGGGAAAGATGCCGAGTTACTTCTAGATGCTATAACTAATCCTAAAAATCCAAATTATGAACCTCATAATGATAGGTATCACTTCTATCTTGCTCAAAGTTATTTTGACTCGCATGATTACCGTAACGCAATGAAGTGGTATGATAAGAGAGCTGCTATGGGCAATTGGCAAGAAGAGGTTTATTATTCTGTGTTCAGATCAGCTATGTGTTCTGGTCTACTGGATGAACAATTTGAGACCACCACTCTCAAATTCATGGAAGCTTGGAATTTCAGACCCAATAGAGCTGAACCACTACATCAACTTTCTAGAGTTTTTAGGTTGAACAATAAACCAAGACTTGCTTATCTGTATGCTTCTATGGGAGTTAAACTTCCTTTCCCACATGAGGACATCTTGTTTATCGCGGGTGATGTTTACGAGTGGCAAATGTTGGATGAGTTATCAGCTACCGCTTTTTATGTGGGTCAGTTGGAAGATGGTCTCAATGCAACTAATAAATTATTAGAAAAACTAGATAAAATTCCAGAATCAGAACATGATAGGATTCGTGCAAATAAAAATATGTACGAACAAGCTATGAAAGAGCGTGAAAGTTTTGTAAATGAACAGACTAATAAACGTAAAGAGCTGATGGAAAAGTATAAGATTGAAGAAAAGAAAAAGTCTTCTAATAAACAAAAGAGTTATGCCAAGGCAAGAAAAGAAAGAACTAAGAAAAACAAAAAGGCCAAAGCATAAATAAGTAAAGGAGATTTCTCATGTCATCTGCAAAATACGACATACAAGTAGATCAAGGTAGTACATTTGTTTTTAATGTTTCATATCTAAACACTTCTGAGGATGTTGTTGACTTGACAAATTATTCTGCCTCTATGCAGGTGAGAAAATCAATCTTTACTGATAACATTTTGGTTTCTGCTACAGGAAATACTTCTGGTGGTTATATAGTTGGTGGTGGTTCTACTGGTTATTTTGTAAGTGGAACTGGACCTAGTACAATAGGGTCTGGTGGGATATATCTTAATGCTTCCACTGGTGGTGTAACTGGTTCCGGATCTAACACTGGTGGAATATACATCAATATTGATGCAACCACTATGAAAAATGTTCCAAGAGGACAACATTTTTATGATCTTGAGTTGACAAATGGTTCTGAAGTCACTAGAATACTCGAAGGTAGATTCGAAGTTGGATCGGAGATAACGAGATGAATGCTGTTAAAGTTACAAAAACAGAGTTTGTTGTTAGACGAACATCAGAAAAGAATAGAATTAAAGTCATTGAAAAGACAAAGACTTTAGAACTTAAGACCAATTAACCCTTGACACAATTGAATATTGTGATATAATATACTTTATGAGTGAAACTATGAAAATTTATAAGTTGTTTCCGAACACACTGGAAATGAAACGCAGTACGCACGAAGCAGCATGTTATGATATCCATGCTCATCTTAGACCGCCGGTCCCCCCGGAAGATATTACCCCCATAATTAGAAGTGTGAAATGGTTTGATTGTTATAATCAACCACATGAAACTACACCGGAGACTGTTTTTGTTAGTGATATTCCTAACGTAACTTTCACGCTAGGCCCTAAGTGTCGTGCGTTGATTCCTACTGGGATGGTTTTTGATATTCCCGTAGGATTTTCAGCAAGACTACATCCAAGATCTGGTCTTGCATGGAAGAACGGAATCACTCTGATCAATGCTGAGGGAGTTATTGACTCTGATTACTGTGAGGAAGTCTTTGTTCCTATCTGGAACCCAACTAACATTCCATTCGAGATTAAACATGGTGATCGTATTGCACAAGTGGAAATTATCGAATATCAACGTGTAGTGAATCATATCACATATACACATGCAACACCTAAAAAGAAAAAGACAAACCGTTCAGGCGGATTTGGATCTACTGGGATTTAGTGTGAAAATACGAACACATTCATTTATACTATATGATCCGGCAACAGGTAAGATACAAGATAGATTTGACGCTTATTGTAAAGCGGTGGATCACTTACCAGATGATAATCAAACACCGAGAGTTGTACTGAAACATGTGGATGGAATATTAGACAATAACTTATATTTCGATCACGGTGTAAATATTTGTAGATCAGATTGTTTTCTAAATCCCACTGCAACTCAAACTTTTAAAATAAAAAAAGGTTCAGAAGAAGAATTTGATTTTTTTATGAAAAATGGATACCATAAGACAGGAAATAAATAATGACTAGAGATGAACTATTAAAATATCACGCCGAACTTTCCGCCGAAGCAAGAGAACTTATGTCTCTAAAGAATAGAGACTATGCTGGTAACGAAGGAACAGAACCTTTCGCTAATTTTACTCGATGTGAAGCTATGGGCATTTGTAAGACAGAAGCTGGATTTATGGTCCGAGTTACTGACAAGATGAGCCGCTTGAGTTCTTTCCTCCGTTCTGGTAAAATGCACGTTGAAGATGAAAGTTTCTATGATACCATTGTGGATGTCATTAACTATATGGTTCTTCTTGGTGCATATGTCAAGGACAAGGAAGAACAAGAAGAAGAACCCACTCTATGGGACGGACTCGATGAAAGTCTCACATTTGAAGAAAATGCAGTACACACAGAAAACTGTTGATGGATAAACTATTTTATACAAACGTATCTCGGAGGGGTGATTATATCCTTCTCCGGGGTATCAATAACGGAAAAGCTTTTTCTCGAAGGATTAAGTTCAACCCGACTCTTTTCGTTCCGTCGAATACGGAAACGAAATATAAGACCTTGGAAGGATCTTCTGTATCACCAGTAAATCCAGGCACAATGAAAGAGTGTCGAGACTTTATTCAGACATATTCTGGAATTAAAGGTTTCGATGTTTATGGTAACACGGATTATATTTATCAGTTCATTGGTAAGATTCATCCGGGAGAAGTTGAGTATGATTTTGCACAACTGAAAGTTGCTTATATTGATATTGAAACTACATGCGAACTTGGTTTCCCTAATGTAGACGATCCACAAGAAGAAATTAATGCAATCACCATGATCATTGGTGATAACCAATATGTTCTTGGTCTCGGTGAGTTCGAAGACATCAAGGGTGCTGAGTGTCACCGATTCTTCCGTGAGGAAGATCTCATCGACAAGTTCCTTGAGATCTGGGAATACGAATCACCAGACATTGTTAGTGGCTGGAACGTCAGGTTCTTCGATATACCATATCTCTACAGTAGGATCTCGGCCGTGCGTGGAAGATCTCAGGCAAAACGGATGTCTCCTTGGGGTATTGTCCAAGAGAAGACCATCACTCGAATGAACCGAGAACAGACTGCATACGATTTGGTTGGTATTTCTACACTAGATTATTATGAATTGTACTTGACGTTCACATACACAAACCAAGAGTCATATCGATTAGATCATATTGCAAACATCGAACTCGGTGAGAGTAAGTTATCTTATGATGAGTTCGATAGTATGGCAGAGTTCTACAAGAAAGACTTTGATAAGTTTGTTCGGTACAACCATAAAGATACTGAATTGATTGTGCGACTTGAAGAGAAGATGAAGTTGATGGAACTCGCAGTTGCCCTTGGTTATTCTGCCAAGGTTAACTTCGTTGATGTTTACTCTCAGGTTCGTACTTGGGACCAGATCATCTACCACTATTTGTCAGAACAAAACATCGTGATTCCGATGAAGAGTGGTAGTAAGAAGGACGAACAGTATGCTGGTGCATATGTTAAGGATCCAATCGTGGGTCGTCACGAATGGGTTGTCTCCTTTGACTTGAACAGTCTGTATCCTCACTTGATCATGCAGTACAACATCAGTCCAGAGACAAAAATTCAAGACGAAAAAAATTACACTGTTACACCAAACTCTATTTTGGGAGGTAAGATTCCCTCCGAAACAAAGCATTCCCTTGCTGCAAACGGAACTTGTTATACCAAAGACCGTCAGGGGTTTCTGCCTGCACTAATGGAGAAGATGTACGAAGAACGTAGTATGTACAAGAAGTTGATGATTGATGCTCAAAAGAGAAAGCAGGAAGATCCCGATAACAGATCAATCGACTTTGAAATCTCCAAGTATCATAACTTCCAACAGGTTCGTAAGATTCAGTTGAACTCTGCTTATGGTGCAATTGGTAATGAGTGGTTCCGATACTTTGACGTTGATATGGCTGAAGCGATTACACTTTCAGGTCAGTTGTCTATTCGATGGATTCAGGAATCGTTGAATAAGTATTTGAACGAGACTTTAGAAACGAATGGTAAAGATTATATCATTGCAAGTGACACAGACAGTGTTTATATTAGTCTCGGTGATCTAGTCAAGAAGAAGTGTAACTCCGACAACGTTGTTGATTACTTGGATGATTACTCCACGAATACTTTAGAACCATTCATTGAACAGGAATATAACAAACTAGCCGACTTGATGAACGCATACCAAAACAAGATGATCATGGGTCGAGAAGTTATTGCTGATTGTGGTATCTGGACTGCGAAGAAACGATATATGCTCAATGTGTGGGACAGTGAAGGTGTTCGATATAAGAAACCCAAACTCAAGATCATGGGAATTGAAACCACCAGAAGTTCTACACCACAAGTGGTTAGACAGTGGTTGAAGAAGTCTATCTCTATCATTCTCACGGAAACTGAATCTGAGATGATTCGATTCATTGATGAGAAGAGAAAAGAGTTCAATGACTTGGACGTTGAGGACATTGCCTTTCCCCGTGGT
>TARA_R110002020_G_scaffold343810_1_pt1 | contig 14212 bp, 12 predicted proteins | sample TARA_R110002020 | Tara Oceans TARA_R110002020 (sample SAMEA4396489) | marine metagenome | biome: Westerlies Biome; feature: [MES] marine water layer (ENVO:01000295) within the mesopelagic zone...; material: water (ENVO:00002006), including particulate matter (ENVO:01000060) such... | reverse complement strand
GTATCTACTAATTTATTAATTACATTATCATCAGCAGCAGACCTATACTCTACATTCAATCTAATCTCGTTTGTGTTGGCATCGAAACTATGTCCCGATTTTGCTAACTCTCTACCTATACAAAATAGGCGAGCATTTTCGCAAAGGTTACGGGGCACTATGTCACATCTGCCTACAGCTTTTTCAGTTTCATGTAGATGGATACTGTCCCATTTTAACTCCTGGTTCGCATTAGTAGCTGCCACTCTTTCAACTGAAACTCTTCTATTGGGAGTTAGTCGGTTCGCGATGTTCCAAATATAGCTACCACACTGATCGCCTACAGGCATCAAGGTGTCTTCGTAAATTTGGTCTACACTTCTCATAGGTTCAGATACTATAGACATTGCTCGCTGTTCGGTGCAAGGTATCAAAAGCTCACTTCTAGGTATTCCTGCCTGAAGATTTTGTCTATATAAATTATAGGAAGGATAATCAAGTCTAATACCACCTCCGTTGGCAACTTGGTTCATTAATCCTGAGATTGTTTTACCATCAGCTTGGACTACAGAGCAAATTAATTCAACATTAGACATTTTAAAGTTACATTTCAATGTATTAGCATCAGACCATATTCTATTTCCTGCTGTAATCTGTGCGATAGAAAGTCCTGGAGCAACAAAAGTGTAACGGCATCGACCACCTACAGAAGATACTGTGGCAATTTCACCTAGTAATACAGTGTTACCACCGTCTTCTGTGACGTAAAGTGTTTGACCTGCAGACCAAGGCACATTTGCGAAGTCTCCTAAAGCTTGGACTAAATAAGAAGAAGCTGGAGCGGCATCTGTTCCTGCGGTATTGAGATCGATGAAAGGGATAGCTGTGGCTGCGGCAATTGTTGTGGCAGTAACAAAGGTAGCCCCGTTAGTTCCTGGTGACATTGCTGGAGCTCCAGCAACTGGAAGACCTCTGATTTGAGGAAGACCTACAAATGGGCCAAGTCCATTTTGAGCTGAGTAACCTATAGCAGTGTAGGCTCTTAAGGCTTTCTCTTTCTTTGCTAATTGAATACGAATGCGGAGACCACCTAGAGCGACAACTGGAAGGAGCTTCTGCCCTTGTCCTAACAATCCACTCATATACATTGGGATTACACACTCTACAGGTTTGAAAGTAGTTCCTTCAATAGGGTCGAAAGTAAAGTATTGAGATTTAAGTCCAGTTCCAACCATTGGAGAAACACCTTCCATTAAAGTCCTCATATTCTCTAAACCTTGAGTTTTTGAATAGTGGTAATACATAGCAGTCCAAGTATTAACATCTTCTAATTGTTCTAAAAGTTGTCCGTTATTTGAATAAATAGAGATTGTTTGAATAATAGCACTGCCTCCAGACATAGGGTCAGGTTGAGCTATACAATTTGTAGCGGCTGCCTCTGCATCGATTTCTAACAAGAATTTTAAATAAGTTCCTTGACTGGTATTTAACATAGGCACTTCTTCGGGACTAATAACTAATTCAATTACATCTTGTTCGGTATAAACCGTGTTTCTGTCAGTTAAGATAGATTTACTGATTGTGGGGACACTCATTATATATTATTTGTATATAAAATAATTTACGAATTTTAATTTTTAAATTATTTTATTAAATCTTTAATTAAGCTAATTCTGGAGCAGCAATCGAACCTCCAACATCTAAATTTCCGCCGCTAACTGGCGCTAAAGGTGTGTTCCTTAAAGCTTCCTCTTTACCGCTGTCTATCATGCTTTGAACTGCCCCATAAACTCCAGCTCCTACCGAAGCAACTTCAGTTACAGCTCCTACACCCTCAAGTAAAGCTCCTAAAGGAGCAAAAATTCCACTTGCTAAAAGACCAGCTCCTATAGCTTCTTCTGTTCCAGCCGCCGCTTCTCCTCCTAATGAAGCCGCCGCTTCCTCTCCTGTGTCTTGAAGTATAGGAGAAATTTCTTGCTCTCCTGATGGAGGAGGAGGGGGAGGGTCTGTTGGTTCAGTATTTCGAATTAATTCGTCATCATAATCAGTTGCTCCTGGTGCTCGAGATGTAGGTCTTGGGGGTCTATAATCTGGATTTTCACTTCTGTCTAATTCATTAAATCCTTGATCTCCTTGTCGTATCATTCTAGGTCTTCTATTCAATTCACTCATCTCAACATCTCCAGGTCTGCTTCTAGGAGCTGGGTCATCAGGGTCTTCAACTACAGATTGAGGAACATTAGGGTTACTTGGTCTTGCTGGTTCTACACGTCCTAAAAACCGTTGAACTGGTGCTCTCTCCTCTACAGCTACGGGAGCCGTTACAGGATCAGAAGAAGGAACTCCTCCAGTATCGTCTACAGGCACTCTAGTGCTTGTCGGTTGGTCTCTGCCGTATGTATCAGGGGACAATAATGAATTATTATTCATTAAATCATCCATAGGGCTCATTTCAGTTCCCTCACCTGTTAAACTGTCACCATCAGCACCTTGTAATCTAGGTTCCCTGACTAAATTTCTTAAGTTACCAGTGTCAGGAATATTGTCTCCTACTCTTAAGTTATCAAATCTTTCACTTAAGGAAGAATAGGAAGGCACAGCTGACCTAGCTCTAGCGGCTAATCCTTCTGCTCCTCCCTCAAGTTGTGAGGTTATATTGCTTAAAGCATCCCTACCACTACTTAAAGCATCTTCAGCAACTCCTTTAGCTTTACCCAAAGCATTAAATGCCCCTTTAGCTCCTTTGGCTACTGCCTTTATACCTTCAATAGCTACTGGAAATTCTAAACCTAGTTTAGCAATTTCACCATATTTTTCTACTTCTGATTGTATGCCCGCTAAGGCAGTGTTTCTTTGAAAAATTTCATTGTCCCTTAAGCTTTTAACGGTATCATCATAATGGCTTACCTGGTCTTTAATTGCATCCTGAAATCCTGTAATAGACATTTATATTATTAATATATATTTTTATTATTTATTATAATTTTTAATAAATTCTTTCAGTAAAATTTAAATAGGCTTCGGGTGGATTACTATCTAACCTAAAATAAATCCATTGGTAAGGCTCCCCCCTTGCTTTTTCCATTAATTCTTCAAAATTGCCTCCGAAACTATCATCTAAATCATATTTAATAGCTTCAAGCTCCTTTTTATTTTTAATCATTCCACTAACTAAAAATCCTGTCGAATTTGCCCTAATTAACGGTAATAAATCTAAATATTTTTGTGTAGAATATAAATAAAGGCATGCATCACCTTTTCTAACATAATGTCTAAACCTAGATGCTAACCTTAATACTGCTCCACCTTGTCTTCCGTGCCTATTAAACTCCCCATAACAATCATCGACAATTAAGGCGTAGGAAGTGTCTGCTCCATCAATCTCTTTCTTTTCCTTCTGAGATTTAATTAATCCTTCTATAATACTATCGTCATACTTGTCGTAGCAGGTTTCTTTATATTTCTTAGCTGTAAATCTAGAAGTTGAATCATTCCACACAGTAGGTGAAATTACCTGAACTGAGCTGAATAAATCTTCATAAAAATTAGGATTATGGAGCATATTGTTCCATAATGTTCCCTTACCCATCCTCACCCCGCCCACTAGGGAAATTAATTGACCTTTAAATACGTTTGGAAGGTTGGGATGGATTTGCTTCTTTTCTACCATTTCATTTTCTTCGGGGACAACAGGTAATATAGTCAAGTCATTATTCATTTAAAATATAGTGAGATTATTATTTTAGATTTTTTTCTTCATCTATATTAAATGAACGACTACGAGAACGGTGTTTTAACGGATTTTAAAGTCTACTGTCCGAAATATATTATTCAAAAATACAAGCACAAACATCAAAATGCAGAACAATGGACTAGATTTTACTACTATAAAGATAAGAAAAGATTATGTGTGCCTCCACAAAATATGGACTACGACTACGAGGTATCTTCGACTTTAGCCTATAATAAAAATGTTTTTTATAAAATGACTACTATGAGTAATTCTGATACTTTTTTTGATTATTATTTTAAATTAAAATCTGATTTACCTAAAGTAGTTGTTAAGAGTTCTAATAGGAAATCTCAACGATTAAAATCTTTAAAAGTTCCTGAAGAACCAAGAGAATTAACTAAGGACGGCAAGTTCATTGTTCGCTTCCAATAGTTACCATAATATTTTATCGGCATAATATCCGTTACTTCCTACTACTGCTCTATTTTTAGCATGTCTTTTTTTATAGGCAGCTCTTCTTTTGTTAGCAAATTCTACACCTTTAGTCTTTTTAAAAGTGCCGTAGTCCCCATAACCGATTGCACCGATTGTAGCGACTTTTACCAATTTTCGTTTTTTTTTATCCATTTTAAAAACATCTAATTTTTTCTTTTTATTTGTCGCTCTCTTAATAGTTACACCTAGGGCTTTAGCTGCTGCTCGAGAATGGGCTGTAATAGAATAACTCATATATTTATACTATATATAAATATATTAATTAATAAAATAAGGCAACAATACACACATCAGGGGTAGATACTAACTATCGACTTGTCTGTTAATAGTTTCTTCTACATTATATAACAAGATTTAAATTCCATAGTTCCAGCGCGTCGATTTTCCTTTTTTATGTGTTTGATAGGCTGAAATATTTCCGTTCCAATTCATCACTTGAGGTGCCTTCGGGATGGGTCTAGGTTTAGAACGAGGAGGAGTAGGTCTATGTCTCTCATTAATTACTTTATTTGGGTGTGGCTCTGTGCTGGTGCTATACTTTTTTTTCTTACTATCTTCATACATATTCATATAGGTAGAAAAGGTGTTGTAATCTAATTTTTGTGCGGGAACAGGTTTAGGCATTTCTGGTATAGGCTTCAATTTAGGTTCTTTCTTAGCCTTTGCTTTAGCTTGTCTTTTTTCTAAGGATCTCTTTCTGCCTTCTGCTAGGGCAGCTAATTGTTTTTCGCTCATAACCTTTTTTTTTCTTTTCTTTTTATCTTTTCCTCTTTTACCTTGACCTGTAGGCTCCATCGGTAGTTCAACGGATTCATTTACCATTACATCTTCCTTAACCCCTGGTGCTTCTTCTTTCGAAAATTCTTTACCAAAAACTGTTTTTGAGGTTACTGGCTCTACTGGTATTTCCTCCACAACATTTTTTATCTCCATTTTTACATTTTCTTCGGGTTTTATTTGAGGATTTATTGCTAGGTTTGCTATTTGAGCTAAAGGGTCTTTTATTTCAGGTAATCGATTTTGAGACATTGTTATAATATAGACTAAGATTTTAATTTTGTATAAAAAAGTTTAGTTTCCTTGAATAGTTAATCCTCTGTCTACATCTCCTACTCTCGGTGCCTTAATCTTTATAGTTATTGTTGTATTTCCAGCACATACATTAGGTTTAGTGCCTAATTCGTCAGTTAATCTACATCTTAAGGATGAAACCTTAAAAGCATGAGGATTTTTTAATTTAATCCAATTTTCAATCGGAGAAGAATAAAAAGTGCCTCTACTATCTCTATTAATTCCTGGGATAGGTGAGGCTTCTCTTGTCGGAGCATTGCCTAGAGCAAAAGGTATAACCCCTATAATAGCAGCTGAAGTTCCCCCTGAATTTAAACCTAAGGTTCCTGCTGCCGTAGTTCCTGTAGAATTTCCGAAAAATCCTGAAATAGGTAAATCTGGCAATGATACTACTAAAGAATGAGCTAAAGGTATTGTTTGACCTAAAGGAAGTTCAGCTCTCGCTCCTGTTCCTGGCGCTGGAGGCATTTGGGTAGCTGCTATTCTTAAGAAAGCTGATTGATAACCTAAGGCATATCCTACGGTTGCCCTATTTACATTATTCCAGTTCTCAGCATCGAATTTCTCTGTAATCTGTCCTAGTACAGTTTGCTTGCCAAATCCGAATGTATAGGGTAAAGAGGCAGTTTGTTCGGCTGCTCCCATTAATCCATCGTGGTCTCCGTGATGAATAGCGTTCATACATACTGGTAAATCAGTATTTGTTGTTGTGGCACCCATATGTAGGGGTAAATGCCTATATAAATTACATTTATCTGCTAGTGCCTCAGTATTATCCAAAGGGTCAGTAATCTTCATAGTCCCTACTGCTGGGATAATTGGGCCAAGTAAAGCATTAGTTGCCGTAGTCACTTGAGAACAATATCCTTCTAATACATAACCTTGCCCTCCTGGGTCGTTAGTAGGTCTCATCGAAACTCTTAGTTCTTCAGGAGATGCAGGAATAACGGCTCTCGCCCATTCAATTGCTCCGTCCATTTGATTAGTGTAGGCTTTATTACCTGGAGCGAGAACAGGTCTTTTATAAAATACTATGTTACCTGCTCCTGTTGCTGGGTTCATTCTCTCAGTTTCCCACCAAACAGTAAAATTAGTATTATTAGATAAATTATTTAAGGTTGAATTAATTCCATTCAAACTATCGCCTTTTGCTGGGTCAATTAATTCTCCTCCTGCTGTGATAATCCCTCCTCTAAGGTCAGCTAAAGATCGCTCTGTGCCAAGTGTAGGTGTAAATTGCCAGTTCCACCCTCCTCCTTCGATGTTAAATCCTGAAGCTAATGGGGTAAATGTTGCTTGTCTCTGTCCGTTGTCAGTATTAAATAACGGCTTTAAATCTACGAAATTTGTAACCTTTGCGCTTCCTCCTAATGGATAAGTAGGGACAACACAAGTCCAATTAGCAAATGCAGCTCCGCCTACTAATGGAACTATTTGAAAGTCAGATCCTGATATTGCTGCTTGATTATTTGGTAATGTTGATTTAGTGTTTCCTGGAACAGCACAAATACTTTGCTCTGTGCCTAGGGATTGTGCGGCATCAGGAACTCTCATTAAATTGTGAAATTCAAATGCTCCAGATGCTGGAACGATGTTCTCCCAGCCTCCTACTAGGGTAGAAATAGGTGTATTTACGGGGTTATTCATATAGGTGTTTGCTGCCGCTTCTATCTGCCCCGCAGCTACGAATTTGACAGGAAAAATCTCATTTGGGTCTTGAAATTCATAAGCATAGGGTGAGTGTGGAGTATAAGAGTTACCTACAGTTCTGGCTAGTAAATTTCCTGTGCCATATTGGAATGCTAATCTATTACCTTGAGAACTAAATTGAACTTCTTGAGCTATCAAAAGTCTTCTATTAATGTGGGAGCCTACTAAACATACCTCCGCATTGGCTGGAAATTCTATGTTTTCCGTCATGTAATTTTGGAAGTCTTCAGGGTCTTCGCCTTTCGAATTTAAGACAATTAGGGACATTTTATATATTATCTAAATATATTTTTATTTTCTCATTAATATTTATAATGCCTCATTTTTCTAAAGTATTCAAGAAAGCTAACACTTTACAAAAGAAAAAACGTATAAAACGCCGCCCATTTGATGCTGAAAATTTAAAGCCTATTAAACATGCGAAACCTGAAGAGATTTTCGGTGATGCCTTAAATAATCCAGCTAAAAATTCAACAAAAAAAAAATCTTAAGCTATATATATGAATGATACCATCTCTCTCAACGATAGTGCTAACTTACAAAACGGGACTAATAATTTACACGGTTACGACTACTCCACCTATATATTGGGTGCCTTATTACTTGTTAGCGAGGTTCTCCCGCTTTTAAAGAATAAATCCAACGGATTAGCACACGCTTGCCTCTGCTTAATTACTGGTTCTAAATGTATGTTAGATAAAGTTGAAAGTCAAGTCCAAAAATCCATCGAAGAATCTGATAAAATTGCAACTCCAGTTTAATTTTAAATTGTCTTTTTATACAAGTCTATAGATTTGTATAAAAAATCATCTTATTTGTAGAATAAATATCGAAAAAACTGAAAAACACAAAAAACACAACGATCTGAAATAAAAATTCTGTATTTGTAATATTATGAAAAATGAAAATTGTTTTCAGATTTCAGTTTTTTTTTTAAAATAGTTGTGTTTTTTGTGTTTTTTGTGTTTTTTGTGTTTTGAGGATCTTAATCTTTATATTTATAGTCTAATTCATCTTCAGATTCAGATTCATGCATCTGCATCGCATTCTGTAAATTAACTATACAATTGATGAAAGCTCCCTTCTTGAAAGTGCCGTTACATCTGTCTCCTGTCGCCTTGTTACAATCATAGATATAACCCCTTTTACTGAATTCATGCTTGATTGTAGTCCAATCATTACCGTCCTTCGTTGTCCCGAAGTAAGTCTGAATACTATTCATTATGTCCTTTTTATAGGTTGTGTGAGCCTCTTTCATCATTACACAATTTTCAAAGAAATCAGTGAATTTCGCACTTTCTTTCATATTTTGCTCGAAAGCCTCAGATAAATACTTAGGCATTTCAAGGCTGTTACCTGGTTTATTTGCGAGTGCCATTGTCTCAGGTAAATAATAGTGAAACAATGCGAGCGCCCATTCTGGATTTTTAAATTTTGTTTTGCTCTGAGTGCCATCAGACCTGTAATGATGTTTTTCCTCATCTATTTCATAGGTTTGATCTGAAAAGGCTTTCCCTGGCGGTCTGAATTCACTCAAGAATTTTTGACATAATCCCCTACGACAAGCCGCAGGGTCAAGCTCTCCTAATTTTGGTGGTTTATTTGTTGATGCCTCAACATTAAATATAATAGGCATTGTAACGGAACCCTTGTAAAGCGGAACAACATCCATCTCAGAAGCGCCTACAACTTCTTTGAAGAGTTCAATATCAATGTTTCCGCTCCATTCCTCCATAAAAATCAAACGGGTTGCTCTTTCAAAATATTTTGGAAATTGTTTCGATAAAGCCCTATCGTTATTCTTGTCAAAGAGGTTCTTTGCTGGTTTGTCACAGTAAATTTTAAAGGCAAATTGAAAGGTCTCAGCACTATAAGATTTACCATTACCGCCTATACCAAGATTAAGCATGAAGTTCTCAGTCGGCAAGCCTAACATACAGGAGGCTCTCCATTGTTTGTGTGCTTCAAGGCACTCCCCTTGTAATATCCGTTCAAAATCTCTTTTAACAATATCTATCTTCTTTTGAAGATCCTCATCAATATCCCTATAATCAAAGGGGAGACACTCTGAAATATGCATCTGTCTTGTTCTGGGTTCTAATTTACCCGTTTCAAAATTGAAAGCACCATTTTTAAATTGAAACAATAAAGCCGTTTCAGGTTCTTGATTGAAATTAATTTGAATAGGCGGCACCTCAGCGATAATATTATCGAGGGCATTTGCGCCTATTGCCTGTTGACTTGCTCTCGAACTGAATAGGGCTTTCAGTTCTTTCGGTATTTGTTCTTCTTCTGGATATAATTCTTTAAATTTATTAATATATATTGTTTTAACTTCATTTATCCTACGATTAATACGACGAATGACACATTTGTCCTTCTTGAGAGGCGTCCAAAGTTTAGTTGTTTCTTGCCAGAAATATAGTCCTTCGTCCTTTTCATCAGGGGTTATGAGGAAATCATTTTTAGCCAGGTTTGTCAGCACCTTTGCTGCGGCATCTTGAGTGAATTCAAATTCACCTTGTAAATTATATTCAGTCTTAGGCTTAAAATTTAATTTCCTCCAAAATCCGTTATATTTCTTGTCAGTTTTTGCATTTGAAGAGTTCCAGATTTTTCTGACCCAGCTCGGACATCCGTCGTGGTTCTTTCCTTGCTTCAAGATGTCAAGCATTAAATCATAGACGCTCTCATCAGCTGAATTGTGACAAGCATGTATAAGCCCTGTTGATTTACCTATTTCATCATCAGGATTACAATTAACACAATAATCACAAATATTTTCTTGTAAATGTTTATATTTTGAAGCAACTGTCATTAATGTTAATTTATTTTGATTTGAGTTTTTTTTTTGAGATTGTTGTGTTTTTTGTGTTTTCTGTGTGTTTTGTGTGAGCTCTTTCTGAATATCTATCAAGTCCTTTGTTATCTTAACGGCTCTTTCAACTCGATGTAAATAAGCATCAAAATGAGACCAAGCCCATTGACCGTTTAAAAGTTCAACGCCTTTCTTTCCCTTCTCATCAACCCCATATTTTTCAGGAAATTCAATTCTGTCTCCTTTTCCTGTCATTTCAGGAAGCTCACATATTAAATGTGCGCCAAAACTCTTGGTCGTGCTTTTTTTGTAAGGGAGCAGCTGTTCTTTTAATATTTTGATCGGGTTCGGTTTCTCATCCACTTCTTCAGGAAGCTCGCAATCAATATCAATAGCTTTATATATACCTCCTGTGTCCCAGGCAAAGTGATTGTATTGTTTTGGATTACCGTTATTATATTCTTCCCATCTTTGCTTAATCTTTGCATGTCCGTTCTCTTCATTTTTAAACCAGTTCATTTTCCCTCCGCATTTCAATAATTTCAACAATTTCTTGCTTCCATCACTTAATATAACGGGTTTCTTCGTCGTTTTGTCAATTTTGTTCTTGAACTCAAGTTTTATAGGCATTGTTTGAATATTATTCCTTTTACAGAATTCTAACATTTTGACTTTTTTTCTTTTATTCATCTTATTATATATACTCATTTTATTTTATCTTTATATTACTTCAATTTAATAAGATTATTTATCAAATTTTTCTTAATTCATTGAATTAAAAAAAACTTGTGTAACGGATTTATTTTCTCTTCATGAGGTTCATTCCAAGAACTAGTTGTTTATGTATTTTGGGTGTCATTTTAATTGTGTTACCTTGAAATCTGAATGTTTTTCCATCCTCGTGTTTATTTAACCTACGCATTGTAGGTATAGTAAAGGTGTATTCCATCGGGACTTTTAAAGACTTATGGAGCCCACCTTTCATAAACGTAACCTTTTTTCCATCTAATTTTACAGATTCTTTCTTGAGTTTAATAGGTGCTTTTTTTTTAAAAGGTGCTCTTTTTTTCTTGACATCTTTACCACCTTCGTGAAAGTCTTTGTCACCGCGTTTAGTAGTATAGTCCTTGTCTCCAGGTCTAGTTTTTGAGGGTGCTCCCTTGCGGGACGACGAAGATTTCGGGATTGACTTCTTTTTTCTTACCATTTATATTATCTACTAATATTTTATTTTTGAGATAATTTTTATGTTTTAAGCTTTTGAAATGTCTTGCTCTGTGATGATGGCTCCAGGTGCCTCCACAAGGACAATGGTGGATTGTTCGTCCCTTAATCTTACATCTTTCTCGGCGTGCTAACATCTTTTCATAATTAGGGATAGCATCGTACTGGTTTAATTCGCCTATTAAATTAATCCATTTTGATTCTTCAGCCTTAATATCATCATCTTCTAGTATTGTTTGCATTAAAGTTAAAGTCATATTTTCTTTAGTTAATCCACATTCCCTAAAGTGTGTGTAGACAGGTGAATAAAAAGATTTTCTATTAGGATTTACAAACTCAGATCTGTGTTCGTTTGCTCTACTGGATAGATGTCTAACAGTAGAACCGACGTAGCATTTTCCACATTTACACTCAATTGAATAAATACTCATGTATGTAATATAGGTATTTTTTTATATACTTAAAATAACGTAGCTTAATGATTATAATAAACAAGAGAAAAACGATCATAATTTCCCGCTCTTTTCGGCTCAACCCAGTGTAATATCTCTGAACCGTTGAATTTTAACGGCTTTTTTCTCGCATCATATTTTTCAATCAACTGCGTCTCCTGGTTAAATAAGCAGGTGTCTCCTCCCTTATATTTACCGAAGGCTATCAAGACACTTTCTCCACAATTTTTTGAATCGAAATGAGGAGGACAAGGGAAATTTTTATTAATTGTAACCTGATTGTATTCAAAATCCTTAAAGTATAGTTGTTGAAACTCTCTGAGGATGCCTCCAAGTTCTGGATTGTCTCTTTTAAAATTTGTATTATATTTACCTTTACTGTGTTTTTGTCTCATTATTTTTGTGCCATCTTCTTTTGTTGTGAGGTAACCCTTCCAGGTTGTTCCGTAAAGAACAGAGCCGTTACCTGGCTTTACATACAACATTTTCGATCTTGTTGAGCCTACATAATACTTGTATTTCTTGAGATGTTCTTCCATAATATCACAGTCTTTTTTCCAGTCTCCTGTAAAGTCTTTTATAACAATCTTTTTTTTTGACCTATCCTTAAGCTTTACTTCAGGGTGCCCGCTCTTTTTTTTCAAATAAAGCTTACAATAATCAGGAAATAGTTCAATTAATCTGTGTGCTGACTTCAATGCTTCAGCTTTTCTATCTTTTCCTTCAGCTTGCATGCCTCCTTTATTCTTATAGTATTTTGTCTTGTAACAGACATTATTATAACGGATAACTTTGCCGTCTGCTGAATAATTTCTTAATGTTCTTTCAAAATCTTCTTTTTCATCCATAATTAATGTGAGGTTCTTACTGTTGATTTTTCCCCAAAAACAACCAACAATTGCTCGTAAATCCGTTGTAACCTTGTCTCTCATAAAATAGGCATTATGAACGGGATAAACTCCCCATAATCGACATTTTTCCTCTTTACATCTATGAAAGGCATTCTGACAGAATAAATTTAAATCTTCAACGGGTCTTAACTTTTCTTGATGGAGTTCTTCAATCTTTTCGACATCATCATCAAGGCATACAAGTTCATCTCCCTCCTCGAAATAATGAGTGATGAAATTTCTTTGATTTTTCAATCCAAGAACGCCTATAATTAAGTGTCCGTAAAGCTCTTTATCAACATTTTTTTTGTAATCTACAAATTCAGATTGATTTGCGACAAAAACCCATATATTTTGTGCCTCAACTCCTCCCTCTTTCAATGTCTTCAGGGTTTTTAATCCGATGCTTTCTGATCTTTTGTATGATGGTATAATAAACTTCATATATAACATAGGTCTAGATTTTCTTTTTCGGCATTTAAATAAATAATTGAATAAAAACATTTTTTAATGCATTTATTCAATAATAAAAATTAATCAATTTTTTTTTAATTCTTCTTTGTGTAATGTAATTCAGCAGTCTGAGGGCTGTGACCCATCTCTTCAGCACAAGCCTTCTTTTCGGCAAGAGATGGACCACTATAAAAGGCAGTGTTGTGAATTGTTCTAAGCATAGATGCTGAGATTTTCTTGTCAAATTCTTCTTTCATGATTTTCATAATTTGTTTTGATAGTCCGTCCTTTGTAACCTCTCCTTTTCGTCTTGAGTTAAAGAGTAGGAATTTTTCTGAATGATGCTTGAGATACAATTGAAGCACTCGATTAAGATTAGGCGGAACCTTAAGTCTGTAAATGCCTAAACCTCCACCATTTTCATTTTTCTGAGCCCCTGACCCAAAAGAGAAGAATTTTTTAATTTTTGATTGAAGAACCAAGGCATTCATTTTCTTTTGGTCTTCAACACTATATTCTTTGTATTCAGTGTTTGTCATTAATTTTAGTCCAGCATAGTCAAGGCGACGAGGTTTAATTAAGGTATAGAGGGATAAAATTAAATAATCTTGTAAAGTTTTGTGTTCGCCTACAGTTAATGTCTCTTTCTTATTGTATTTTTCTCTTCTGATTTTATTCATAAATTTACGTTGAAGTTTTAAGATATCTTTCCAATCAACCCAGTTTTCTGCTTGTTTGTCAGTTTTTGTTTGAAGTGCCATAAGGTCAGTGTAATCTTTTGTGAGACTTGCTTGAATACTGTGATAATGCTTGTATAAATCGCTAGTTCCTTCAGGAAAGGTTACGGGGTCATTCTTGCTCGACCTTTTGATAGGCGCCATTGCTTTATCAGGTGACAGAAAGACAAGAATAATTGAGGCACATACCCTCTTTTTAGAGCCACCATAAAGAGGTGACCCATCTTCTCTGACCCCGCCGAGGATTGACTGAACTCTCTCTTTGTCTTCTAGGAAGCTGTTGTCTTTATAATCTTCTCCTGTTACAGATTTACTGAGCTCATTCATGTAACGGACATAAGTCTTCCAGGTTTGAGGCTTAATATTTCTTTTTTCTTCGATTGCGCTTTTGATTGTATTCATTTACTTTATATTAAGATTTTATTTTTAAGTCTTTTTAAAATTTAATTATCAAATTTTTTTCTCAGTTCAATTTAAATGAAATATATTAAATGCAGAAAATGCCAAAAAACCTATGAAGAAAGACCTTTTGATAAACATTCTATAATACCTGACAATTACCTTAAGGCAAATCTAGGCTTTTGTAGTGAGAAGTGTTTTAAAACATTAAGTAAAGCACACCAGGCTCACGAAAAAATGATTTTAGCACT
>TARA_R110002020_G_scaffold48700_3_pt1 | contig 14222 bp, 17 predicted proteins | sample TARA_R110002020 | Tara Oceans TARA_R110002020 (sample SAMEA4396489) | marine metagenome | biome: Westerlies Biome; feature: [MES] marine water layer (ENVO:01000295) within the mesopelagic zone...; material: water (ENVO:00002006), including particulate matter (ENVO:01000060) such... | reverse complement strand
TACAGATGCATTGCGGGAGGCAGAAGAAAAGGACGAATCCCTGGTTGAGCGTCTTGCTGAGCACATCAGAACTTATCTGTTCGATAACCCGGATCTCCAGGAAGCTATCAAAGACAAGTTTGGCCTGACGGACTGGGACAGCGAAATTGGCGATATCGACGATGCTGCCACGCTGATCAAGATAGCTCAGGAGATTGTCGTCCAAGGCCCCGCGAAAGCACGAGCCTTTTTCGAGGAAGTTCTTCCCGAGGGGGACATGCCTGAGAAGGGTGAGACTGCCGAGGATCTGGGCAGCCAGAGCTTCACCGAGGAGGAGCTTGAGCGGCAGAAAGAGGAACTGGTCGTACAGATGCTGGGGATTTACGATCGCATTGACCACATAACCCGTCAGTTAGAAACCGCGGAAGGCGGCGAAGAAGCAGCCTTGAGGCTGCGGCGAGCAAGGATGGGGATCTGGAGGATCCACCTGTTCTATCGCTGGTGGAAGACTGCGGAGCAGCTTGGTGGTGATAATGTCATCCTTAGTGAGGTCCGACCGGAGGATCTGGAGGATGACATCATGTCCAGGCGGGACGAACCGGGGTACAAGTCTCCAGTGGACGTGAACTCGCTGGGCGAGGAAGAGATATCGTTGCTGGAGTTGGACCCAGGTCACATCGAGGCACTAGCTCGCAAAGCTGCAAGAGCACAAAACGGAGAAATGCTGACAGTGCTGCTTGGCCTCGACAGGTCGGGAGTGCGGGATATCGATGTTGTTCCTGTGGAGTTGGAGGATGGGCAGACGGTAGACACATTCGTCGTCGAACTCCCCGAAAACAGACACAGAGGCATGTACGACATATGGGACACGATAGAACAGCAAGGGGTCTTTGTCGTTTTTGAAGAAAAGGACAACAGAAAAAAAGCCGAGGAGGATGCACTCTACTTTGCCTTCCGTGAAGACGTGGAGGATCTTGCCGGTGATCAACCCTTCGAGTTCCTAGCTCAAGCTCTCAATCGACAACTGGCCGAGGACGCTGCGTTAGACCAAGCCCCCACCCCCGAGGCGGCGGAAGAGGGTGAAGTGTCAGGCATTGACGAGTCCCCTGCGAGGCCCGTGGCCCCGCTCCCGTCCGGGGCAGTCCCTGCGCACTTTGGGTTCTGGACATACGAGGACCCCAGGGGCAGCAGCGGTCGTCCGGTTGCGATGTGGCAGATAATACGGAGGCTGTCGTTGCTGCCTCGCCTGTTTGGGTACGAGGGTGTCACAGAATTCCCAATCCAGACCGGGGGGCTTAGGTCTCCTACTGCTGTCGGTGAAGCGCACCATCAGGAATTGATGGTAAAAATCCGTGACGCAGACGACATGCTGACTGCCTTTCACGAGATTGGGCACATCATCGAGGTTATGATATTCGGCCACGGGCTGGTGAAAGATCCCGTTACTAAAAAAATCAAACGCACCACTCCATGGAAAACGTCAGCCGTTGGCAAAGCTGTGGTCGACGAGTTGACAAAACTTGGAGTGGATCTGTGGGGAACCAAGAAGCCAAAGGGCGGTCTGGCACGAGAAGGGTTTGCCGAGTTCATCCGGCTGTACCTGGAGAACCGATCGGAGGCCCAGTCCAAGGCTCCGAAAACCCTCAGGTGGTTTGAACGCACCGTGACCGGAAGAGCAAAAGGCAAAAAAGCACTACAGGCAATGGACCGTATTGCCAAGATGGTGACCAGTGCCAGGGAGCAAGGACTCCTGAACTGGGCGAGGGATATAGTCGTGGACCCCGCATCGCTGGAGGAGCGGTTCGAGGAATTCAAGGACATGATGCGACTGTCCCCAAACGCATTGATCAGAAACATGGTCGAGGCACTTCAGCCGCTTGAGCTACTTGAGCAGCAGTACGAGAAGACCACGGGTAAACCAATCGCGGATGTCGATAGTGCGTACAAGTGGGGACAAGCACTTCGACTCCAGCATTCAGCTGTCGTGCACCACATGGTCAACGACGGGATGATCAATTTCTCTAGAGATGAAGTCAAGGGGGGGGTCACCCTGAACCAGCTGGAGAAGTTCGTCAAAGCCAAGGACTACAAGGACTTTACCGTTTACCTCGTGGCCCGCCGCAGCTTGAAGCTGATAAAGAACGAGAAGATCACATGGGACGAAAAAGGGAAAGTCATCAACAGGGAGCCAGCACCGCTTGATACCCCGATGACTGAGGAGCAGGCTACCAAGATCATCGACATGCTCAACAAGAAGTACCCCAAGTTCGGGGCTGGGGCCGACATATTTTACAAGTGGAACGATGGTGTCCTGCAGTACGTTGCCGAGGCGGATGAATTCCTGGGGCAGGTGGTTGGCCGGATCAGAAGGAAGGAAAAGGAGCGTGGCGACTACGCACCGTTGCGTCGCTACATGAGGGCAACCAACTTGGCACTGGCCAGGTATGGTGGTCCGCGGGTTGGATTCATGGACGTGTTCAACGCACTCAAGGGTTCCAAGCGGATGTATGTTGTGGACCCAATCCAGACAGCCATATCCAACGCGGAACGGCTTGTGCTCGCTGCACACAACCGCAAGGTTGTCAGCACGATGATCTCCATGGCGGGTGCATTCAGCGGAACAGCCGGGGAGCCGCTTGGGTTCGGGAACCTGATATTCCAAGAGGTCCGGGACAGGGAACTGAAGCACGCGGCGACTGTTGAGTCGACAGCCAAGCAGGTGTTTGCTGAACTCAAGAGGCTCGGATACAGCCCAGATGTTGTTGACCACCGGGGGATCCCGGTAGGGATTGACGATGTTGAATGGGACGAGCACTCGCTGATCGAGTTTTACGGGATGGCCATGACCCCCAAGAGCGGGGAGCCGATCATTCCTGTGAAGGACGCGAAGGGTGCCATACGCTGGTACAAGATGGAGCCATCGGTCTACCAAGCCGTCCAAAGCATGGGTAAGGATGGCATGGAGTTCCTGAGAAAAAACAACTGGGCACGGTGGGCAATCAATGTTGGCGGGTTGATGCCACGCCAGACTGCCAGACTGTTCCGCGCTGGAACGGTTGGGTTCCGTGCCTCGTTCGGTCTGGTCACCAATCCGCTGCGAGACTTCCAGACCCTCTACCTGAACACATCGACCAGTGCCAACGGTCTTACCCTCTTTTCAAACTTCATGCTTTCGTTTGGCGAGGAATTCTTGTCAGCGATTACTGCTGGCAGATACAGATCCAAGTACAGCAAGTTGTGGCTGCGACTTGGTGGCCGCATGTCACTCCCGCTGTCCCAGGACACAAACCTTGTGGCCCAGGCTGCTCGCGATGTTGTGGAATCCAAGAACATCGGAAGGCGAATTGTCCGTTACGTCACCGACCCAAAGAGAATTCCGCAGCATGCGTGGAACGACTGGAACACGTTCCTTTCGTTCTGGAAAGACTTCCTGCAGTTCCCGGAATCAGCCACCAGAATGGCCGAGATCAGAACTGTGGCCAAGGAGATTGGATGGAGTCCCACTATGCCGGATGGGAAGGGCGGAACCCAAGCCAGACCCATGTCGGCAGAACAGGCACAAAAGCTGATACTGGCAGGCAAGCAGGTGACGGTCGATTTCACCGCGGCAGGCGACTGGGCGCGTGCCTGGAACCAGTTCATTCCATTCTTCAACGCGGCGATACAGGGACCTCGGGCTGCTATCCGTGCAGCCAGACGACCGGTACGGATGGGGAAACTGGCGGGAGTCCCCACCGGGCCAGTCCACTTTGCCACTCGCGGCATGCAACTGACCGCACTGGCTATCGCTAACTGGTTCCGCAACAAGGATGAGGACTGGTACATCAGGCTGAACGCCCGGGAAAAGTTCCTGTACATGTTCTACCCAACGGAGATCCTTGGCGAGTCTTCTGTGGTGATGATCCCGATGGCTCACGATTCGGGGCAGCTGTTTTCCGGGCTTGCCGTGGCGTTTCTTGACGCATGGTATCGCCGTGAGCCAGACGAAGTTTTGAAGTGGGCCGAGCTTCGGGACTATGCGGATACGATTTTTGAAAGCCACATGCCGATCGACATCCCCTGGGACTTCAAGAAAATGCGACCCGCCCCGACAAACGCGCTCGGCAAGTCGTGGCAAACCATGATGGAATTGATGGCGAATCAAAAGTCATACTTTGAGACGCCAATCGTCTCCTCGACATTCATGGGCCCAGGAGGCAGGGACCGCATCCCCAAGCAGCAGCAGTTCAACGAGTACACAACGGAAGCAGCCAAGTGGCTTGGCAACCTGTCAGGGATGACACCTGTCGAGATAGACCATGCGATAGTCTCGGTGGCTGGCCCAGCTGCCAGGGACTACCTCCTTGCCGGTCAGTCCCTGGACGGGCTGTTCACCGGTAAGAAGCTGCAATCGCTCAGTGACGTGCCGATTCTTGGCCGGGTGTTCCGAAAAGGAGGAGAGGCAGGCACACGAACACGACCCATCAACGAGGTGTACGACCTGTACGAGCACGCTTACACGCGGCATGGCGACAGGAATAAGCAAGAAACCCCAGACGAAAACAAAGAGTTCATGCTGCTCCAGGACGCGACGAAAGCGATCAGCCTCATGTTCCACATACGAACCGTAACGGACAATGAGAAGGATCGAAGGGCCATGACCAACAAGGCCTCGGAAATGGCTGAAAGTGCGATCAGGGACATCAACGAGATGCGGCTCGTTAGAGATCCGTATCGCCTGGAGGCCGCAAGGCTGGAGCAAGAGCGGGACGAGATGCGTATGTTCAAGGCATACGAAGACGGAGACATTGAACTGGCCGAAAGCCTGCGAAAGGAGTTGCACAAGAGCAAGCAGTCGGCACTCCGCAGGGTGATGCAAGGGTTCCCGACCCTGAAAAATCCAACACCAGACGCCCTCGAAAAGGCCATGTGGCAACAGAAACGGGCCGGGGCAATCGCCTTCCCCAGAAGGTGACCTAGTGAAACTTTTCACTAGGTTGCTTATATAGTGGGGCAACCACGCGCAGGCACTACATTTTGTGGGTTGTTGTGCGCGGCACCGACGCTATAGTGGTGCTGCAACCCACAGTTACCAAGGAGAAGGCAATGCTGGTGTTGAGCAGGAGGCGAGGCGAGTCGATAGTTCTGGAGGGGGGGATCACGGTCACTGTCCTGGAGTTGACTGGCAACTTCGTGCGGCTAGGGGTGGATGCCCCGGATGACGTGAAGATCCTTCGGAGCGAGTTGGTTGGAAAGGAGAAGGTCGATGAAGTTGTATGAATACCCGGAAAAGCTGGAGAAGCTGGTTCGGCTGGCCACTGAGGAGGGTGATCTTGACGATGAGATGCTGGGGGAACTCAAGCACCTCGGGGACGGTTTCAAGGAAAAGGTGATCAATTGCGTGAAGATCATCAAGGAGTTGGATTCCTCGGTGGAGTCGATCCGTGGCGAGATCACGCGGTTGCGGAACAAGCGGGAGTCCTTCAAGAAAAAGCTGGAGTGGCTGAAGAGCTATGTCCACGACCAAATGGTCGGTATGGAGATGGACTTGGTCAAGGATGACCTTTTTACAGTGCGTATTTCTGAGACCCCAGGCAGGGTGGATATCGTCGATCAGACGGTGATCCCCGCGAGATACCTGGAGCAAGGCGAGGTGAAGGTCCTGAAATCAGCGATCCTTACCTCCTTGAAAGAAGGGGAGTTGATCCCGGGATGCGAATTAGTGAAGAGCACATCGCTTCGGATCAGGTAGACGAGTTGCTGCTCGTCACCATGGAACAGGAAAGGGAAGATTATGCCGACTGATATGTGGGAGAGGCTGCAGGCCCCGTTTGCACCGCAGGAGGTGGAGTGGAGGATCGGTCGCAGCGGGTGCAAGAAGGACGGGAACGTCTGGGCAATGTGTCTGGCGTATGTGACGAACCGGGCGATTCAACAGAGGTTGGACGATGTCCTGGGTCCTAATTACTGGAGGAACGAGTACACGGCTGGCCCCGCTGGAGGCGTGATCTGTGGCCTGTCCATTCGGTGCCAGCATGAAGACCAGGATGGCAGCTGGGAGGACGAGTGGGTCACCAAGTGGGACGGTGCCGATGCCCGTGACATCGAGGCGGTGAAGTCTGCCCTCTCGGACAGCATGAAGCGAGCGGCCTGCCAGTGGGGGATCGGTCGTTACCTCTACGACCTGGATGAGGGGTGGGCTGAGATACATGACAACAAGGTCCCCGGGGCCAAGCGGGCGAAGTGCCAGGGCCCGGGTGGAGACAAGTGGTTCTTTTGGCTTCCTCCGAAGCTGCCGCATTGGGCTTTGCCTATCAACACTAGCCCTAGTGGCTCCCCTGCCCGGGAAGTGGCAAAGCAGTCGGCAGTGGAGGAGGAGCCTCAATCAGTGGACAAGCTCAACACTGTGCTTATGGAGGCTGGATGCAAGGGGCCAGACGAGGCAAACAAGGTGGTTGAGTGGTTGTGGGATGGGACAAAGTCGTCCATTGGTGAGATCCGGGACTCGGACGCACTGGTTGACGCAACTCTTGAACTCGTACAGGTTAACGTGAAAAAGGGCATCCCGATTGGCGAGATGCTCGTGGCAGCATTGGAGGAGGGTGAAGAGATATGAGTGGTACAACAAGTCAACCATCGGGATACCTGAAGGAACTGCTGAAGGAGAATGAAAGGCATTTCAAAACCCATGGGATTGGAAAACGTGTGGCGGAAAGGGAGGAGGCTTTGGAAAGGGAGAAGGATTCGGAAGAGGAGGAGCCTCCAGAAAAGGAGGAGAACAGGGCGATGCACGTCCTGACACTGGATGATCTTCGCATGGACAAGAGGTCATTGAGGGCGTGCTGGTCGCTTGGGGTCCACAGTGTTGCCCAGCTGTGCAATACGACTCCCAGTCAGCTTCAGCGGGTGAATGGAGTCGGGCGTTACACGGTGAGGCAGATAGTCAGGGCTTTGGCTGGCCATGCCTTGGAGTTGGCGCATGACCCATCGTACAACTCGAACAAAAACCCAACACCCGCAAAGGATCGGGGGGCTGCAGGCTGGACGGAAGAACGACGTGAGGCCCAGTCCAGGCGTGCTGTCAAGATGAACAATGAGAGAAGAGAGCACGGCGAGAAGGTTCTGTTGGAGGAGGCTGGGGACAACTTTGTGGAGGCTATGGAAATGGCCATCGCCACTGGGGCGATTCCTGCGGCAAGAAGTCTTCTGGACTGCTGCACCCCCTTGATGGCCAAGAAGATTATCGATCTGGTATCAGCAATTGAAAAAGGGTGGCTAGCATGACGAAGCACGAAGTGATTTACATGGACCCGCACGACTTGGTGCCTCATGAGGTCAACCAGTCGATCTACCGCGATGCCCCGGATGATGAGTTCATCGAGTCGATTAGGCGGCTGGGGGTCCTTGAACCCATCCTGGCAATGCAGCCCGCGGCTAGCATTGACTCTGATGGAGGGGTGTCTGTTCGCCCGACAGTTGTCCTTTCTGGTCATCGCCGGATGAACGCGGCCAGGGCACTGGACATTGACGAGGTCCCGGTGATCATCCAGCCCGATGAGTTGGTTCAAACTGACGACGATGCGATTCGCCTGCTGATCCTGTCCAACCGGCAGCGGGACAAAACCAACGAGCAGCGTGCTCGTGAGTTTGCGATCTTGAAGGAGGTCGAGGAGCGGCTGGCACGGGAACGTCTGGCGAGTGTTACGGAAGGGGAGAAGGTTGGAAGGGCAAGCGACATTGCTGCCGAGGCTGTAGGGATGAGCGGTCGCACTGCTGACCGGGCCGTTACTGTTGTCGAGGCGATTGACGATGCAGAGGCCAGCGGTGATCAGGGTCGGGCGTCTGATTTGCGTCGGATGCTGAACCGGTCAGTAAGCAAGGGGCACAAGGCTGTCGAGCGGGAGAGGGCACCTGTTGTCGACGGGAACGAGGTTGCCGTTCCAGACAACCTCATTGATACGTTCAAGGCATCAAGGGGGATCCGCGGCCTCATCTACAAGGTTGGCGAGATCAAGGCTACTGTCAGGGTCATGTCGGAGGAGGAGGGTGGCGAGCTTTTGCCCCTGAGGGCTATTGAGGCGGATTGCACCAACGTGTCGAACGCTTTGATTGCCGGTCGCCCGCATGCCGTCTGCCCCATCTGTAAGGGTAAGGGTTGCGATGGGTGCGACCACCTGGGGTGGATGCATCGCGACCAGTACAACGCACTTCCCGAGGGGTTGAGGGGGTGACATACCTGCCTGATCCAAGACCTGACGGGAAGTGTGCCGAATGTGCCAAACGGGCGGCAGAAACGAACGACGGGCGGTTCTGCTTCGAGTGCCAAAAGCGGCTTATTCTCAATGAGCACAATTCACTGGTGAGGAACAGGGATCTGAGCAGAAGGGGCACCGAGGAGATTGGCCGTTCTGCCAGGGACCCGCAAGCCCTTGGTGGATCGGCTGAACTCATCGACTTCGACGACGATATGAGCGGATATATGGGGGTTAGTAAGTGAACTACCTGCGTGATTTTCAGGTCAAGTGTTCCGTTGATGCAATCTCGGCATTGAATAATTTCATGTCGGCATTGATGGTGATGCCTACCGGGACAGGGAAGACCCAGACTTTTCTGGAGATCGCTGACCAGTGGCCACAGGGCAAGGTGCTTGTCCTGGCTCACCGAGAGGAGTTGGTCTGGCAACCGTGGGAGCGGTGGAAGCAGAAGACTGGCGAGCACGGTGAGATCGAGATGGGCGAGTTCCGCCGGTCGAGCCACGCAAGAAGCAAGATGACGTTTGCTTCCAAGGATAGCCTGTACCGGGAGAAGCGGATCAAACGCGCGTTCCCAGACCCGATGGAGGTGGGGCTGATCATCATCGATGAGGCTCATCACGCGGTCAGGAACAACAAGACCTACCAACGCATCCTGGACTACTTCAGTGTGAACCCGGATCTGCGGGTGCTTGGTGCCACGGCCACGCCAGACCGAACGGACGAACAGGCACTGGGCCAGACATTCGAGACCGTGGCGTTTGATTACCCGCTTATGGACCCAGCTGGTGGGCCCTCCGCTATTGGTGACGGGTGGCTGGTTCCGATCCAGCAGGAGATCATCACCGTCGATGACATCCGGTTCAATGAAATCAAGACGCAGGGTGGCGACTTCCAGGCGAAAGCACTGCAGTCGGAGATGACCCAGGAGGTTGTGTTGCACAAGGTGGCTGTTCCAACGATGGATCTGGCTGGAGACGACCAGTGCATGGTGTTTGCTTCTGGCATTCAGCAGGCTTCCCGGTTGGCCGAGATATTCAACCGGAAGATGGACGGTCGTGCGTTCTGCCTAGTGTCCAAAGTCCCAGCCAGTGAGAACTACCAGCACGTTGTCAATTCACGGGATAAGCAGTCGCGGAGGAGAGCACTGAAGCGATTTGCGGACGGGTTCTACCAGTACGCGGTCAACGTGGGGTGCCTGACCGAGGGGTATGATTGCCCCCAGGTCAGGACGTTGAGCATGGGTAGACCATCCAAGAGCCGTAGTCTGGTGGCTCAGATGTGTGGCAGGGGGACGAGGGTCCTTCCTGGGGTGATCGAGGGGGAGGACTGGAGGCTTGAGACGCCTGATGAGAGGAAGGCTGCAATAGCTGCCAGTCCCAAGCCGAACATTAGGATTCTGGATTTTGTCGGGAACAGCAGGCACCGACTGATCACCAGTGCGGACATCCTGGGTGGTAAGTACCCGGACGAGGTGGTCGATCTGGCGAAGGAGGAGTTGGAGAAGGCTGGCGGCGACGTGATGAGGGCACTTGAAGAAGCGGAGGTGAAGCATGCGACACTTTTGGAAGAGCGTAGGAAAATTGTGGCGACGTCTGTCCGATATGACGCGAGGCGAGCAGACCCCTTCGGAATCCTCGACGTTGTTCCACCTCGTGAACCAGGATGGCACAAGGGTCGCATGCCGACCCATAAGCAAAAAGAAGCCCTCGCAAAGTTCGGTATCGAGTCGCACAAAATCGACGACCTCACCTTCCACGGGGCATGCACCCTGATGGACTCGTTGATCGGGAGGTCGAAGGGGGAACTGGCTAGTTACAAGCAGTGCCGAGTGCTCAAAAAGCACGGGGTCGACACCAAGGAGTTGTCCAGGCAGCAGGCCAGCGGGATGATTGATCGACTAGCGAAAAACAACTGGGCGCACATCTAATGGGAATCTGCCAGTCGTGTTATGCTGATTTTGAACGGCGCAGCGTGGAAAAGCTGTGCTCGGCATGCCAACAAGGAGGTAACGATGGGCAAGGGCAGGAGAGGGCATCCGGAGACGATGCCTCGGATGCAAAACGTGATGGAAAATTACAGGACACCCGTTGGTGGAGTGAGCCGCCTGCTCAAACCACCGCCAGGGGGAGCGTCTCATAGCAAGGAAAAGGTTCCCGGTCACGAGGAGTGGATTGCACTCATGCGGGACAGGGAGACACAGGGTTTGGATTTATGGACAGGGGTGCCGCTGGATGACCTAAACAAAAAGCGATAGAGACCGGCCCGGGATTAGGTCCCCGGGGGACAATTTGTTCTGATTAGTGTGACCTAACCCCAGCCCAAAGCGAGGGACTAGCGATGCCTTACCGTTGGCTCGCTGGGAAATACCCTCCCTTTGGTTCTACAACGACGTGAGGAATTGCCGAGTCTGCGAGCGTCGATAAATAATTCGCGGGGATGGCGGAACCGTTGGAGAAAGGACAGTTATGAACACCAAAGAGATGCCCAATGAGGCGATGTGGCACCTGGAACGCTTGGCCAACTCGTACCATCTCATGGACCGGGCCAGGAAGGATGCCTCGGAACATGGGCACCAGATACTCGTTGAGGTGAAGGAAGCGTTTGGGTGGACCCAGACGTACATGGCTGAGCGAGTGGGCGTGAACAAGTACCACATGTCTCGGATCTTCAGGAAGCAGGAGCCAGTTTCCGTCAAGCTGCTTACAAGGTTGCATGATGTCGTCATCGCAGAAGAGGCAAGGAGGTCACGAGGAGCAGATGATGTCACCATCGGTGGCACTGGAACTGGTAGCCCTGGGGGTGATGCTGGGAAGCAAGCAGTGGCGGAACAAGGTTGATCCGCATGACTGGTCGGACCCGGAAATACAGGCGATCGTCTCGGAACTGCAGCACGGGGGTGGTGGAAAGATCAAGGACTACCACTACCTCAAGAAGTGGCTCCTCAAAGCCTTGTCGATCGAGTGGGAGAGTCCCGAGAAACCTGTCCCGACCATCATCGAAAAGCTCAAGAGGAATGCGTGTAAGTACCGGGTCATCACCCAGCTGAAGCGTCTAGCTGAGATGGGTAACTTCGGATTGGACATGGACCTCGATAAGTTCTTCACCTGCGTGAGTAGGGCATACGAGGAAGCGATCCCGGAAATCGAGAAACTGCTAAAGGAGAAGGCATGAACAAGGAACTACTGAGGGAAGTGGCCACCTACTACGAGGACGTGTGGCTGTCGAGGCTGGAGAACGGGGCCTCGGACGGGTGCGTCCACTACGGGCTGCACATAGACGGGATGAGCACCAAGCCCAAGATCAACACCAACCGGCTCATCGGTAACACCCTGGTCCGAGAGATGGGGGACGGCTGCGAGGCCCATGGGCTTAAGCATGGAACGCAGTCATGGAGAGTGCTGGATCTGGGATGCGGGGTTGCCGGGACGATGTCTTTCCTTCGAGATCATCACCCCGGTTTCGATCTGCTTGGCGTCTGCTCTTCCGAGAAAGAGATGAGGGTGGCCCAGTGGTTGTACCGTGGGTACGTCCCAGATGTGCAGGTGTTCGACTACCATAAGGCGTGGCAGCACTTTGGACAGAAACCAGTCACCCCTCGCCGTCTCGACGCGGTCTACGCGATCGAGAGCCTGTGCCAGTCGTGGGACCGGATTGCTGTCCTGTCCAACGTGTGGGTGGCACTGAAGCCTGGCGGCGTGTTCCTTGTGCTGGATGCCATGCTGGAAGGGGACGTGACTGACTTAGCACTGAAAACAGACCCAGGGGAAAAGTCGCTCAGGGATTTGTACGAGGATGTGCGTGCTGGGTTCCACGTCCCGGACCTGTACGAGGTGCCGCTCATGGAGGAGCTAGTCAACGCGGGATTCGAGGTGGAGCAGGAGCTTGACTTCACCCCCAACGTGGCCGAGTCGATCTTTGACTCAGCTGGCAGGGCCATCTACCGTGACGGGACCAATGCGATCCCGCTGAGGAAGCAGCTGCACGGGCTGGCCTGTGTGGGGATGGCCGCGCTGCTCGCGGCTAAGAAACTGCGATACACTCTAACCATTGCAAGGAAACCGATCGATGCCGATACCCAGGCCCAGTAGCGACGACAGGGACTACCCGCATGACGGCGGCTATCTTGAGGAGGATTACCGCATGGATCAGATGAGGTTTGCTGAGGCTCCAGTTGAGCCTACTCCCAAGCGGTCCAAGCCGTACATGGATGACACTCCTGAGCCAGAGGGGGCTCCCGAGTGACTGCTCAGATCACCGTAGTTTGTCCCCTCCCTCCGAGGCAGCTGAGCCCTAACTCACGCTGCCACTGGCGTACCCGTCATAAACACTCGAAGAAGTACCGCGAAGCGTGTCGGGTGGCTTGTTTCACAGAGCTTGTGAGTCGGAGGCGAGGGGACGTTGACTGGTCGAATGCCCGGCTACAGGCGACATTCTACTACAAAGACAAGCGACGTCGTGATCGGGATAACATGGCCGCGATGCTCAAATATGCCTATGATGGAATCGCAGCAGCCCTGGGCGTCGATGACTATGGATTCCGGCCCCAGATGCCCGAGGTCACTGTTGACAAGGACGATCCCCGTGTGGAGATTGTCGTGGTGGGTGGCCCACCCGGGGATCCGTCCCCGGAAAGTCATCCATGATGAGGTGGGCCAGGGCGATTATACAAGGAGGTTGCGAATGGATATCAATGGAAACCACCCGTTTTGGGGTATTATTCGGCTGGTTGTGATGTTTGCTGGATTGACGACGTTTCTTTACCTGAACAGTTCCAACTTTGACGGTGGCGAGGTGCTGACAATCGTGGAACTGTTGGTGTTGGCGTGCGGATTTGAGGCTGGCCGCAAGGCGTTCCAGTCCGCGGCCAAGAAGAAGGAGTAGTCATGCGGCTCATGGTGTCTGCGCTGGCTCTGATCCTGTGCTCAGCTGTGCCCTCTAAAAGCCTCCCCCGAGGTGCAGTTGATGTTGGTGGATGCAGTGGTACGCTCGTCCACCGGGACCTCAGTTCCACGTTCGGGGTCAGCGCAGCCCACTGTGCCGGTGCTATCGGTGATGTGGTTTACATCGTCCTGCAGGATGGACGCAGAATCAGGGGTTCCTGGGTGGCCCTCGACAAAAAGGCAGACCTCGCACTGTTCAAGATACCCAGTAGTGGCCAGTCGTTGGCTGTGGTGTCAGAAAAAGCACCCGTCGATGGAGTGGTCACCGCATACGGCAGGCATGGACACAAACACCTGAAAGCCATGGGGGCCCAGGAAATCACCGACACATCGAACAAGCGTCTGCTTATGCGTCGTGGTTATAAGGTGGTGGGTGGTAAATACCGCAATGGCGATTCCGGTGCCGGGGTGTATGCTGGCGGGGTACTGGTGGGGGTTGCCAGCCATGGTAAGGATGACAAGGAACTGTTTGCTGCCAGCCACACGCAGTTGGTGTCGTTTCTCAAGGAGTACAAGGCGTTTGGCCCCCGTGTAGAGGGCGCAGACTGGGGTGACAAGGACAGGACCCGTGAGATCTTGGAACTGAAACGCAGGTTGAAAGAATTAGAGTCGATCAAACCGGTTACTGGGCCACCCGGGCCTGCTGGACCGGCTGGTCGTGATGGAACAGATGGTTCGCCAGGGACGGCAGTGGATGTATCCGGCCTCTTGTCGAGGTTGGAGTCGTTGGAAGAATGGCGCAGCAATTTCCGAACGACAATCCGAATACGGCTGCGTCCCATTGAGGAGTAGAGTTATGGCTAGTGCAGTTGATCTTCAAAGCCTGTTGGAAGCGGCAGCTGGTGAGCGAATCGGTCGGGCAAGCGATGCCAGTCAAACGACCCTGGTTCTGATCGATAGAGTCTTCACCAAGTCGCTGTCCGAGCCTGATGTCATGGAAGCGGCGGCTGCTCGTCAGCTGTTGATGCGTGAGGCACCCATCAACTCGTCAGGTTCCTGATGCTGACAACGACTGAGCAGCGTGCGGAGGCGGCTCGTCTGGTCGATCTGGGGGAGCGCGGCTTGCTGA
>TARA_R110002020_G_scaffold131917_5_pt1 | contig 14243 bp, 15 predicted proteins | sample TARA_R110002020 | Tara Oceans TARA_R110002020 (sample SAMEA4396489) | marine metagenome | biome: Westerlies Biome; feature: [MES] marine water layer (ENVO:01000295) within the mesopelagic zone...; material: water (ENVO:00002006), including particulate matter (ENVO:01000060) such... | reverse complement strand
TACAATTTATTATCACCAACAGGATCAATGGGAGGTAAGTAAATATGGCAACAACAGATATAATATCAGAAAAACCTGATGAGACTATTACTCAAGATATAAACTCAACTTACAAAAATGAGCCAGTAGTTACTGAAACTGAAACTGAAACGGTACAACCAGAAACAGTCGTTACTCCAAGCTCAACAACCACGCAACCTATGTTTAGTAAAAATGAAAGAATAGGTTATACACTATTGCCATTAGCTAGTGCTTTATTACAAGGTAAAAGAACTGGTGGTGGATCTATGTTCAATGATACTCTTGCAAGTTTAGGTCAAGGGTTAATGGGAACTACTGAAGTAGCTTTAAAAATTAAACAATTAGAAGGTGCTAATAAGACAAAAGCAAGTACAACTAGAAAACAATATAAATTACAACCTAGTGCTAAAAAAGTACAAATAGGTGGTCAGATTTTTACTCCAGAAATGGGAAAAATAATTAGTTTAGATGATGCTACTCTAGCTCAATACCCAGTTGATACTTTTGTAGAGGTAACTAAAGATAGTAAAGTTACAAGTAAAAGTATATACGTAGAAAAACCTTTTGAGATAGATGGTGTAAAATACGAAATAGGACAAAGAGAAATACCACAGTCTGTTATAAATAAACAACTAGCCATAAGCCCTAATGTATTTGGTGATGCACCTACCGAAGATTCTGACAAAGCTACTTTTAGGAATTATGTTTTTTTAAAAAAGAAAAAAACTTTTAAAAACAAAGAAGGAAAAGAAGAAACTAAAATGGTTAATGACACATCTCAAGCGTATGGAGTTTTTGATAGAGGTGGTGAATTATTTGTAAGTGTTGGAGGTGAGTTAATCCCTCAATCAAAACTAATTGAAGAAGATAGATTAGGAACACTTTTTACTAAAAGTCAATTTACTGGATTACAAGATAGACTAGATGTAAAAGCATTTCAAAAATTACAAGAAAAAGCTAGAGACAATCAATTAAAACTTCAAGCATTTAATGATTTATATAGAGCCTTACAAGATACAGGAGAAGGATTGACTGGTAGATTAAATCAAATTAGAGCTAATATAAAATTAAAAACTGGACAAGAATTAAATGATTCTGAAAGAGCTGCTTTAGAAAAAGAGGGAGCTCTAAGAAAACTAATTGGACAGTCAAGACTGGATTTATTCGGTCCTGGTGTTTTAACAGAGTTTGAACAAGAATTAGCAAAACAAGCGTTAGTAGGAAACGATAAATTTATTAATCTTGAGGTAGCTAAATCATTGTTACTTAAAGCAGCTCGTAAAGGTATATCTGATTATGAAGCATCTTTAGCAGAGGTGCATCAACAAAATGACATAAGAGGACAAGACTATCAATATTTAGACTTTGACTTCAGAGCTTTACCTTTGTTTGCTGATGATATTATTCAACAAAAAAAAGATGATGGAGATAAATTTTAATGACTTATTTGACTAATCAAAGAACAGTAGTTCCAGAGGCTGGTACAGAGTTTAATGGTAAAAAAATTAAACTTGATACAAGTTCTGGTGCTCCTACTCAAATAAGAATGTTAGTAGGTAATAGAAATGATCCAAAAGAACGATTAGAATTATTAAGAAAATATTATCCTGATGCTATAAGTTTAAATGAAAATGATGCTTTAAAAGAAATAGCTAAAAAAAGAGGTTTTGGAGAAGATAACTTTATCTACACTGTAACTGATGATGATGGTAATGAAGTACAAACCTTATATAACAATCAAACTTTAGACATACAAGATGTTTCTTCTTATGGTAGAACTATAGCTGAAAATATCGGAGGTAGTCTAGGAGCAATAGTAGCAACTGTAGGTGGTCAATTAGGACCTCAGGCAGCAACTCCTGAAGAAATATTTACTGTGCCTATAGCCATAGGTCTTGGTTCTGAAATGGCAGGTCAAGCGTATGACAATGCTATGAATATATTAGTCAACCTATCTGGCAAAGAATTAGTAAGTAGAGGTAAATTATCTAAACAAATAGTAGATGCTTTTTCAAATATAGGAATTGAAGCAAGTGGTATTAGGTCAGTTGATGCTCTTACAAAAGCCTTAAAAGATGTAGGTCTAACTAAGTTTGTTCAACCTTTAGTTGGCATTGGCAAACAATCCAAAGAAAAAGCCAAAACTTTAGCAAAACAAGCAGCATCTTTAGGTTTAAAAATACCTACATTAGGATTATTAACTCAAAACCCAACAGTACAATTTTTAGAAAAAGTAATGATACAGTCTCCAGTGGGAGTAAAACAATTTGTTAATAAAATAGAAGAGTTTAACACAGGTGTTGGTAATGCTGTAAAAACAATAAGTGGTAAATATGGAAAAGGTGTTACTGAAAAAGAGCAAATAGGAAAAATAATATTTAAAGGCACAGAGGATTATAAACAAAGGTACACCGAGATTGCAAATAAATTGTATGGTGAAGTAGACCAATTATTTCCAAACAAAGTAAACATTAAAAATGTTAAAGAATTAGCAACTGAATTACAAACTAAGTTAGACGAAGGTAATATACCAGCAGCTATCAAACCAACATTAACGGAAACTTTGAGGTTGATAAAAGCAGCAGAGACAAACCAAGGATTAAAAATAGGTGTCTTACACTCTAATAGAAGTGATATTTTAAAATTAGCTAGAGAGTATAAAGCATCTGGCACTAAAGATACTTTAGCAGTTAACACACTAAGAGATTTAGCTAGTGCTATTTCTAAAGATATGGATGCAGGTATTGAAGCGTTTGGTGGAAAAGAGGCAGTAAAAAAATATAAAGAAGCATCTAGGTTTGTAGCTAACAAAAAAGAAGATTTTGTAAATTACTTAGATGATATTTTAGCAAAAGAAAAAGACGCAGATAAAATTTTTAATTTTGCTTTTGGTTCTGTAAAAGATGGAGGAACTAAAATTAACACTATTTTAAAAAATTTAACTGAGGATGAAAGAGGAGATGTAGCTTCTTCTATGATACTTCGATTAGGTTTAAAAAACCCAAGTGGTGAAGTGCTTGATGAAAGTTTCAACCCTAGAACTTTTATAACGAATTGGTCTAAAATATCTCCAACTGCAAAAGATGCTATTTTTGGAAAAGGAGGGAACAGAAAAAATTTAGATGATTTATCTAATGTTTTAAAAAGTTATTTAAAGGGAGAAAGATATACAAATTTCTCTAATACTGGAAATAGTGTCATGACTGCTGTTTTGATGACACCTGTTTTGACTGGTAGTATGATGACTTTTGGAGCAAAGGGAGTTGCTTCTGGTGCATTAATGACTGCTCCTTATTTGGCTAGTAAATTATTTACTAGTGAAAGTTTTATGAAATCTATAATTGAAGGTGCACCCAAAGTTTATACGAAACCTAGTTCATTAGGCACTTGGGCAGGTAGATTACTAGATGATGCAAGAAAAGAATCAGAAAGAAAAAATGACACAACTATTTTAGATGCAGTAGAGTTTTACTTACACGATTTACTATCCAGTGAGCCAGTAGAACCAGAGGATGTATCTGAGGTAGATACAAGTGTACCATCAGCTATGGCTCAAGCAGATGTACCAAAAGAAACACCACAGCAACCAGTGGGTAATGTACAAGTAACACAACCTAATATTAATATCACACCACCCACGACTCAAGCTCCACCACCACAGATGATGGCTTCTCTCCCTGATCAAAAATCTGTCGGTGGTGGAGGAATTACTAGCGTTGGAAAAAAAGAACAGTTTGGGGGTTTATTTCCTACTGATGATCTTGGTAAACTAATAGCTAGTAGGAAAGCATGATAAAAACTTTAAAAACATTATCACCTTATATCGTAATTGTTGCTACTGCTTTAGTAACATGGGGAAGTTTCTCTGCTCGATTAAATGAGGTAGAAAGAAAAGCTGATAACATTGCAACTATACAACAAGACATTGCAGTGATGAAACAAGATATTAAATGGATGAAAGCTTTTTTACTTAACATGAATAGATGAAGAGTGGTAATCCTTTGCAAAATGAAATTGATAATAGTGGTATAAAAGCAATAGAAGAACAAGACTTAAGTACCGTAGAAGTTAATCCCAACACACAAAATAAACCAAGTGCCTTTCCACAATTTACAGATGAAGCTAAAGCCTCAAGAGGCTTAGAAGATTTTACAAAATTAAAAAAGGGTATAAAACAAGCTCTTCCTTACGCACCTAATTTAATTCAAGAATTTGCACCTGGTGCTGATTTACTAAGACAGTTTGGAATATTAGGAGACATAGGTGGTGAACAAAATTTTCAACCTAGTACACAAGAAAATATATCTGGTGGTATAGAAAAAATAAAACAAGGTGATAAAGTTGGTGGTGGAGTCGATGTGGTTACTGGTGGTTTAGAAACTTTGGGAGCTGCATCAGATGTTATGATGTTAGGTGCTGCTTTTTCAGGACCTTTAGCACCAGTGTTATTAGGAGCTGGTGTAGTATTAAAAGGTTTAACTAAAGGTGGTAAAGCAATACTACAAAGTAAAAAAGGCAAAACTTTTTTTGCAAAAATTAAAGGCAATGACATACAAAATGCAGTTGATGATTCTGGACCTGTAATAGAAGTAGAAGAGATATTAGCAAACAATCCAGAAGATGTAGTTGAGTTAGGTAATGTAGATAATTTACCGATTACTTATACTGGTACTTCTTCAGATATACAGTTAGATATGGACAAAAGAAAAAGTCCTTATAAATCTAGATTAAATGATGTTATTGACACCTTACAAAATAAAGCAACTGGTAAACAGTTTTTGCAAACTTTAAAAAACAAGGGAAATTTTTCTCAAGAAGAGTTAAAACAATCTGGTCTAGAAGATGTATTAAATAATATCGGTGACAGCACCACCACTAAAGCCAATATTCAATCTTACATGAATAGAAATACTCCAGAATTTATTGTAGAGAGAAGAGTAAGAAATCCGTCTAGTGAACAAAATGTTGTAACAGATATGACATTTGATGATGTGGAGGAAATACCTTTTAGTGAAACTGGAAGATATGAAGGTGAGATAGAATCATCCCAAGAATATATGTATGAAAATAGAACTGGTTCTCCTGTAAATGATTTATTGGTATATAAATTAAAAGAAAGAGATGGTGTTACTACAGGACCTGACGAAGCAAACTTTTTTCAATTTGCTGATCAAGCTGATATAAAAAAAGAAACAATAAAAGAGATTGAAGATAATGCAAAAAAATTAATAGAGGACATACCAAGTTACGCAGAGGTTACATCACAAACCGATTTGTTCGATCCTGATAAAACAAAAAGATTTTTAGAAATGGGAGAAGATGAATATTACGAACAAGCTATTAAAGATAAAAGAGATAAATTAGATGCTGATTCAGATACATATGGTAATTTAGGAAGTCGATATTTTCTTGACGCAGATGGAGACGTTGAATATGAATATGCTGCAAGGTCTTACGAAGATAGTCCTGAAATAATTTATAGTGATAATGCTACTGGATATCAAATCATAGGGGATGAATCAATGGGGTATTATTCTATAAGAAATGAAAGAGGGGAATATTTAGAAACAGGTACTGAAACTGCAACAAGTTTAGATGAAGCACGAATACAAGCACAGATAGATGCCAGAGATAGAGGAGTATTAGAATACGAAGATGATATAGATAGTGAAGAATATGCTGAAAAATATGGTAAGACCTTGTTTCATGATTATAAAACAACATTAGGTGATGACGAAACTTATGAAGAATTACCTTATAAAATTAAAAGTAAAATATCTACAAGAGAACCACTTTTTGATTCATACCAAAGCCACTTTCGTCAAGCTAATAATGTGGGTCATTTAAGAACTACCTTAATTAATCCTAGCTCACCACAAGCAAAAAACAGAGGTATATTTTTAGTAGAAGAGTTTCAACAAGACCCAGTGAATGTTGCTAAAAAAGAAGATGGTTATAAACCAAGTAAAGACGATATTGCTGAAATAAAAAAAATAGTTGGAAATGATAAAATTGGTCAAAACACAAGAGGCATTATTAACATTACAGATGGTGATGGAACTTTATATAGTTTTGATACTGATTTTAAAGATTTAAGTTCTTCAACTGGTTTTTCATATACTAGAATGATTGAAGGTCGAGGCACAACCATGACTAAACATCCTAAGAGTGATGAGATCATGGAATACCTTGTAAAAAATAATGTAAATCCAGCAGGTTCTGTAAGTGGAAATATACCAAATAAAAACGATGGTTATAAATTTAATTTTAGACTAGCCTTATCAGAAGCAGTGGATAAAAACCAATCACATATGCATTATGTAGCAGGTGAAACTCACGCACTACGGTATGGTGAAGCTTTACCTATAGACAGCTTTGATAGAGTGCCAAATAAATTATTAAAAGACGAATATAAAACATTTGTTAGAGAAACAAAAGAAGGTAGATATAATGATGATAGACTACGTTATAACACAGAGACAGGTGACTCTCGTGCAGAATATGTAGCAGGTCGAGATGGTACTGAAATAGCTGTACCTTTTAATCCAGATAGAATGAGTCCGAAATACAAAGGTAAACTTGAAGCTTATGCTTCAAACAAAACGGAAGATGATTTCTTTGATGACATTATAATGGTAGACATAAACCATTCACAAAAAGATAGAGGAGAAGTTAGAAAGCACCATCTAATGGTAGACAAAAATACAGATGAAATACTAGGTGTGTTTTATTCAGAACGAAACCCAAACGTCAGTAGACCCTCGCAACAAGGTGCTGGTAAAATGTTTCATGGAGGTGAAGTAACGATAGATGATGGAAATGTTAGTCGTATAACAAACAGAAAAAGAGAAATGGGTGATTCTTTTCAATTAGCAGAAAGTGATTATGCATTTCAAGGTAAAAGAGCATTACCAGATAAAATATCAGAGCTTCTTACAAAGGATGAACTTGCAAAACTTAAAAAAGATAGTACAGAAGGAGACTATCTTGATGCATATGCTGACGTTAGTACAGAAGGTAGAGTAGTTGGTGGAGAGGGTAAGAAAAAATTATACAACAAAATGATAAAAAAATATGGAGAAACTTATCTTAAAAAAATCGATCCTAAGGCTAAGATTTATTTTGAATTAATGGAGGATAAAACAGGTAATCAAATTCCAACTTATGGTTTTGAAATCACTGATAAAATTAGAAAACATATTTTAACTGAGGGTATAGAAAGTTTTAATAAAGGTGGTGCTGTAATTATTTTAAAAGATAAAAAAATAAATAAAGAAATAAAAAAACCAATAACAACACCTATAAAAAAATCTTATGGAGGTTTTGTAGAAAAGAACACCTATGATTGGGTGTATCGAGATGGTTGAGCCGATATCCACTGCCCTCGCTGGAATTGCATTAGTTACTAAAAGTGTTGAGTTTGTAAAAAAAAATATCAGTACCTGTCAGGATATTGGTGAATTAATTGGTCATGTAGAAAACGCTTTTGAAGGTCAGAAAAAAGTTATTAAAGATAGAGAAAAAAAAGGTGCTGACCCTTTTGAAACTGATACCAAAAAAATAGCCCAGGAGATAATAAACGCTAAATTAGCCCAGGAGCACTTGTATACCCTCAAGCAATTAATTAATGCCAGGTTTGGTTATGGCACCTGGGAGTATATTCTCGAAGAACGTAAAAAAAGAATAGACAAGAGAAAAAAAGCGATAAAAGAAGCACGAGCCAAGGCACTAAAGAAACAACAAGAAATCATGGAGTATGTTAAGTGGGGTTTTATTGCCATTGCAACAATAGCCTTTATAAGCGTATCTTTACTAGTTACATTAAAATTTTTTGTTACACTAACACCACCTTTATATGCTCATGAAGTAAAACATGATGACGGAAGTTGTCTTATTTATAGCCCACGATATTTTCTTATGTGCATCAATGAATCAAGAGAATATGCTGATACACAAGTATATTTAGATTATTTAAAAAACCGTAGTGAGTGGCTTGAGGTAGAGGACTAAACATAGTATAATATGTAAATAAATCCGTTTAACTCTTTTGAGTTGGAAGTAAGCATGTAGCTGAAGAAACGCATTATCTTGAAGGAGGTGATGTGTATGAGTAAAATGGCTTTATGGTACTTTAAAAAAGAACAAGATTTATATAAACAAAAAAAACTATTAAGGAGTTTATTATGTGGAAAAAACCAGAGATAAAAGAAATTAGTGTAGGTTTAGAAATAAACTGTTATGCTTGTGCAGAAATATAAGGAGTATATGCAATGAAAAAAAGTAAAGGTTACGCTAAAGGTGGAGCTAAGATGATGAAAGCTATGAGAGGTAGAATGGCTGACAAACCTATGGGTAATGGCAATATGCCTAAAGGTACTAGAGCAAGACCTATGAAAGCTATGAAAGGAAAGATGGCTTCTAAAGGTTACGCCAAAGGTGGAGCAAAAATGATGAAAGCTAATTCTGGTAAAATGGCTAACATGTCTTTAGCACAAGCAAAAAAAGTATTAAAAGCAAATAATATGAAAGCAGTTAAAGTATAATTTACTTGCTTAGTTTTTAATTTTATTTAATATAGGGTATGGCTTATCTTACAGCGAACATACCCTATTTTAAATGTTGGGTTCGAAAAGAGTTCACACACAATCACTCCAAGTTTGAAGGTGAATTTATTCACGCATTAGCAATAGCTGTTACTGCTATTCCAGATAGGTCATTATCTTTTCAAGTAGTTTTTACTGGTTGTGAAGATGAAGACAACAGACTAGACAGTCCTCATGGTGGTGCAATGTGGGCTCGTATGCCAATACAAGCTTTAGTTGCTGATGAAATATTAGAACAATTCCCTTCCAGAATCCCTAACCATTTCATTCAACCTTGGGACTGTGCTAGTCGTGATTTTGGTATTGTACGTTACGACAGAACAAGTAGTAGTCCTTGGATTACAAAAATAGATGGTGGTTTTCATAATGCTAAATATTATTTTACAATTGATTACACAAACGGTGATGACATAAATGCGTTAGGTGATGATGTTGCACAACACAAACAGTCTCACATATTAGCTATAACTAGTGGTGAGTTTAAAGGTCAAATCGTAGCTCAACCAAATAACAGAGTTCGTGTCACAAATCCAGCGATGTGGGTAACTGGATCTGGTGCTCCAGATTTTATTCCAAGTCAATATGAGTTTAGTGCTGAAGAGGATGAGAGTTACATGAACCCTGAATATACTTTTGATAATTTATACGCAAAAAAAAAGGAGACTAAGTAGTCTCCCTTTTAACGTGATATACTTTTTATGGTAAATAAGAATCTAAATTAATAAATTTGGAAGTATAGTCTTTATATCTGTTGCTCTTCGAACCATAAAAAGAATACTTACTTGGGTAATATAGTCCAGATTTTCTGGATTCTTTTTCTTTCCAATATCTAGCATTATCCCAATACATGAATTCTTCCATAACTATATTATAAACATTTTCTGGTGAATAACCTCTCCATAATAGTTTCCATATTCTTTTATTAGAACAGATGCTTCTACCATCTTTTAATTTTAATTTTTTTCTAACTTTTATAAAGTCTGTTGTTAGTTGTAAATACATTTTATTCTCCTTTGTTGTTGTGGGGGATTTTACTCCCCCTTTTTTTTTATTATCTAGTCTCACTTTCAACATGGTTTGCTATGTTCTCCAACAAACTTGGTGAGCTATCTGGTTTACCATATTGATCAGAAACTTTATTGCTAACTATTTCTTCACCATCTTTTAAAGTCAACCAAACTTCATCGTTGTGGTCAGGTGTAGTTAACCAATTTATAACCCTCTCATTGATTACTACATTAGGTCCATGATCCATTCTTAAATTATCTAAGAAATCAAAAAACTCATCATCTCCTAAACCATCACCTAATATATTTATGCCTTCTTTATTATGAATAGGTTTAGTTAATATTTTTTTTAACCTATCTTTATCTACATGCCAAGTTCCCATTTTATTCTCCCTTCATTTCTTGAAATTTTTTCTCTGCTACTTCTTTAATGTCCTCAAATATTTTTCTGTCTTTTTTTGTAAATGGTACTGTGTGTGTACCAAAGAAACTCCAAGAGCCATCAGAATTTTTATCAGCTATTCCCCCTCTTTTTGTAGTTTCTGATATGCTTATGCTACTTGAAAAGTTATTAGGTCTGCTCTGTACTTTTATCATTTGACAATTATCAATTCTATTATTTTCAATACTAAATCTAAAAGTTTGTTTTCTTTGTGCTGTATGTTTTTCTATGTTTTTCCAAGACTTTATAGCAGAAGAGCCATTAACGATTTTGTTAAAATCATGAGTAATTCCTGATTTCATATTAAATTCAACTTGCTCATCTACTACTACTATATCTATCATATCAATAATATCGCTACCGACTGATTTATGAGTTTCTATTCTTACTATGTTTGTTTTTGTCATTTTTTTTATCCTTTGTTTTATATAATAAATATATCACATTAAGATGTGATGTACAAACACACCCTTGTAACACCCAGAAATCTAGGCTTTTAAAAATAACTACCTATAATAAAAATGACGAATCGATTCTATTCTAAGAAATCCAACACTTCTTCGCCTAGTGTTTTAGCTGATATTGTGATCTTTTCTTTGAGTGCTTTAATTATAAACTCATCTATTGTTTTGATAGCTACTAGATCAATGTAAGTAACCTTGTCTGCTGTCTGACCACTTCTATGATTACGAGCTTCTGCTTGTAGTCTCTCTTCTAAGTTATAAGAGTTATTAAAAAATATCTGATAGCTAGAGGCATTTAAAGTTAATCCATACCCACCAACACTTGGGTTAGAAACCAAGAACCTCGCACCACGAGGATTGTTAAAAGTATCAACTACGTCAGCTCTGTTTTTAGTACCACCGTATAAACTGACTACACTATCTTCACCGTATTTCTTTTGTAGTGTCTCTTCTATTTTTTTAAGAGAATATCTAAATGATGCCCATATAATAATCTTACCTTCTATCTCTTCAACGACATTTAATAACTCATTTAATTTGGCACTAGGTAATTCTATAAGTTTACCATCATCACTGTATAAAAAACCAGAGCACACTTGTTGTAGTTTTGCTATCTCTGTTAGCTTATTATGTATCGATGATTGCTTATCTTGAATCACGACCCTCGCATGTTGCTTTAATATTTCGTAAGCATCTCTTTGTTCATTAGTTAAAAATATATTTCTTCTTTGCCAAATTTGTGGTGGTAAATCTAAGCAATCTTTTTTAAGAACTCTGTGAGTAAAATTAAGAATTTTTTCTTCTAGTTGTTCTAAGTTAATATAATAAATTGGAAACTCTATTTTTCTATTTCCACCAACTGGTCTACTATCCATGACACAGTAACGAGCTCTAAATGCATAGAATGATTTAAACCCTAATAACATTTCATCTAAGAAAGCAAACTGACTCCATAAATCTAATGGAGATTTTGTAACTGGAGTTCCAGTTAATATTCTTTTGTATCGAACACCTTTACCTAATTTAATTATATTCTTAGTTCTTTTAGCAGTACGATTTTTGATAGTAGTAGATTCATCTATAACCATCATTGTTTCTAATCCGTTTTTTTCAACTAAATCTAAACCTTTATTATATCCTGACTTATGACTAAAAGCTTCTACGTTCATTAGATACCAATTTAAACAATCTTTTCTTGGTGCATATTTCTTGTCTATCTTATGTTGGTAAATATAACTCTTTGCTGAAGAATGAGTTTTAATTTCTTTTTTCCAATTTGTATAAACACTGTTTGGTGCTATGACATAAACAGTATTCAGTAAATTTGTATTATATAAATAAACTGCATTGTCTATTGTAACTTTTGTTTTACCTGTTCCTTGTTCCATAAAAAAACCAAACACTCTTTGAGTAGCACCTTTTCTAAGTGCTACTCTTTGATGTTCATAAGGTTTTGTTTTGTAATTATGTGACATTAATATTTAACAACCTCATATGTTTTTTTACTTTTTGGTTTAACAATTAAATAAGTTGATATCACTAATCTTGAATTTAATCTACTACCAACTGATTTTGCTGAAGAGATAGCATTTGTCTTTGCATATCTTAAAGCAGATTTTATTTCGTTATCTTCATACTGAGGTAATTGTTTTCTTAACTTACCAAAAGTATTATGACCTTGTTCAATTAACACCCTTATGTCACTAGCTACTTGTTCTTTAAATGCCATTGTTAAAGGAACTTTTCTTTGTACACCATTTATAATCATTTATTACTCCTCCTCATTTTCTTTAATTATTTCTATACCTTCTTTAATCAATTTTCTTAACTCCTTAATAGGTGCATAACGAAATGCTAAATTTATTAAATCTTGGTGTATTGTTCCCATATTAAAACTTTCATCACCAAGACTATTACATTCTTCATTTGCAACATAATTCAACTCTTCATAAACTTTTGCTCTATTTTTACTTATCATTATATCCTCCTTTCAGAAGTGGCTTATGCCACTTCCTTTTTCTCTTCTGTTATTTGTAAACTATCTAAATGTGCAATTGCCTTAGTTGATTTGTTAATAGCTTTTATAACTTGCTCTGGTTTATCTTCAAGATTTTTAATCCAACTATTTACATATTTTAAGTGATCTTCTCTTACTGTTTGAGATATACCTAAGATTGATGATAAAATTGCTGAACCAGTTTCTGCAACTAACTCTTCAATTGCATAAGCTTCAGTTCCAAAGAAACCAGAAAAATCTCTCTTACACCTATTCTCGTGTCCTGTCCAATGAACAAGTTCGTGTAATAATGTACCATAGTATTCTTCAGTACCTAAAAAAGATTCCTTAGAAGGCATTTGTATTTTATCAAAATTAGGTGAGTAATAAGCTCTGTCTCCACCATGAGATATTTCTGCTCCAGTATTTTCTACATACTCATCAACAATTTTTAAAGCTTTTGCTTTGTTAGGTGCTTGAGCTTTTTTAACTTCATAACCTTCTACTTGATTAGCATTAAATACTGCGTGAGGTTTTAAATACCAAATCTTTTTCTTTTTTGGATTACCAAACTCATCTACTTTATTTTTATCATCAACTTCAAATAAAGTATTAAAAAATACATAAGAACATTTTTCATTTTTTTTCAATCTGTGCCCCATGTCATTCCACATTTTAAAAGTTCCCCACTCATTGTTATCATAATTATGTATTTCTCTATCTAACAATAAATTAATAATATTAAAACCATTGTAAGAGCTTCTTGATTTAGCATTAATAGGTAAACCACTTTCTAATGATTTCCATATCTTACTTTTTTTCCAATCACCTTTTTGAGTTTTAAGAGCTTCAATAAATTTATTAGCTACTTTGTCGATGATTTGTTTTCTTGTTTGTTTTACTTTTCTTTTTTTCATTTTTTTATCCTTTGTTTTTTGTAAGAAAAATGCCTTACGAATCAATACTAATCGAAAAATGAAATATTGTCAAATTATATCTCATTGTGATAAGTCTTAGTTTTCATAGGGTACGACCCTACCAAATATTTTTATTTGACTTAACCTGATTTGTTTTGTACAAATGATTCAGAAAGGAGGTCTTATGGACTTACGAAAAGAAGCGAAGAAGCTGACGACTGAATTAAACACAGACAGTTTAGCTGACATTACTTCAGAATGTAATAAGTTAATGACACTTCAAGATGAAATAAAAGATACTGAGGAAAGATTGAAAGAGTTACAATCTCAGGAAAGAAATTTATCTCAAGAAGTGATTCCTAATTTATTACATCAAACTGGTGTCAGTGAAATTAAGACAACTGATGGTGCGACAGTTCAGGTAAAACCTTTTATTAAAGCATCCATTACAAAAGCAAATCAAGAACGTGCTTTTACATGGTTACGAGATAATGGGTTTGAAGACATTATAAAGAATCAATTAGCTGTTAATTTTAAAAAGAGTGAAGACAATATGGCTTCAGATATTTTTGAAGATTTAAAAGCTAAGGGGTTAAATGTCAACAGAGAAGAAAAAGTAAATACAAATACTTTAACTGCCACCTTTAGAGAATTAATTTTAGAAAAAGGCGAAGCAGTTCCAAGTGATGTGTTTTCTATTTATCAATCAAATAAAACTAAAATAATAAGGAGTTAATATGGAAGCGACTATAGATAAGACAAACAACCAAGTAGTAATTGAAGATAAAAAATT
>TARA_R110002020_G_scaffold92838_3_pt1 | contig 14248 bp, 14 predicted proteins | sample TARA_R110002020 | Tara Oceans TARA_R110002020 (sample SAMEA4396489) | marine metagenome | biome: Westerlies Biome; feature: [MES] marine water layer (ENVO:01000295) within the mesopelagic zone...; material: water (ENVO:00002006), including particulate matter (ENVO:01000060) such... | reverse complement strand
GTATACCGACCTGGAGCCCTCTCTCATCGCGCGCTTGGCAAAAAAGGCCCCATTGGGCCGATACCGGACACCTCCGCCGTGCCGGTCCTCCCTCACCCTCTCCTCCACCGTGACTTCGACCCCGGCATCGCAAACGGCAGGCAGGATCTCATCATCGCCGGCAAGGCGAAATCCTGTGGCTCGAGGGTCAGGTTGAAGACGAAGAGCGGCTCGTTGTCCTTCTCGCGGATGGAGACGAGCAGGTCGTGGCTCCCGGGTATCGACGGCGGACGCAGCATGCTTCGGCAAGCTTCAAGCCGCACTCTCCGAAGGAATCTCGGACAGGACTTACGTTCGGCGGGAATGTCTGGTGAACAGTGCGTCGATCTGAGGTGCGCTTCGAGAGAACCATTGCCAGAGCAGCACTGCCAAAACGAACATCAGATTCCAGGCGATCATCACATCCGACATGAAGTGGGCTCCAAACACCACTCTGTTGAACGAGAAGGCGGCCGCGACAATGCCAACCGCACCGAGATAAAGTGTCGAGTATTTGGGCCTGATAAACACAACAAGTGTGAGCAGCGCAAAGGCACTTGCCGCCTCTCCCGAGATGAAAGAACAGTTCCTGACGCATTGGTCGGTGAGCTGCCACGGAGGCGTAAAAAACGCACTGCCGCCAAATTCCTCAAGTGCTCTTGGACGCGCTCTGCCAACCAGCATCTTGATCAGGTGGACACCCAGCCCCGGACCCGCTGCAAGGAACGTGATCGCAAATAGCAGTTTGTGCGGTGCAGGTGGATATTTCAGGTGCCTGAGGAATGGATTGGGAATTAACAGCGCAACCGCGGTGCCGATCACGACCCAGGGCAGAAACCTGTTGGTGTCACGAAATGCAATGAGGAAACTGTCTTCCTTGAATTCGAAGCCGGCGGTGGGCTCCCAGAAAAAACGACTTACAATGAGGTCAAGTTCTGGCACCGCTGCAAAGATCAGGGACACAAGGCCCAAAAGTATAAGCGCCGGTGCAAGCAAATGGCGCGCTTCGTCCCCCACGGTTTTCGAAATTGCTTTTTGAGCGTGGTTGAGATCAGTTACGTTCATCGGTGGATCCTCGTTGAGGACCACGTTCTCTCGCCGGATTGTCAAGATTTGACCGAGACCCGGAGAAGGGCATGTCAAGGTCAGTGGGTTTGACTATGATTTCATCTCTCGTGCTGGTGGTCGAGGACGACGAGGAGATAGCCTCCCTCTTGGAAAAATATCTCGCACGAGCTGGCTACAGGACGACCAAAGCATCGACAGGCCTTGCGGCTCTCGCCCATGTACAGAGATTGCAGCCGGACCTGATACTGCTCGACATCGGCCTGCCGGATATCGACGGCTTCGATCTTCTGACGAAGGTTCGAGGGAGCTCCGCCGTGCCGGTGATATTCTTGTCGGCGATGGATGACAGTACGGACAAATTGCTCGGGCTGAAGCTCGGGGCTGACGACTACGTCACGAAACCGTTCAACCCACAGGAAGTCGTGGCGCGTGTGGGGGCCGTCCTGAAGCGAACCAGAGGCGTTGCCGCCAGCGAGGTTATCCGGCACGACCAGATCGAAGTCCAGCTGGATTCCCACATCGCGATTGCATCAACGGAGACAGGTCGGCTTGAACTGCCGCTGACGGCAACAGAGTTTCGCCTTCTGGTCTGTTTTGTCCGATCTCCTTTCAAGACGTTCGAAAGAGCATCGTTGTTGGACGCCTGTATGCCCGAAAGTGATGCCCTGGATCGAACCGTTGATACGCATATTGGCAATCTGAGGCGAAAGCTGGCGAATGGTGGCCAGGAGGGCTACATCGTCGCAGTGCGAGGTATAGGATATCGTTTCGCGAGGTCGACTAGTGTCTAGACCGGCCCTCTCAACAATGACAGCCGCGCTGGTATCTGTCATTCAACTCGTATCAATCGCGTTACTCTACGTCTTGGTTGATTACTACATCGACCATGCTGAAGTCGCTGCACTGGATGCGCTGCCGCCTGATGCGAGAAGCGCTTGGGTGAGCATCAATAACGGCGAGGTCCCCGATGCAAAGGCTCTCGCAGCACTGGCGCCACTTTATCCGCAACTGGAGGAAGCCACGGAAGCGTCACCTGTCGAGGGTGTACTGGGTGTCGGCTTTGTGTTGATCGTCTTCACAAGCGGGATCGGGGTGGTCCTGGCTTATCGGCTCGTGGCACCACTGACCCGCCTGACTGCGGCTGCGGAAAAGATCGGGCAAGGCGATTTTCAGGTCACTGTAGAACCGGGTGCAACCAAGGAAGTGGAAACACTTGCGATAACGATCAATCGCATGGCCAGCGAGTTGCTCGCCCTGGAGACCCGCCTGAAATTCAACACGCGGGCGGTTGCCCACGAATTGCGTACGCCCCTGACCGTGCTGCAGGGCAATCTGCAAGGCATGACCGACGGTGTAATTCCTGCCAGCGAAGAACAATTGCGGGCTCTGCTGGTGCAGACACTGGGCATGTCCCGTCTCGTGGACCAGCTGAACACACTGTCATTGGCAGGCACCATCGACTTTGTCACGGCAACCACCACAACCGACCTGGCTTTGCATGTGTCCGAGACGGTGACCCTGTTCCAGACCTCCGCGGGCGATGCCTTCGATTTCCGAACCTACCTTCAGCCCGCACCGGCAAAGATCGATCCGGACCGTTTCCGCCAGGCTCTCCTCGCTCTGCTCGAAAACGCGCGTCGATACGCGGGCAATTGCGGTCCAATCGATGTCCATACCGGTTTGGATGAAGCCGGGCGGTCATTCATGTCCGTTCAAGACAAAGGTCCAGGACTACCGGACTCTGTGCAGCACTCCTCCTTCGATATGTTCTGGCGAAGCGAGGGGCTTAACGGTCGTGGTCTCAGCGGTTCGGGTCTTGGCCTTACGGTGGTCAAGGCTATTGCCGAAGGCCACAATGCGCGCTTGGAGGTCGGAAACAACCCTGGCGGAGGTGCCTACGCCAGGATCACATTCTAGGTCTCGTAGGCGGCGCGCAGATGACGTGAGGGTTTCGGGCCGGAACGACTGCTTCTGGGCCGACTGGCGTCACGAACGTTTACGACTAGCTTGTCCAAGGAACACAGCCCGGGGCACGATATCTATGAAGCGCACCCTCGGCCGCCGTCGTGTTTTTGAACATTTGGGAAAGGCGTAGCTACGTCGGCGAGCGTCACCCCCGCAAACCTCTTTCGCAAAAGCTCTTCTGCCTCGTCGAAAACGTCCTTCAGCGTTCCGTTGACCGCCTGCTCGATGGGACATCCCGGCATGTCGTAGGCTGGTCCAACCGCGAAAATGGAAGGCTCTCCAACGGCACGATAGATGTCCAGTAGTGTCAGTTCCTCAAGAGGACGAGCCAGTGTCCAGCCGCCGCCGTGTCCTTTTATGGAGGTGACATAGCCTTCGTCGCGCAGCCCTGCCATGGTGCGCCGGATCACCACAGGGTTTGCGTCCAGCATCTGCGCGATCATCTCGGATGTCATCGCACCATCGTGCCGCCCCATGTGTATTAAGACATGCAGCATCCGCGAAAGCCGACTGTCTTGCCTCATTCCTTGTCCCTTCAATCGCTCGTCCAAAATCAATAGCACGATCCGCCATCATGACACAACCGAGGTGTCATGACTGTTGACACCTCGCAATCATGACACTTATGTTGTTGCGAGAATCAGGAGAATGTTCATGAGCGACACGATCTACGACGTCATCATCATCGGCGGGAGTTACGCGGGCCTATCGGCGGCGCTTCAACTGGGCCGCGCTCGTCGCAAGGTCCTCGTCATAGACGAAGGCCTCAGGCGCAACCGGTTCGCGTCGCACTCGCATGGCTTTCTCACTCAGGATGGTGTCGATCCCGCTGTTATAGCGGCCGAAGCGCGTGCTCAGGTGATGAAGTACAGCACAGTGGACTGGGTTTCGGGCCGGGCGGATTCGGCACAGCGGAACGAGGAGGCGACCTCAGGAGCGACTATCTTCGACGTCATGGTTGGAACCGTCCGCTACAGGTCGCGCCGCCTGATCCTAGCCCTGGGCGTGCGCGACGTCCTCCCCGAGATCAAAGGGTTGAAGGAGCGCTGGGGTAGAAGCGTGTTCCACTGCCCCTACTGCCATGGCTACGAGTTGAACCAAGGCAGGATCGGCGTCATCGCTGGCTCAGAACTTTCCATGCATCATGCGCTGATGCTTCCTGATTGGGGTCCGACAACTCTCCTCCTAAACCGGGCATTCGAGCCGGACGCGGATCAACTTGCGGCTCTCGAAGCTCGTTGCGTGGTTATCGACCGTAGTCCTGTGGAGGCTATAAGAGGTCATGCCGATGTGCAGCTTGCGGACGGCCGGTCGCTCTCCTTCTCCGGTTTGTTCGCGCTCGCTCCCTTCGAAGTCTCAACATCAATCCCGGAGCAGCTCGGCCTCGACATGGAACAGGGCCCCCTCGGCTCCACCATCAAGACGGATGCAGTGAAGGAGACCAGCATGCCTGGCGTCTTCGTGTGCGGGGACGCCGCGCGACCAATGGCGTCCGTTGCCTTGGCTGTCGGCGATGGAAACCTCGCAGGCGTAAGCGCTCATCGGTCGTTGATGTTCGGGACCATCCAGCATGGGTAAGTTCGACGGACAACAGGTCGGGTACATCGACGGTGCAAGACGGAATGTTCCCGGTCTGGATGCCCTTCACCGGATGACGGGGCTTCTCCTGGCAGAACACGTCCCACCGAATGGACGGGTGCTTGTTGTTGGAGCAGGTGGCGGCCTTGAGCTGAAAGCGCTGGCGGATCAGCATCCAGATTGGTCGTTCGACGGTGTCGATCCGTCAGCCGACATGTTGGAACTTGCAAGAGAAACGGCGGCCAGCACCGCAGATCGTATCGTACTTCACCATGGTGACGTGGGCGCTGCACCTGCTGGTCCGTTCGATGGAGCCGTCTGCCTTCTGGTGTTCCACCACATTTCGGTGGAGGAAAGGAAGGTGACCCTCAATGGGGTTCGCCAACGTCTTCGCCCTGGATCACCATTCGTCCTTGCTCATCTCAGCGTCGCAATGAGCGAACCGGATCACACGCTCTGGGTAAACAGGCACATTAAGTTCGGGGCCATGGCAGAGCTGGATGCCGATAAGCAAGAAGCCGCCAGGATCGGCATGAAAGAACGCCTTGTCGTTATGTTCCCAGAGGAAGAGGAAGCACACCTGAAGGAAGCGGGCTTTACCGGGATCATGCAGTTCTACCACGCCTTCAGCTTCCGGGGCTGGGTGGCGTATGCGTAATCGGCCGCACCCAGTATCCTCAGCGATCCAGGTGGCATGACTGCGTCGCGCCAAATGCGGACATCCCTCGGAATAGTTGGCACAATGCTTACAAGGCATCCTGGATATCGAAGCGGACGATCTTGCCGCCTTCCATGCGGAAGATGTGTGTCACTGTCTTGTCCTTTAGGCCATGGATTTGTCCCTCCAGCGGCTGACCGTTGAGGTCGAACACCGACTGGATCACCTCGACAGCCACGACGCCATCCTCGCTATCGTCAAATGCGACCGGCTCGACAAATGGACTGACCACAGCCCACTGACGTGTCCAATAGTCGCGCACGCCCTTGCGTCCGTGAACATGATCGCCATCCATGCCATTGGCCCAGGCAACATCCTCTGCAAGCGTGGCGAGGACACCATCAATGTCTCTAGCATTGAAGCTTTGATAGATAGATTTGATCATTTGAACGTCATTTTTCGACATATCGTTCTCAATCTGTGTTGAAAGAGTTTCTGGGGCGGGCCGAAGCGATCTTGCCAAAACCGCTCATGCTTTATACATACGTGCATATGTATTTCGTGGTCAAGCGTGAGAAAAGGGCGAGCGGAATGGATGAAGACGTACTTTCGACGCCGGGACATCTCATCAGTCTGGCAGCGCGGGGGTTCGTCCGCATGAGCGAGGCACGCTTGAAACCGCTCGGCTTCGGTGTTGGCCAGTTGCCCGTACTGGTCGCATTGCAAAATGGCAAAGCGAGCACGCAACGCGACCTCGCCCGCTTCGCCAGGATCGAGCAACCGCCCATGGCGCAAATGCTCGCGCGCATGGAGAGGGATGGCTTGATCGAACGGACACGCGACCCGGCGGACGGTCGCAGCAGCCGTATCGTGTTGACGAAGGCTGCACAGCAACGCATGCCTGAGGCAATAACAGCCTTGTTCGGAGGCAATCGCGAGGCATTGGTCGGTTTCACGGATTCAGAAGCGTTACAGCTTGTCGATCTACTGACCCGGCTGATAGAAAATCTGGATCAAATTTCGAGCGCAGACGCTGCGTTAGGCGATTCACGCGTTTTGTAACGAAGACGAAGCCGCGACCGGCGAATGACCGGTCCGGGCCAATACCGGACACCTCCGCTGTGCCCGCCCTCCCTCACACCCTTGCGCAAAACGCATCCAGCCCCGCCAGCTTCACCACGCCCTCCTCCACCGCGACCTCGAAGCCCGGCATCGCGATCGGCAGGCAGGATTTCATCGTCGTCGGCAGGGCGAAATCCTGCGGCTCGCGGGTCAGGTTGAAGACGAAGAGCAGCCGCTCGTTGTTCTTTTCACGGATGAAGACGAGCAGATCATGGTTGTGGGTGTCGACGAAGGTGAGGTCGCCGTCGAAGAGCGGCGGATGCGCCTTGCGGAAGGCAAGCGTCGCCCGGTAGTGGTTCAGCACCGACTGCGGGTCGTGCTCCTGCGTATCGACGGCGGCGGCGGCATGCTCCGGCGGCACCGGCAGCCAGGACCGTCCGGCGGTGGTGAAGCCCGCGTGGTCCTGCTCGGCGTCCCAGGGCATCGGCGTGCGGCATCCGTCGCGACCCTTGAAGGCCGGCCAGAAGCGGATGCCGTAGGGGTCGGTCAGATCCTCGAAGGCAAGCTCCGCCTCCGTCAGCCCCAGCTCCTCGCCCTGGTAGAGGCAGATCGAGCCGCGCAGGGTCGCCAGCACGCTGATCGACAGCTTCGCCACCCGTTCGCGCTCCTCCGGCGTCTCGGCAAACCGCGTCACATGCCGCACCACGTCGTGGTTGGAAAAGGCCCAGCAGACCCAGCCGTTCGTCACCGTGTCCTGGAAGGTGGAGACGACACGGCGGATGAAGCCGGCCGAAAACGCCGGCCCCAGGAGGTCGAAGGTGTAGCACATGTGCAGCTTGTCGTTGCCGCTCGTGTAGATCGCCAGCGTCGTCAGCGAGCGCGGCCCGTCGCCGATCTCGCCCACCGTCGCGCGGTTGTCGTAGCTGTCGAGCAGCGCCCGCAGCCGCTTCAGGAAGTCGATGTTCTCCGGCTGGCTCTTGTCGTAGAGGTGGTTCTGCATCGAATAGGGATTGGTGTCGGACTCCAGCCCCCCCGTTTCCGCATCGTAGAGGATCGGCGGATTGTCGCGCAGCTGCTTGTCGTGGAAATAGTAGTTGGCGGTATCCAGCCGGAAGCCGTCGACGCCGCGGTCGAGCCAGAAGCGCACCGTATCGAGAACCGCCGCCTGCACATCGGGGTTGTGGAAATTGAGGTCAGGCTGCGAGGTCAGGAAGTTGTGCATGTAGTACTGCTTGCGCACGCCGTCCCATTCCCAGCCCGGCCCGCCGAAGATCGACAGCCAGTTGTTGGGCGCCGTCCCATCCGGCTTCGGATCCGCCCAGACATACCAGTCGGCGCGCCCGTTGCTGCGGCTGGTGCGGCTTTCGATGAACCACGGGTGCTTGTCGGAGGTGTGGCTGATCACCTGGTCGATGATCACCTTCAGCCCCAGCCGATGCGCCTCCGCCATCATCACGTCGAAATCGGCAAGCGCCCCGAACATCGGATCGACGTTGCAGTAGTCGGAGACGTCGTAGCCCATGTCGGCCATCGGCGAGGTGAAGAAGGGCGACAGCCAGATGGCGTCGACGCCGAGCGAGGCGATATGCGGCAACCGCTCGGTGATCCCCTTCAGGTCGCCGATCCCGTCGCCATTGGTGTCCTGGAACGAGCGCGGATAGACTTGATAGATGACCGCCCCGCGCCACCAGTTGGCATCATCCACCCTGCCCGTCTCCACAGCCATGTCCGTCTCCTGTTCAAGCGTTGCGACGCGTAACCTAAAGCCGCCGTTCCAAAAGACAATCGCATTCCGCTGCGGCGTACCGCACAGGCGTGGCCGAGCTTGCCTTGCCGCGCACTTCCGCCTATTGCGACTTGAAACACGGGATCAGGGAGAATGCGCGTGCCGGGTCGGTTGCTGTCCATCGGAGAATGCATGGTCGAACTGTCGCAGGCGGGCGAAGGCCTGCTGCGGCCCGGTTTTGCCGGCGATACCTTCAACACCGCCTGGTATGCCCGCGCCTGCCTTCCCGCCGACTGGAACGTCGATTACCTGACGGCGCTCGGCGATGATCCGATGTCGTCGGAAATGCTGACCTTCATGGAAAATGCCGGGATCGGCACAGATGCGATCCGCCGCATCCCCGGCAAGACGCCGGGCCTCTACCTCATTACGCTGCGGAACGGCGAGCGCACCTTCAGCTACTGGCGCGACACGGCCGCTGCCCGCCGGCTCGCCGACGATGCCGACCACCTGCGCCGACAGATCGAATCGGCCGACATCGTCTATTTCTCCGGCATCACGCTCGGCATTCTCACCCCGGAGGCCAATGACACGCTGCTGTCGGAGCTGCGCCGCGCCAAGGCCGCCGGCAAGCGCGTCGCGTTCGATCCGAACGTGCGCCCGCGCCTCTGGGCCGACCGCGACACGATGCTGAAGACGATCAGCGACGGCGCCCGTGCCGCCACGCTGGTGCTGCCGAGCTTCGACGACGAGACCACCCATTTCGACGATCGCACCGTCAACGACACCATCGACCGCTATCACGGCCTCGGCGTCGAGGGCGTCGTCGTCAAGAACGGCGAGCACGGCGCCACCCTGAGCTTCGGCGGTGCCACAAGCTATGTGCCGGCAGTGCAGGCGCCGGAGGTGGTCGATACCACCAGCGCCGGCGACAGCTTCAACGGCGGCTTCCTGTCGCGCCTGGTGCGCGGCGCGGCGCCGGAGGATGCCGCGGAATACGGCGCCGCCGTCGCGTCCATCGTCATCCGCCACCATGGCGCGCTGATCAGCCCGGCGCTGCTGCCCAGCTGACCGGATGCGGGTGCCGGCAAGGGGAAATCGTCGGTCTTGCCGGCCTCTCCCCGGCTGACATCACCCTGTAACATAATCTTCCGATACCATTCCCGACGTCCGCGGTGCCGACAACCGAGTCGCTCGCATCCGGATCGCCGGGGTGGGACCATGAACAAGATCACCATCGTCACGGATGCCTGGTATCCTCAGGTCAATGGCGTCGTCCGCTCGATCCAGAACACCAACCGCGAGCTGGAGCGAATGGGGATCGACGTGGCCATGGTCACGCCCCAGTCCTTCCGCAACATTCCCTGCCCCACCTATCCGGAAATCCGCCTCTCGGTCGCCACCTACTGGCAGGTCGCCCGCGAGATCGAGGCCTCCAAGCCGGATGCCGTCCACATCGCCACCGAAGGGCCGCTCGGGCTTCTGGCACGGCGCTGGTGCCTCAAGAACCGGGTTCCCTTCTCGACCAGCTACCACACCCGTTTCCCGGAATATGTCGCCGCCCGCTTCCCCGTCCCGATCCGCTGGATGCAGGCCTTCGTGCGCTGGTTCCACAATGCCGGCAACGGCTGCATGGTCGCGACCGCCAGCCTCGAGCGCGAACTAGCCAAGCTCGGCTTGCGCAACCTCCTGCGCTGGAGCCGAGGCATCGACCAGAGCATGTTCCATCCGAGGCCGCTGGAGGAAAAGCCCTTCGGCCTGCCGCGCCCGATCTTCCTGACGGTCGGCCGCGTCTCGGTGGAAAAGAACCTGCCCGCCTTCCTCGATCTCAAGCTGCCCGGATCCAAGGTGGTCGTCGGCGACGGACCGGCCATGGCCGATCTGGCGCGCCGCTACCCGGACGTCCTTTTCACCGGCCTGCAGACCGGCAAGGACCTGGCCGACATCTATGCCCAGGCCGACGTCTTCGTCTTCCCGTCGCGCACCGACACCTTCGGCAACACCATCCTGGAAGCGCTGGCAAGCGGCGTGCCGGTGGCGGCCTACCCCGTGACCGGCCCGATCGACATCATCGAGCCCGGCAGCCGTGCCGGCGTGCTGCACGAGGACCTGCAGCAGGCCTGCCTGGCAGCCCTCGACTGCTCGCGCGACAACGCCCGGGCGCTTGCCCGCAAGTTCACCTGGGAAGCCGCATCGCGCCAGTTCCTCGACAATGTCCGCACCTCGCAGAAGCGCCTCGCCCTGCCGGCTCCGTGACGGCCGATACCTTCAGCTTTTCTGCAGGGCGAGATGGGCACCGAGCCCGACCAGAACCGCGCCGCCGGCCCGCTGCAGGAGCTTCTGCGCGCGCTGCGAGGCGAGCAGTCGATTGGTCAGCGCACCGGCAAAGACGACGCAGACGATATCGGCCGAGGAAAACAGCAGGTTGACCACCGTTCCGAGGATCGCGAACTGCAGCCAGATCGGCAAGCCGGCACCGGCCTCGACGAACTGCGGCAGGAAGGCGAGGAAGAACAGTGCCGTCTTCGGATTCAGCACCTCGACCATGACGCTTTCTGAGAACGCCCGCCGGGCAGACTTCGGCTGGATGGCCGAACCAGACGGGCCATCCCCGTCACGGCTGCAAAACAGCGCGATGCCGAGCCAGATCAGACAGGCGGCACCGCCAAGCTTCACGGCCGTGTAGAGCACCGGAACGGCGTGGAAGATGAGCGACAGCCCGGCCGCCGCCGCCAGCACATGCACATAGCAGCCGAGATGGATCCCGAGCACGGCGGAGAAGCCGGATCGGCGTCCGCGCGCCACGGTCTGCGCCGCGGCGTAGAGCATAGCCGGCCCGGGGATATAGGCGAAGATCGCTGTCGTGACGAAGAACGCGATCAGCACATCTGCCGAGGCCATGGCGGCTCCTATGACGACCGGTTCGCCGCCTTGATCGCTTGAATCAAAGCCTGCGCTAGCGGCGCTTCCTCTTTGATTCAAATGGATTTTCTGCCGCCCGCAGATGGATTCGGATCGGCACGCCCGGCATGTCGAAGTCGGCCCGCAAACCGTTCGTCAGGTAGCGGATATAGGATTCCGGCACCGAATCGGGACGCGTGCAGGAGATCATGAACGCCGGCGGGCGGGCCTTCACCTGGGTCATGTACTTGAGCTTCAGGCGGCGACCCGAGACGGCCGGTGGCGGATGCTGGATCTGCACGCCATCGAGCCAGCGGTTCAGCTTGGCGGTCGAGATGCGCTTGTTCCACACCATGTCGGTCTCGATGATGCTCTGCATCAGCTTGTCGAGGCCGTAGCCGGTCTGGCCCGACATCGGCACGGCCCGGATGCCGCGCGCCTGCGGCAAGAGCCGCTCGGTCTTTTCGCGCAGTTCCGCCAGCACTTCCTGCGGATATTCGACGAGATCCCACTTGTTGAAGGCCAGCACCGCGGCGCGCCCTTCGCGGATCACCAGGTCGACCAGCTGCAGGTCCTGCTTTTCGAACGGAATGGTCGAATCGAACACGATCACCACGGTTTCGGCAAAGCGGATCGAGCGCAGCGCGTCGGCGACCGAGAGCTTCTCGAGCTTTTCCTGCACGCGCGCCTTCTTGCGCATGCCGGCGGTGTCGAACATCTTGATGGTGCGGCCGCGCCAGTCCCATTCGACGGAAATGCTGTCGCGGGTAATGCCGGCTTCAGGCCCCGTCAGCAGCCGGTCCTCGCCGAGAAAGCGATTGATCAGCGTCGACTTGCCGGCATTCGGGCGGCCGATGATCGCGACGCGCAGCGGCTTGCTGTCGTCATACTCCGGCTCGTAGTCCTCGTCCTCGAATTCCAGTTCGCCGCGCAGGTCGACGTTGGTTTCGGGCTCGTCCACCTCCGGCGGAAACGCCACGTCCTCGCCGCCGATCGCCTCCACGATCGCGTCCCGCAGGTCGATCATGCCCTGGCCGTGTTCGGCCGAGATCGGCACCGGCTCGCCGAGACCCAGGGTGTAGGCGTCGTAGAATCCGCCGTCCGACCCCTTGGCCTCCGACTTGTTGGCAACCAGCACCACCGGCTTGCCGCTGCGGCGCAGAAGCTCGCCGAAGGTCTTGTCGAGCGGCGTCAGGCCGGATTTGGCATCGACAACGAAGAGCGTTAGGTCCGCCTCGCCGATGGCGATCTCGGTCTGGGCGCGCATGCGGCCTTCGAGCGTGTCGGGACCGACCTCTTCGAGGCCCGCCGTATCGATGATCGTGAAGCGCAGGTCGATGAGCTTGGCATCGCCCGGCCGCCGGTCGCGGGTCACGCCCGGTGTATCGTCCACCAGCGCGAGCTTCTTGCCCACCAGCCGGTTGAACAGCGTCGATTTTCCGACGTTCGGGCGTCCGACGATCGCGACGGTGAAGCTCATAAGGTTCGTTCCTTCGGTCCTTCCCGCTTCGGGAAGTTAGGCCGCCTTGCCGGAGGCGGCGATTGTGTCGAGCATGATCTGCGCACGGTTGGCGACGTTGCGCGGTGCGGCCGCATCGTCGGCAATGGCCTGGAACCATTCCTTCGCGCGCACCATGTCATCGGCCTTGTAGGCCGCAAGTCCAAGCGCCTCGCGGGCCGAATTGCGCAAGGCATGGGTTCCGGTCGTCAGCACTTCCGCCTCGGCCGAAACCTGTTCGTAGGTGCCGGTATCGATCAGAAGCCAGGCGGCCCGCAGGCGCGCCACGTCGCGCATGGCGTCGGGTGCAGCCGTATTGCCGGCGACCTCGGAATAGGCCGCGATGGCACCGGGGACGTCGCCCTTCTGCGCCAGCACCGCCGCCGCGCGCATCTGCGCCAGCACCGGGTAGGAACCGCTTCCGTCTTGCTCCAGCGCCTGGAAGGCGGCCAGAGCCTCGTCGTATTTGTCTTCCGAGGCGAGATTCAGGGCCGCGAGAAACCGGTCGCCGGATGCCGATGCATTGTGGCTTTGCCAGTATTCATAGCCGCGATAGCCGGCTGTCGCGAGAACGATCAGGATTGCGAGTGCGATGATGATCTTGCCGAAACGGCTCCAGACGTTCCTGAACCGGTCGGAACGGAGTTCCTCGTTCACTTCGCGGATAAAGCTGTCGTTGTCTTGCGCCATTCCAATCTCCGGCCCTCGAGGCCCATCATGCGGAAAAGCGCCTTCTAGCGCATTTTCCAGCGCATGTAAGGGGTATCGGACGTGATTCTCGGATCGGCAGCGGCAGCACGCCGTCCGCGGATCGCGCATCGCGCCCGCGCGGCGCTCGCACCATCCCGCCGGCCGTCCCAAGCTTTGCCGCATTCGGGTCACAGAAGGGCGCACCCACTCTGATTGCACGGTGCCCATGTTTTTCCGATTTTTGATGACCTTCTGCCTTTGCCTGCCGCTTCCCGCCCTTGCCCGGCAACCGGAACAGCAACCGGAATCACTCAAGCCGAAACAGTTGCTGCTCGTCTCCTTCGACGGCGCCGGCGACAATGCGCTCTGGCAGCGCAGCCGCGATTTCGCCCGGGCCAACGACATCCGCTTCACCTATTTCCTCTCCTGCGCGCTGGTGATCGAGCGCCCCGCCGCATCGACCTACAAGGGTCCGCACCACAAGCCCGGCCGCTCCAACATCGGCTTCGCCCAGACCACGGAGGAGGCCCGCACCCGCCTCGCCCACGTCTGGCAGGCGCATGAGGAAGGCCACGAAATCGCCAGCCACACCTGCGGCCACTTCGATGGCGCCGACTGGAGCGTGGGCGACTGGAAGACCGAGATGAAAAGCTTCCGCGCCGTGCTCGCCGACGCCTGGGTCGCCAATGGCGCCGCCGCCGATGAGCCGCAGGGCTGGCGCGACCTGGTGAAGGACGGCATCCGCGGCTTCCGCGCGCCTTATCTGTCTGCGCCCGACAGCCTGTTTGCGGCGGAACGCGAGGCGGGCTTCGTCTATGACGCCAGCACCGTGACGAAAGGACCGCTGATCCCGACGGAGACGGACGGCATCACCCGCTTCGGCCTGCCGCTGATCCCGGAGGGACCCAAGCAGCGTCCGATCATCGCCATGGACTACAACCTCTTCATCCGCCATTCCGCCGGTGTCGAGAACCCCAGCCGGTCCGCCGAATTCGAGGACCGCGCCTACGCCGCCTTCCGCACCGCCTTCGATCGCCAGTACGAGGGCGAGCGCATCCCGCTCCAGATCGGCCTGCACTTCGTT
>TARA_R110002020_G_scaffold113518_39_pt1 | contig 14250 bp, 14 predicted proteins | sample TARA_R110002020 | Tara Oceans TARA_R110002020 (sample SAMEA4396489) | marine metagenome | biome: Westerlies Biome; feature: [MES] marine water layer (ENVO:01000295) within the mesopelagic zone...; material: water (ENVO:00002006), including particulate matter (ENVO:01000060)... | reverse complement strand
GGGCGCCGACGTGCCGCGGAGCGGCTTCGAGTTTCCCGCCATCCGCGAGATCGGCCGGCGCTGGAAGGTGCTGTTCAAGTCGTCGATGATCGGCACCTGGACCGGCATCCTGCCCGGCATCGGCGCCACCGCAGCCTCGATGATCAGCTACGCCGAGGCCAAGCGCACCTCGCCCAACCGCGACAAGTTCGGCACCGGCGAGCCGGACGGGATCATCGCCGCCGAGGCGTCCAACAACGCGGTGACCTCCGGCGCGCTGGTGCCCACCCTGTCGCTGGGCATTCCGGGCGACCCGATCACCGCGGTGATGCTCGGCGCGCTGATCATCCAGGGCGTCACCCCGGGGCCGCGCCTGTTCGTCGACAACCCGAACCTGGTCACCTTCATCTTCGTGGCGCTGTTCTTCGTGAACGTGGCCATGTACGTGCTCGGCGTGCTGCTCTGCCCGGTGTTCTCGCGCATCCTTCGGATGCCGGAGCCGCTGCTCCTGTCGGCGGTGGTGGTGCTGGTCGCCATCGGGACGTTCACGGTCAACTACAACCCGTTCGACCTCGTCGTGGCGCTGGTCGCCGGCGTGGCGGGCTTCGTGCTGCGGCTCGGCCGGTTCCCGCTGGCGCCCATCGTCATCGGCTTCGTGCTGGGGCCGATGATCGAGCAGAGCTTCCGCCAGGGCATGATCCTGCAGGACGGCAACTTCCTGGCGTTCTTCTCCCAGCCGATCGCGCTGGTCCTGTTCATCGCGACCGCGCTGTTCGTCGGCTGGCCGATCTATCGCGGCCTCCGCGCGCGGCAGGCGCGCCCCCACCCCTGACAATCGGTTGAATCCCATGAAAGCATACCGGATCGAGGACTCCGCCAACGGCCCGCGCGGACACCTGGTCGAGCTGTCGCTCGACGACATCGACCAGGGCGACGTGGTCGTGCGCACCCGCTTCGCGGGCATCAACTACAAGGACGCGCTGGCCGGCACCGGCAAGGCGCCGATCATCCGCCGCTACCCGTGCGTCGGCGGCATCGAGGCGGTCGGCCAGGTCGAGACCAGCACCAGCGACCGCTTCAAGCCGGGCGACTGGGTCATCGCCCACGGCCGCGGCATCGGCGTCAGCCACGACGGCGGCTTCGCGGAACGGGTGCGGGTGCCGGCCGACTGGCTGGTGCACCTGCCGGCGGGCCTGTCGCCGCGCGAGGCGGCGGTGCTCGGCGTGGCCGGTCATTCCGCGGCGCTTGCCGTCCACAAGATGGAGGCCGCCGGCCTGACGCCGGAGAGCGGCCCGGTCGCCGTGACGGGGGCCACGGGCGGCGTCGGCTCGCTCGCCGTCGCGATGCTGGCGAAGCGCGGCTTCACCGTCACCGCCGTCACCTCCAAGACCGACCGCGACAGCTTCCTGCGCGGGCTCGGCGCCGCCGACGTCCGCCAGCCGCCGCAGGAGCCGAGCCGCAAGCCGCTCGAGGCGGCCGAATGGGCCGGCGCCGTCGACACCGCCGGCGGACCGCAGCTGGAGTGGCTGCTGCGCTCGGCGGCGGCGCAAGGCATCGTCACCAGCATCGGCAACGCCGCCGGGATCGGGCTCACCACCACCGTGCTGCCGTTCATCCTGCGCGGCGTCACGCTGATCGGCATCAATTCCGACACGCCGATGACGCTGCGCCAGACGATCTGGGACCGGCTGGCCGGCGACCTGAAGCCGGCGGACCTCGACGGCCTTGGCCGCGAGATCGCCCTGGAGGACCTGCCCGCCTACATGGACGAGATGATCGCCTCGAAGATCCAGGGGCGGACCCTCGTGGCCTTCGCGGAGTAGGCGGGTGGGCGAGGCCATCGGACGCGCCGCGACCGACAGCCCGGTCGTGCAATGGGAGCGGCGGGGCGGTGTGCTCGTCGTCACCCTCGACGACGCCGGCTCGCGCAACGCCATCGGGCCCGACGTGAACCCGACGATCACCCGGGTGTTTGCCGCGGCCGGCGGCGACGCGGACGTCCGCGCCGTCGTGCTCGCCGGCGCCAACGGCTACTTCTCGGCCGGCGGCAACATGCGGGCGCTGCGTCGCACGGTCGAGATGAGCCCGGCCGAGCGCGACGCGGTGACGGACCGGCTGGCCACGATGATCCGCACGGTGCGGGAGCTGGACAAGCCGGTGATCGCGGCGGTGGAGGGCGGGGCGGCCGGCATCGGCTTCGCCCTGGCGCTGGCCTGCGACCTGATCGTTGCCGGGCGCGATGCCCGTTTCGCCGCCGCCCAGGTCCGCCTGGGCCTGACGCCCGACGGCGGCATCACCCGCTTTCTCCTGGATGCCATGCCGCGCCAGCTGGCAAGCGAGATCTGCCTGCTCGGCCAGCCGGTTTCGGCCGACCGCCTGCACGCGTTCGGGCTGGTGACGCGGCTGGTGGACGGCGGCGAGGCGCTGGCCGCCGCGCTCGATCTCGCCGCGACGCTCGCCGCCGGACCGACCCGCGCGGTCGGCCGCATCAAGCGGCTGCTGACCGACGCCGGCCCGGCCTCGCTGGAGGACTGTCTGGTGCTGGAAGGCGCGACCATCAATGCCGCCAGGGCCGACCCGGAGGCGGCCGAGGGTATCGCCGCCTTTCTGGAAAAGCGCCGCCCGGCCTTCTGAGCGGTCCCCCGGATCAGGCGATCTGCACGTCGATGCCGGCCTTCACGAGGGTGTCGCCGAGGACGCCGGCGGGGGCGCGGTCGCAGACGATGCCGGCCAGCGCCTCGAGCGGCTCGACGGTCGCCACCAGATGCCGGTCGAACTTGGACCGGTCGATCAGCAGGAAGGTCTCGCGGGACTGGGCGACCATCTTGCGCTTGATGGCGACGGCGGCGCGGTTGGCGTCGGAGATGCCTTGCGCGCTCAGTCCGCTGGCGCCGATGAAGGCGCGGTTGGCGTTGTAGCGCGACAGGAAATCCAGCGTCTCCGGGCCGTAGACGGCGGCCTCCAGGTGAAGGAAGTCGCCCGGGCAGAGGATGATCTGGATCGAGGCGTTCTGGCCGAGGGTCGCGGCGATGGCGACGCTGTTGGTGAGCACCGTGAGGTCCTCGCCCGACACCGCGAGCGCCATGGCGAACTGGTGGGTGGTGGAGCCCGCGTCGATCATCAGCACCTCGCCGGGCCGCACCATGGCGGCGGCGCGCTGGCCAATGCGGGTGCGCTCCTCGATGTAGGCCTGGTTGCGCTCGCTGAACGGCGCCTGGGCGCCCATCGGGATGGCGGAGGCGCCGCCATAGGCGCGGCTGATCAGGCCTTCGCTGCTGAGCGCCTCGACGTCGCGGCGCACGGTTTCCGTCGACACGCCGAAGCTTGCCGCCAGCTCCGAGATCCGCACGTGGGGGTGACGCTCGAGCTCCCGCAGGATCCGCTCGCGCCGGGCCGCCTTGCCGAGCCGCGGCATCAGGCGCCCTTCGCGCGCAGGATCGCGTCGGCCACCGCCGCGAAGCCCTGTCCGCCGGCCTGTTCGGTCAGCCATTTGGGCTGATGCGGGGAGCGGTGGGCGAAATCGGCGAAGTTGGCGACGGCAATGCTGGTGTCGAAGAATGCGAACATCGGTGCATCGTTGGGGCTGTCGCCGACGAAGGCGATGCGGTCGCCGGCGGTGTCCATGTCGACGCCGTACCGCTCGGCCAGGAGCCGGCGCGACATCACCAGCTTGTCGTACTGGCCGAACCAGCCGTTGACATGAATGGATGACACCTTCGCGACGGCGCCGTCGGCCTCGAAGCAGGCGACGATGTCGTCGATCTCCGCCTCGGAGAGATGGGGGCCGTCCTCGGCGAAATCGATGGCGAGATCGGCCTCGCGGAACGGCTGGTCGGCGGAGATGCGGGCCCGCGGCACCCGCGCCAGGATGGTTTCGGCCAGCGCATCGAGCCGGGCGCGGTCGGCGCGGCGGACGGTGTCGGGCTTGTGGTAGACGCGGGTCATGCCGCCGCCGTCGGGCTCGCAGGCGAAATAGAAGGCGCCGTTCTCGCCGACCACCGCGTCGACGGGCCAGATGCGGGCGATCAGGTCGCACCAGCCGGCCGGGCGGCCGGTGATCGGGACGACCCTGAGGCCGGCGCGCTGCAGCCGCTCCAGCGCCGCGTAGGCGACCGCCGGAAGCCGGCCGTCGGTGGTCAGCGTGTCGTCGATGTCGGTGAGGACGAAGTCGAGCCGGCGCAGCTGCGCCTCGGCGATCCCGGCGAAGGGGCGGGGGGCGGCGCGGCCAGGCGTCGCCCCGGCCGCAGCAGCGCTGTCGCGTATCGTCACGTGGTTCTCCCCGATGCCGTCTTTTTGAGCGTTCTGTGTTGTGTAATTCCACATTTTTGGAGGGGGTCGCAACTTTTTTGAGCGGATAATATTGCGAAGTGCCACAAAAAGTGGATACGGTCGCTCAGGGTCAAGCCCGGGCAACGTCCCGGAATTGAAACAGGCCGACGACGGTCCTGAAGCGGAGGAAACTGATGACAGCCGAGACAATCGACACCCGAATTGCGCGCATGCTCGCCGGCACGGCCCTTGGTCTTGCCACGGCCTTCGCCGTCTCCACGTCCGCATTCGCCCAGGACGCGGAGTGCGCCCAGCGCGGCGATCTGGACCAGATGTATTGCGACGCCGACGGCGACCTGGTCGCCGACACGCCGACCGATCCGAGCAAGCTGGTCAATCCCGACACGCTGGTGTTCGCCTACACCCCCGTCGAGGACCCGGCGATCTACGCCGACATCTGGGAGCCCTTCATCGAGCACCTGCAGGAGGTGACCGGCAAGAAGGTCCAGTTCTTCGCGGTGCAGTCGAACTCGGCCGAGGTCGAGGCCATGCGCTCCGGCCGCCTGCACATCGCCGGCTTCTCCACCGGCCCGACGCCGTTCGCGGTCAACCTGGCCGGCGCCGTGCCGTTCGCCATCATGGGGTCCGAGGACGGCACCTTCGGCTACAAGCTGCAGGTCTACACCCGCAAGGATTCCGGCATCAACGAGATGGCCGACCTGAAGGGCAAGCGCATCGCCCACACCTCGCCGACGTCGAACTCGGGCAACCTGGCGCCGCGCGCGCTGTTCCCGAAGCTCGGCATCACGCCGGACGAGGACTACGAGGTGACCTACTCGGGCTCGCACGACCAGTCGATGCTGGGCGTGGTGGCCGGCGACTACGACGCCGCCCCGGTGGCCTCGGAAGTGGTCGACCGCATGGCCGAGCGCGACCTCTACGATCCGGAGGACGTGAAGATCGTGTGGGAGTCGGATCCGTTCCCGACCACCTCCTACACCTACGCCTACAACCTGGATCCGGAACTGGCGGAGAAGATCAAGGAAGCCTTCTTCACCTTCGATTTCGCCGGCACCGCGCTCGGCGAGGAATTCTCCGGGGTCAGCAAGTTCGTGCCGGTGACCTACCAGAAGAACTGGTCGGTCATCCGCGACATCCAGGAAGCCAACGGCGTCGAGTACACGCCGCAGGGCCTGGCCAAGGAATAGTCCCCCAAGCACAGCGGGGCGCGGCGTGATCGCCGCGTCACCGCAGCCTCGGAGCTCTTGCCGATGTTGAAGATCTCGAAGCTCGTGAAGCGCTACGGGAGCGGGGACCCCGTTCTCAAGGAACTCGATCTGGAGGTGCCGGGCGAAAGCGTGGTCTCCATCATCGGGGCTTCCGGCGCCGGCAAGAGCACCCTTCTGCGCTGCATCAACCGCCTGGTCGAGCCGACCTCCGGCACCATCGAGCTGAACGGCGTGGAGCTGACCCGCCTGCGCGGCAGCGACCTGCGCATGGCGCGCCGGCGGATCGGCATGATCTTCCAGAGCTTCAACCTGGTCGACCGGCTGACCGTCATGGAAAACGTCCAGTCGGGCCGCCTCGGCTACCTGCCGCTGTGGCGCGCCGCGTTCCGCCGTTATCCCCGCGAGGACATCCGCCGCGCCTACGAGCTGATGGAGCGCGTCGGCATCGCCCACTACGCCAACAAACGCGCCGACGAGCTCTCCGGCGGCGAGCGCCAGCGCGTCGGCGTGGTCCGCGCGCTCATGCAGAATCCGGAAATCCTGCTCGCCGACGAGCCGACCGCGTCGCTCGATCCGAAGACGTCGGAGCAGATCATGGAGCTCCTGCGCGCCCTGTCGCGCGAGTACGAGCTCCCGGTCCTCATCAACATCCACAACGTCGCCGAGGCCAAGCAGTACACCGACCGCATCGTCGGCATGCGCTACGGCCGCATCATGTTCGACGACGTGCCCGACGCCCTCGACGCCGACGCCATGGAGCAGATCTACGCCGGCGTGCCGGCCGAGGAGCGCGGCGAAGGCGCCGGCCCGGCGCCCAAGATGGCTGCCGCGGGATGAGCGCCACCCCCGACACCTGGCGCAAGCCGCCGATGATCGCCAACCCGCTGCTGCGCTACGGGTTGCTGCTGGCGGTCGTGGTCTACGTCGTCTGGGCGGTCTCCATCATGCCGTTCGACTGGGAGCGCGTGGCCCAGGGGCTGACCCGCGCCCAGCGCATCTTCGCCGGCGCCTTTCCGCCGAGCTTCGCGCGCAGCGGGCTGTTGATCGACGGCTTCCTGGAAAGCCTGAAGATCGCGATCCTCGCCACCGTCGGCGGCGTGGTGATGTCGATCCCGATCGCCTTCATGGCGGCCAAGAACCTCGCTCCCTGGCCGATCTTCATGCTCGGCCGCGGCATCATCATCATTTCGCGCAGCTTCCACCCGGTGATCGTCGCGATCATCTTCGTGAAGGCGGTGGGCTTCGGCCCGTTTGCCGGGGTGCTGACCCTGATCGTCTACTCCATCGGCTTCGTGGCGAAGATGCTGGCCGAGCGGATCGAGGAGATCGACCGCGGCCAGGTCGAGGCGATGCGCTCGGTGGGCGCGCGCTACCTGCCGACGCTGATCTACGGCGTGTTCCCGCAGATCATGCCGCGGCTGGTCGGCCTCGGCATCTACCAGCTCGACAGCAACCTGCGCGCCTCCGCGGTGGTCGGCATCGTCGGCGCCGGCGGCATCGGCGCGACGCTGGCCAACGCCTTCGGCCGCTACGACTACGACTTCGCGCTCGCCATCACGATCGTCATCGTCGCCGTGATCCTCGTCAGCGAGGGCATCAGCGGCCAGATCAGGAAACGGGTATGGTAAGTCTCGACACCACCCCCGAGGACTGGGCCCGCTACACGCCCCGCCAGCGCCTGCAGCGCTTCGCGATCTTCCTGATCTGCGGCCTCGCCGTGTTCTGGTCGCTCGCCTCCATCGACGTGATCTGGGCCTGGGTCTGGACCGCGCCCCAGCAGATGGGCGACCTGTTCGGCCGGATGATCCCGCCCGACACCCGCAACCTGGGCAACATCCTCTGGGTGCTGGTGGAGACGGTGAACATCGCGACGCTGGCCACCGCCGTGGCGGTGATCCTGTCGCTGCCGGTGGCCTACATCTCCGCCCAGAACACCACGCCCAACGCGGCGACGCTGTGGCTCGGCCGCTTCATCCTGGTTTCCAGCCGGTCGGTGAACACCATCATCTGGGCGCTCTTGTTCGTGGCCATCTTCGGCCCGGGCATCGTCGCCGGCATCGTCGCCATCATGTTCCGCTCCATCGGCTTCATCGGGAAGCTGCTGGGCGAGGCGATCGAGGAGATCGACCGCCGTCCGGTGGAGGCGCTGGAAGCCACCGGAGCGTCACGGTTCAAGGTTATCCTCTACGCGATCGTTCCCCAGGTCATGCCGACCTTCTGGGCGGTCAGCATCCTGCGGTGGGACATCAACCTCCGGGAATCGACCGTGCTCGGTCTCGTCGGCGCCGGCGGCATCGGCATCATCCTGCAGGGCGCGATCGACACCTTCAACTGGCCGGAAGCCGCGACCGTGCTTCTCGCCATCCTGGCGCTCGTCATACTCGGCGAGATCGTCTCCGCCTTCCTGCGCAAGCGCATCATCTGACGACATCCGGTACCCATGACGGACACACCGACACGTCCGACCCCTGATTTCGACATTCTCGTCATCGGCGGCGGGATCAACGGATGCGGCATCGCCCGGGACGCCGCCGGACGCGGCTGGTCGGTGCTGCTGTGCGAGATGAACGACCTCGCCAGCGGCACCTCCTCGTGGTCGACCAAGCTCATCCACGGCGGCCTGCGCTACCTGGAATATTACGAGTTCCGGCTGGTGCGCGAGGCACTGATGGAGCGCGAGGTGCTGTGGGCGATGGCGCCGCACATCATCCGGCCGCTGCGCTTCGTGCTGCCGCACCATGCCGGCCTGCGCCCGAGCTGGCTCCTGCGGCTGGGCCTGTTCCTCTACGACCATCTCGGCGGGCGGAAGAAGCTGCCGGCGACCCGCACCCTCAACCTGCGCGACGACCCGGTCGGGCGGCCGCTGAAGGGCGACTACGCCAAGGGCTTCGAATATTCCGACTGCTGGGTGGACGATGCCCGCCTCGTCGTGCTCAACGCCCGCTCCGCCCGGGAGAAGGGCGCGGAGATCCGCACCCGGACCCGCGTCACCGGCCTGCACCGCCGCGACGGGCTCTGGGACGTGGAGCTCGTCAACGCCGACGGCACGCAGGAAACGGTCACGGCGCGGCTCGTCGTCAACGCCGGCGGGCCATGGGTCGACCGGGTGATCGCGTCGTCCTCCCATGCCGAGGCCCACAACGTGCGGCTGGTCCAGGGCAGCCACATCGTGGTGCCGAAGCTCTACGACCACGACCGCTGCTACATCTTCCAGAACGCCGACGGCCGGATCATCTTCGCCATTCCCTACGAGGGCGAGTTTACGCTGATCGGCACCACCGACCGCGACTACTCGGGCGATCCGGCCAAGGTGGCGATCACCGAGGAGGAGACCGCCTACCTGTGCGCGGCGGCGAGCGAGTATTTCACCCGCTCGATCACCCCCGACGACGTGGTGTGGACCTATTCCGGCGTGCGGCCGCTCTATGACGACGGCGCCAGCGAGGCCCAGGCGGCGACCCGCGACTACGTGCTGAAGGTGGATGGCGGCGACGGTGTGCCGCCGCTGATCAACATTTTCGGCGGCAAGATCACCACCTACCGCCGGCTGGCGGAATCCGCGCTGGAGAAGATCGGCGACGCGCTCGGCGAAACCCGTGGCGCCCCGTGGACGGCCGGGGCGACGCTGCCCGGCGGCGACTTCCCGGTGGAGGGATATGGGGCGCTGGTGAAGGACATCGCCCGCGAGCACTCGGGGCTGCCGAACCGGCTGATCGCCCGGCTGGTGCGGGCCTACGGCACCGACACGCGGGAGATCCTCGCCGGCGTCCGCACGACGGACGATCTGGGCCGCGATTTCGGCGCCGGGCTGAGCGAGCGCGAGATCGACTGGCTGCGCGAGAAGGAATGGGCGGTGACCGCCGAGGACGTCGCCTGGCGGCGCTCCAAGCTGGGCCTGCACATGACGGCGGACGAGCTTGCCGCGCTCGAGGCGGCGCTCGACGGACCCGCGCCGGCGCGGAGCCTGTCGGCGCGCTGACGCGGCAGTCGCCCGTCGGCGATCGGCTCTCTCCGATCAGCCGGCGACCGGCAGGTTTTCCCGGAAGATGACGTCCATGGTGACCACGGGCAGGGTATCCGAGGCGTCGCCACCTCCTTCGTGCGCGGCCAGCAGGCCGAGCACCGCCGCCAGGATCGCATCGGGATTTGAGTTGATGACGGCGTCCATGGTGCCGTCCACCAGCCGTGCCCGGGTGTCCGGCGTCAGGCCGTGGCCGATGAAGATGACGTCTCCGGCCCGGTTCTTTTCCCGCAGCGCCCGCGCGATGCCGTCCGACGAACCGCCGACATTGTAGATGCCGACGAGGTCCTGCGTCTGCTCGATGATCGCCACGGCATGGCGGTAGTTCTCGTCGCGGTCGTCGTGACCCTCGCGCACGCCGACCACCGCGAGCTGGGGAAACAGCTCCCGGACAAGCCCGAGAAAGCCGACCTCGCGCTCGAAATGGGCGCGGTAGCGCCGGCTGCCCGCGACCAGCGCGACGCTGCCGGCGGCGCCGCCCGCAAACCGGCCCATCAGGTAACCGGCGGTGCGCCCGGCCGCCTGGTTGTCGAGGCCGACATAGGCCACGCGGCTGCTGCTGGAGAGGTCGGAGACGATAGTCACCACGCGCTTGCCGGCGGCGCTCACCTCCTCCACCGCCTCGCGCACGATGGGATGGTCGATGGCCATGAAGGCGATGCCGTCGGCCCACGCCGCGTGACGGCGCAGGGCGGCGGCCAGCGCCTCGGCATCGAAGGAATCGATGAAAAAGCAGCGGATCTTCGCCTGGTCGCGGGAGCGGGTGTCCGATAGCGCCCGGGCCTTCTCGCCCAGGAGCCGCAAATACGGGTTGGTGCCGGTCGGCAGCAGCAGCACGATGTTGGCGGGGCGCGGCTGGGCGATCTGCCGGTACTCCGCCTCGGTCAGGTAGCCGAGCGCCCGCGCTTCGCGCAGCACGCGGCTGACGGTGGTGTCCTTCACGCCCTTGCGCCGATTCAGCACGCGGTCGACGGTGGCCGGCGAAACGCCGGCCGCCGCGGCGATATCAGCCATCAGGGGGCGATCGGGAGGGGAGGCGCTGCCGGCGGGACGGCCGATCCGTGATGACACATCAAAACCAATCATAAAATCCACTTTGACGGATCAAAGAGCGGTTCGTAGCCTTCTGTCAACCGGGCCCTAGTTGCGTGATGCCCGTGGTAGAAAAATCAAAAACCATCATGGGAGGATGTGAAATGACCCGTCACCTGAAGACCGGCTCGCTGGCCACGCTGACCCGCCGCGCGGCAATGATGCTGGGCGTGGCGGCCGCCGCGCTCGTGGCGCTTCCGGCCCTGTCGGAGGCCCAGTCTCTGACGCTGCGCTACGGCCACAACAACGAGCCGGCGAGCGTCGCGGGCGCTCAGGCCGACTGGTTCGCCGAGGCGGTGGCCAAGCATTCCAACGGCGACATCAAGGTCGAGGTGTTCCCGAACTCCCAGCTCGGCAAGCTGCAGGAGCTGGCCCAGGCGGTGTCGCTCGGCTCGATCGCGATCTCGCACAACACCGCCGGCGCGCTCGGATCGCTCTACGAACCCTTCGCCGCCCTCGACACCCCGTATCTCTACCGCGACGTCGACCACCTGATGAAGGTGATGGACGTGAACTCGCCGGTGATGCAGGAGCTCAACGAGGGCCTCATCGACGCCGCCAACGTGCGCGTCCTCTACGCCCACTATTTCGGAACCCGCCAGCTCACCGCCAACCAGGAGGTGAAGTCGCCGGCCGACCTCGCCGGCGTGAAGATCCGCGCGGTGCCGTTCCCGATCTACACCACCGCCGTGGAGGGCATGGGCGCCGTCGCCGTGCCGGTCGACTGGTCGGAGGTGCCCACCGCGCTCGCCACCGGCGTGGTCGCCGGCCAGGAGAACCCGGTGAACGTCATCCTGTCGGTGAAGCTCTTCGAGGTGCAGGACTACCTCATGCAGACGGGCCACATGTCCAACGCCGAGGTCATCGTCATGAACGAGGACACCTGGCAGGGCCTGACGGACGCCCAGAAGGCGGCCATCGAGGCGGCGGCGCTGGAGACCCGCGAGCGGGCCACCAAGGCGATCCTCGACAACGAGGCGGCCGAGACCGACGCGCTGCGCGAGAAGGGCATGACGGTCATCGGTCCGGACGAGGGGCTCGACATCGCCGCCTTCCGCGCCTCGGTCGACAAGCTCGTGGACGAACGCTTCGGCGAGAAGTACGGCGCGCTCTACGAGAAGATCCGGGCCGTCCAGTAGGCCCCTCGGCAGGTCTCCAACCGGATCCCCCCATGTCGACATCCACCGGCCACCAGGCGGCGAGACCCGTCCTCGACCGCCTGGCCAATCTCTGCCTGGTCGCGGCGATCCTCTTCCTGGTGATGACGGCGGGCCTCATCGTCCTGCAGGTCGTGTGCCGCAATTTCCTCGACATGGGTCTGCCTTGGGCCGACGAACTGGCCCGGTTCAGCGGCGTCTCGCTGGTCTACCTGGCGGTGCCGGCGCTCGCCCTGCGCGGCCGGCACATCTCCGTCGACCTGGTGCCCAACGCGCTGCCGCAACTGCCCCGCCGCATCGTGCTGGCGGTCAACGAGATCGCCGTCTTCGCCTTCTGCGCGCTCACCCTCTACGGCTTCCACGGCTTTCTGGAGCGGGCGGCCAAGTTCACGACATCGGCGATGGGCATGCCCAACTGGATCTTCTACGCACCGCCCCTGATCGGCATCGCGCTGCTCGCGGTGGTCTCGCTGGCGCGGTTCGCCGACTGTCTCTCCGGCCGCATGCCGGAAACCGGCGGGAGCCCCCGGCCATGAGCATCATCCTGCTGGTCTGCTTCGCGGCGACGCTGGTGATGGGCGTACCGGTCGCGGTGAGCCTCGGCCTGTCCTCGGCGCTCGTCATCGTGGCCTACGCGCTGCCGGTGTCGGTGCTGGCGCAGCGCGCGGTGAACTCGCTGGACTCCACCCCGCTGCTCGCCGTCCCGCTGTTCATTCTCGCCGCGAACCTGCTCAACGCCACCGGCGTGACTACCCACCTGTTCGACCTGGTCCGGCTCTTGTTCGGCCGGATTCGCGGCGGCGTCGCCCAGGTGAGCGTGCTGGTCAGCCTGGTGTTCTCCGGCATCTCCGGCGCGGCGCTGGCCGACATCGGGGCGCTGGGAGCGGTGCAGATCAACCAGATGAAGGCCCAGGGCTACCGCGAGGACTTCGCCGCCGGGGTGACCATGGCGGCGGCCACCATCGGGCCGATCTTCCCGCCCTCCATCCCGATCATCATCTATGCCAGCGTCGCCAACGTCTCGGCAGTGAAGCTGCTGATCGCCGGCATCGTGCCGGCGCTGGTCATCACCGCGCTCCTGATGCTGCAGATCGCGGTGATCGCCCGGGTCCGCAAGCTGCCGCGCGACACCGTCGTCCCGTCGGCCGGCGCGATCGCGCGCAAGTTCGCCATCTCGCTGCCGGCACTGCTGGCGCCGCTGCTTCTGATCGGCGGGTTGATGAGCGGCTATTTCGGACCGACCGAGGTGGCCGGCGTCACCGTCGCCTACGCGCTGTTCATCGGCACCTTCATCTACCGCACGCTGACGGTGCGGGCGCTGTGGACGGCGCTCCGGGACACCGTGGAGGCGACCGCCAGCGTGCTGTTCATCGTGGCGTCGGCGGCGCTGTTCGCCTGGGTGCTGACCCTCGACCGGGTGCCGGTGGCGGCGAGCGACTTCCTGCTCGGCCTGTCGGACAACCCGCTGGTGCTCCTGTTCCTGGTCAACATCATGCTGCTGGTGGTCGGCATGATCCTGGAGTCGATCGCGGCGATCCTGATCATCGCCCCGATCGTGGCGCCGGCGCTGACGGCGGCCGGCGTCGACCCGCTGCAGCTTGGCATCGTGTTCGTGCTGAACCTGATGATCGGGCTGCTCACGCCGCCGGTCGGCATGAGCCTCTACATGGTGTCGATCATCGCCAAGATGCCGCTGCACACCGTGATCCGGGGCGCCGCACCGTTCCTGCTGCCGCTCTTCCTGTCGCTCGTCGTGGTGTCGGCCGTGCCGGCGGTGGCGACATGGCTCCCCAATCTCATCCTTCAGTGAGGCAATCGTGAGCAGATTTCTCGGCGAAATTCGCCAGCTGGGCTACGTCGTGGACGATATCGAGGCGTCGATGGCCCACTGGTCCGACGTCATGGGCGTCGGCCCCTGGTTCTACAATCCGAAGGTCCCCATCGAGGACTATGTCTACGAGGGGCAGCGCTACGAGCCGCACAACTCGGTGGCGCTCGCCAACTCCGGCTTCATGCAGGTCGAGCTGATCCAGGTCCGCAACGACGTGCCGTCCATGTACCGCGACTTCCGGACCGCCGGCCATCGCGGGCTGCAGCACGTGGCCTACTGGACCCAGGACTTCGACGCCGACCTTGCCCGCATGGAGGCCGAGGGCTGCCGCGTGAAGATGGGCGGCACGGTCGGCGCCAACGGCCGCTTCGTCTACTTCGACCGCGAGGCGCATCCCGGCACGGTCATCGAGCTGTCGGAGGTCGTCGGCCCGAAGGGACGGATGTTCGAGCTGATCCACGCCGCCTCCCTCGACTGGGACGGCAGCGACCCGATCCGGCCGTTCCCGGCGTTCGAGGATCTTTAGGGCGATGACTGGACGGACCGGGTTCGTCGAGGCGGAGTATCTGGTCGAGACGCCGCTCGATCCGACCGAGGTTGCCGGCATCATGGCCGGCGAGCAGAGCTGCGGCACCTTCGTGCGGGTTGCCGGCGAGACCGACGACCTGCGGG
>TARA_R110002020_G_scaffold20108_5_pt1 | contig 14255 bp, 17 predicted proteins | sample TARA_R110002020 | Tara Oceans TARA_R110002020 (sample SAMEA4396489) | marine metagenome | biome: Westerlies Biome; feature: [MES] marine water layer (ENVO:01000295) within the mesopelagic zone...; material: water (ENVO:00002006), including particulate matter (ENVO:01000060) such... | reverse complement strand
CTACTCATGGCTTCATTTTTTCAAGAATTTAAAAACTTCGCCATAAAAGGCAATATGATTGATATGGCGGTAGGTATCGTAATAGGTACCGCCTTCAATAATGTAATAAGTACAATCGTAAAAAAGATTGTAATGCCTCCGCTGTCAATGCTTACGGATGGTGTAAATCTGGCCAATAAAAAATATATTTTGCGTCCTGCAAGTGAGACATCTGAAGAAATTGCAATTGGCTATGGAGAGCTTATGGAAGTTTTGATAGACTTTTTCATCATAGCTTTTACCATTTTCATAGTAATAAAATTTATCAATCGCTTTAAGAAAAAAGCAGAGGATCCCCAGGATAAAACCGTAGAAACGCCAAAGGATATTCAGCTTCTTTCAAATATTGAAAAGTTAATGGAAGAGCAAAATACCCTGATGAAAAGCAAAGGTAACTAAGGCTTTATCCTTTTTGCCGTAGCCTTACTCGTTTTTGTTTTACCCACTTCACTGAACTCAAAAGTGTAGCTATCTTTATCAGTGGTTAAAATCTTGATTAGAATGGCTTTCTTTTCAGCCTGGTTCTTGGGGTTTATTTTTTTTAGAACATACTCACAATCGTTTATCCACCTAATGGAAGAAGAATCAGTTTTTCCCTGAAAATAATCTATCTCTATGGAATCGTTGCGTACAATGGTAGTTTTAAATACTTCGGTGCCCGAAAGTGCCTCAAACTCGAAGGTTCCCGTTTTAAAATCAGCACAATTTCGTTGGGTTTCATAGCACCCCACTAATAATAGAAAACTTAATAAAACTAATAAAAAACGCATGCTTAAAATTTATGCGAATTTCCGAAAAATTACTGAAACTGTTTAGTTTTGGTAAACTTTAAAACTACCGTCAGTATAAAAGATAACAATCTTCTCAATAGTATTGGAACTTCTATTTGCTTGAATCACCCGTTTATCATCCGCGTTATCCTCTTCCGAAAAAAGATTCAACGAGTTTTCTTCATTTGGAGTTTTAATTTGTTTTTGATTTTCAGGCCTTTTTAAATTTTCTCCTGTGGAAGGGAAGTTCCCTTTTCCGAACAGTAACCAATCCATATCAATATCTGGAAATTTTTGATAGAGTTTCATCACAAATTCCAAGCTCGGTTTGTTTCTTCCTGAGAGTAAATGGGAAATAGTGGAGCGGTTAAAATCTATTTCTTCCGCAAACGCAGCAGCGGATAATGCGTAATAATCCATTATTTTTTCCAATCGTTTTGTGAAATCCGCCGTGTTTACCATTGTAACGTATTATAAATTTTAATAACGTTTACAAATGTAATTTATTTCTTTTCACAAGCCTAAAAAAATGATAATTATTATAAGTGTTATCAAATAAAAACTTTACTTAAGATAAGTTAAATAGCTGAAATAAAACAATATAGATACAAAATATAAGTTTACTGTAAAATAACGGTAATAAGCCAGCACTTCAAAAGCTTTTTCGTTTACATAAGTAATCAATAGATGGTATTTTACTTGTTTACAATTGTGAACAGAGCATTGTTTAACTTTGTAAACTATAATGTATAATATGAAAATAGAAGATTGGTACACGAATCATTTTGAAACTCAATTAAGGGGCCGATACATCACAATGAAGCACATCTATCCACTATTGGATATGTATAAAATTAAATATGAGATTTCAGTACCCGGAATTTCAGAAAGAGGTCAAGATATTCCCTTAATTAAAATTGGAAATGGAGAGAAAACTGTTTTGGGATGGTCTCAAATGCATGGAAATGAATCTACCACTACCAAAGCCCTTTTTGATTTTATGCGATTTATTGATCAAAAGGAAATTTTTCAATCAGAAATCGACGGATTTTTGAATGGCTATACCTTTTATCTATTTCCTATTTTAAATCCCGATGGCGCCCAGCTCTATACGCGTGAAAATGCCAACGGAGTAGATTTGAATCGCGATGCACAGGATTTATCTCAAAAAGAAAGCCAGTGTCTGCGCAACATTTTTGAAGCAATTAAACCCAACTTATGCCTTAATCTTCACGATCAGCGCTCTATTTATGGTTTCAAGGACGGAAAACCTTCAACTGTTTCATTTTTATCTCCAGCAGCAAATAAAGAGCGGTCTATTACGCCTTCCAGAACAATTGCGATGGAGCAAATAGTAAAAATGAATAAGTTGCTGCAAAAATATATTCCCGGACAAGTAGGTAGGTATAATGATAGCTATAATAATGCGTGTGTGGGCGACACTTTCCAAAATGATGGGGTGCCTACAGTATTATTTGAGGCGGGGCAATATTCCAATGATTACCACCGTGAAAAAACCAGGGGGTTTATCTTTTATTCCTTACTGGCATTGTTTGATATATTTGGTGATTACAAATCTTCATTAAATTATAGAGACTATTTTAATATTCCAGAAAATCTCAAAAATTATAATGATTGTATTCTGAGAAATGCAAAATTGAATGATAAAAAAAAGCAAGTATCAATTGCAATTCAATATCGTGAAGTTTTACGAAACGAAACCATTGTCTTTGAGCCATATATTGATGAAATTGGAGCCCTAAAGAATAAATTTGGCTATCTTGAAAAGGATGTGAAAGGCGCTGAGATTTTAACAAATTCACAAGAAAATTTAACAGTAGGTGATAATATTTCAGAAATAATTGATAAAAATGACAAATCAATGATTTATTTTCAAAAAATAAATTCTATTATAGCTTAAAAGTTTATAATTTTGCAAAAAAATAAAAATTGATATATGCCAAAGTTTAAATTAGACGATGTAGACCACAAAATACTTGATTTGTTAATTGATAACACTCGGATTCCCTTCACGGATATTGCAAAAAAATTAGAGATTTCTGCCGGAACAGTCCATGTAAGAGTGAAAAAAATGGAAGAAGCCGGTATCATTACGGGTTCATCACTTCAAGTAGATTATAAAAAGCTTGGATATTCCTTTATAGCTTATGTAGGTGTTTTTATTTTTAAAACATCACAGACTCAATTTGTCTTGGAACGAATAAGTGAAATACCTTTTGTTACCGTAGCCCACGTAACTACCGGAAAATTCAATATCTTTTGTAAGATTAGGGCGAGGGATACTGCACACGCAAAAGATGTAATTTATCAAATAGACGACATTGAAGGAGTTAGCCGTACCGAAACAATGATTTCAATGGAAGAGAGCATCAATGATAAAAAAAGATTGCTACATTCCATTTTTAACGAAATTTAAGTAGCGCCTCTTAATTAAAATAAAAACCTTTGTTTCACGACAAAGGTTTTTTTTATCTTTAAATTAAAACTATGAAGCCTACTGAAATAAGCACTTCAGAATATAATTCCTATTATCAAAACTATATTGACTTGGTCAATAACGTATCATTACCTGAAGCTTTGGAAATAGGTTTGCGCAACACTCCAAAGTTTTTTAAAGGTATTACTGAAGTAAAATGGAACTATCGGTATGCTGAAAACAAATGGACGCCAAAGGACATTTTGCAGCATATTATTGATACCGAAAGGGTTTTTACATATAGGGCGCTTTACTTTTCAAGAGCTGATAGTGCAAATTTGAAAGGTTTTGATGAAAATATATTTGCCCAAAATGCCAATGCAAATAATAAAAGTATAGACGTTCTTCTAAATGAATATAGTGCTGTGCGTAATGCAAGTATTCATTTATTTAAAAATTTTGATGATACACAGCTTAAACGGACTGGTATTGCCAACGACAGTATCATGTCAGTTGCAGCCGCAGGATTTATTATTTGTGGTCATGAAATACACCACCAAAACATTATTAACGAACGGTATCTTTAAATGAAGATTTTCAAATTATTAAAGGACACTTATCTTAGTTGGGACAAAAACGATCCGTGGGCTAAAAGTGCTGTGATTGCCTATTATGCTTTGTTTTCATTACCCTCTCTGTTAATCATTACTGTACATTTTGCGGGCATTTTCTTTGGTAGGGAAGCCGTGGAAGGACGAATTACAGGCGAAATTGGAGGTTTAATAGGTCAGGGAAGTGCAGAGCTTATTCAAGCTATGATAATTAATTCTGCATTATCCGAAAGTTCTGTTCTATTTATAATTTTCGGGGTGGGGGTGCTTATCTTTGGTGCAACCGGTGTTTTTTTCCAACTTCAGAAAGCATTGAATGATATTTGGAGTGTTCGTGCAAAAAAGAATACTTTTTTGAATACGTTAAAAAGACGGGCTATTTCCTTTGGGATGGTTTTGGCCATTGGTTTATTGCTCCTCATTTCCTTAGTGATTACTACCGCTATCAATGCTCTAAGCGATATAATTGGAAGCTATTATACGGATCTTTCTTCACAACTTGTTCAGGTATTGAATTTTATATTTTCACAGATAATAATAACGGCACTTTTTGCTACAATCTTCACCTTGCTGCCAGATGTAAAAATAAAATGGAAAACTAACCTCATAGGGGCATTTATAACGTCTCTGTTGTTTTTGGCGGGTAAATACCTAATCGGCTTTTATTTTGCTGCTTCAGACCCTGCCTCAGTTTATGGAGCAGCGGGAAGTCTAGTACTTATTCTATTGTGGGTATATTATACATGCCTTATTTTATTTTTGGGGGCAGAATTTACAGTTAATTGGGCGCTGCTCAGAAATATTAAAATTGAGCCCTCTAGCAATGCGACCTTATCTTACGAGCTTGAAATGCAAAAACTTCGTGAATACAAACGAAAAGTAGAGGAGGATAAAAAAAAAGCCGAAACCTTAAAAGCTAACAGTACTTCTTAGCAATTCTTAACAAAGATTAGTAAAAGATTAATATCAAAAAATTGATAGGACCTCCTATGCTTAGTATCTTCACTTAAAATTAATTGTTTAACCAAAAAGAAAAGAAAAATGAATAAGAGAATTGCAATTTTAGCTACAAACGGTTTTGAAGAATCTGAATTAAAGTCACCCAAAGAGGCGATGGAAAAAGAAGGTTTTACCGTTGAAATTATTAGTGAAAAAGAAGGAAAGATAAAAGGTTGGGCTGACGGAAACTGGAGCAACGAATATAATGTTGATAAGACTATCGGAAATGTTTCTGCTAACGATTATAACGCGCTGGTGTTACCAGGAGGAGTTATAAATCCTGATAAACTGCGAAGAAATGATGACGCATTAAAATTTGTAAAACAGTTCTTTGAGTTGAAAAAACCAGTTGCGGCTATATGCCACGGTCCACAAGTTTTAATTTCTGCAGGAGTAGTAAAAGGTAGAAAAATGACTTCCTTTAGCTCAATTAAGGATGATCTTATTAATGCAGGAGCTAATTGGGTAGATGAAGAAGTAGTGGTTGACGAAGGTTTTGTGACCAGCCGAAACCCAGATGATTTACCAGCTTTTAATTCTAAATTGATTGAGGAAATTAAAGAAGGTAAGCACGAACTTCAGCATGCTTAATAACAGCAAAATTTTAGAATAAAAAAAGAGGCTATTCAGCCTCTTTTTTTATGATAGAAAGAATTATTCTTCCTCGTCCATTTTCTTTTTATCAGGAATTTCACTTATTGGCTCGTTAAAGTCAGCGTCATCATAATCGTCTTCATCAAAGTTGGCCATTGTTGTTTCTAAGCGAGAGCTTACTTTAACTAGATATATGGTGTCATCCGTTCTTACTTCAACTGCTTCAACGGTTTCATTTTTAGCATTTTTAAAAGTTATAACGTGGTCATCATCATATCCATCAGGATATTTTTCCACTAGTAAAGAAAGTATTTCAGGGGTTAGCTTTCGGTAGTCTACTATTATTCGCTTCATTTAATATTCAATCTTTTGGTTTGTGGTTATAAAACTATTCAAAAAATGAAGAGATAAAAATATTTTCAATAAAATTTTCAGAAATTTTTATAATATTCAAAAGCCTTGTAAATAAAGCTATTATCTACTTCGCAATCCGTTTTGTATTGGCCAATATCCTTCAAAAGCACAAATAACACTTTCCCATTTCTGTTTTTTTTGTCAAAAACCAGCAACTTTATAACTGTATCAATATCATTTTTGCTGAAGTTTTGTTTTGGAAAATGACTCATAATCGTTTTAGTCACATCATTCAAAGTATTCTGTGGGAAGCCAAGACTTTCTGCTGAAATGTGGGTTGCTAAAATTATCCCTATCGCCACTGCTTCACCGTGGAGCAACGTAGTTTTATCTTCGTTTTCTAAAAAATAAGATTCAATTGCGTGCCCCAGTGTATGGCCGTAGTTTAATGTTTTTCGCAGATTATTCTCAAAGGGGTCTTTGGCCACAATTTCTTTTTTTATTGCTACAGAATCCCAGATGAGTTTCTCAAACTCTCCTTTATTTGTGAAATCCACTTTTTTTATACGCTCCCAATAGGTGTGGCTATGGATAAGGCCGTGTTTCAGCATTTCGGCTAAACCTGAAACTAAATGCTCTTGCGGCAAGGTTTTTAGAAAATCTGTGTCCAATAGTACCAATTCGGGAAGGTTTATTACGCCAATTTGATTTTTTATGTGGCCAAGATCAACTCCATTTTTTCCACCTACCGAGGCATCTACCATGGCGAGTAGGGAAGTGGGGATATTTATAAAGGGAATGCCCCGCTTAAAGGTGGAGGCTACAAATCCACCAAGATCAGTCACCACTCCACCACCTAGGTTGATAATCAAACTTTTTTGGTCGGCTCCTTTTTCAGAAAGTGTTTCCCAGACATTAAGGCAGGTACCTATGTTTTTGTACATTTCGCCCACGGGGATTGTTATGGTTTCTGGCGAACATTCAAAGTTATTTTTTTCTAAAAAAATAGATAAGCATAATTTATTGGTGTTTTTATCGGTTATAATAAATATTTTGGAAGGTTTTTTCTCCTTTACATATATTGCTAAAGCTTCCCGCCCAGTACTACTACTTAAAACTTGACCTTTTTCATTTGAATTTTTTCCCATGAATTTGTTGATTTTTCTTATATAACCAAAGTCCAAATCTAACTATATTTGCACACTTTATTATAAATTTTATGACATCAAACTCCCTTTTTGATAATACCGAAACAGCTTTTCAACTTAAGAGTGATTCGGAATTGGAACGCGCTTATTTTCTTTTCAAGATGATTTCTAAAGAACCTTTGGTAAAAATTGGTTCAGCAGTTACAAAATTTGCCTTGAATATAAATCTTCCGGTGGAAGGATTGATTCGTTCTACGGTGTTTGACCATTTTTGTGGGGGAGTGAATGAAAGGGATTGCATGAGCACGGTAGATAAGTTATGTGATGTGGGCGTTTCTTCGGTCTTGGATTTTTCTGTAGAAGGGAAGGAGGAGGAGGCGCAGTTTGATGCTACTGCCAATAAAGTGATTGAACTTACTGAATTTGCAAAAAACAAAGAGGCGATGCCGTTTTCAGTTTTTAAACCTACGGGTTTTGGAAGATTTAAGATTTGGCAGAAAATCACCGAAAATGAGCCTCTAACTGAAAGCGAAAAAACTGGTTGGAAAAATATTGAAAACCGCTATGATCGAGTTTCAAAAATAGCACACGATAATGGAATCCGATTGCTTATTGATGCAGAAGAATCTTGGATGCAGGACGCCGCTGATGATCTTTGTGAGAGAATGATGGAAAAGTATAACACAGAGCAACCTATAGTTTTTAACACTTTGCAGTGCTATAGATGGGATCGTTTGGATTATTTAAAAAAACTACATAAACGAGCCAAAATGAAAGGGTATAAGCTCGGTTTTAAAATTGTCCGTGGTGCTTATATGGAAAAAGAAAATGAAAGAGCAACTGAAAAAGGTTATAAAACCCCAATATGTGAGAGTAAAAAAGCAACTGACGACACGTTTAATGAAGTTTTAAAATATATTCTCGAAAACATTGACGATATAGGCCTGTTCGTTGGTACCCACAATGAATTAAGTACCTATTTAACAATGGATCTGATGAAGCAAAAAGGAATCTCAAAAAATGATGACCGTATCTGGTTTGGCCAACTTTTTGGTATGAGCGACCACATTACATTTAATCTGGGAGCAGAGGGTTATAACGTTGCTAAATATATTCCCTTTGGACCGGTGAAAGATGTAATGCCCTATTTAATTCGCCGTGCAGAAGAAAATACCTCAGTGGCAGGGCAAACAAGTAGAGAACTTACGCTTTTGAAAAAAGAAAAAGAGCGAAGAAAATTATAAAGGATTAAACTACTGTTCCAGAACCTCTGCTTCTATAACAGTGGCTAACTTCTCACAATTTTCAACTGTTATTTTTAAATTTTTTTCTGAAAATTCACCTTCTATAACATAAATTCTGCAGGAGTCGAGCTCCGTATTGCTTTCTGAAAAGAGGACATCACCATCCTCCAAAAGCGTTGAAACTGCTGAAGTATCCATTTTATTTTCACGAAGAATCTGCAAAGTGCTTTCAGAAAAAGCACGGTCCTTTAAACGAATGTTTTTAAGTGTTCTGGATTCAGGGCCATATGCGCAAGATGTTTTTTTTCCGCTGAGAATAAAAAATAAAAGGGCTATTCCAATTAAAAATCCACCGGAAAAATAAGCCAATCGGTATGCTAATTTCATTAAGTTTTATTTTGGGATTTTGAAAAATTGACCGCTCTAATCTTCGCCTTAAATTAAAAGATCAAAAGATTGATATCGCTGTAAGACATGTTGAACCAATCTGCACAAGCCTTGTTTGTCAAAATTCCTCGGTAAAAGTACAAACCATTTTTTAAACCATTGTCAAAGCGGATGGCATTTTCAAGACCGCCGCTTTCTGCAATTTCTAAAATATAGGGAGTGAAGATATTGCTTATTGAAATGGAGGCTGTTTTAGGGTAGCGCGCAGGAATATTGGGCACGCCGTAATGTATTACTTCGTGTTTTATAAACGTTGGGTTATCGTGGCTGGTCATTTCGGTTGTTTCAAAACAGCCACCCATATCTACGCAGACGTCGATAATAACAGCGCCTTTTTTCATATTTCGCACCATTTCCTCAGTGACGATAATGGGCGCACGATTATGTCCACGAACCGCACCAATAGCCACATCACATCTTAAAAGGGCTTTCATTAAATTTTTGGGTTGTACGGTTGACGTGTACAAAATCCGTCCCACGTTAGTCTGTATTGTTCTAAGTTTAGTAATAGAGCTATCAAAAACCTTAACGCTTGCTCCTAAGCCAAGGGCAGACCGAACGGCAAATTCGCCAACGGTGCCAGCACCGATTACTACTACTTCAATTGGAGGCACACCACTAATGCTCCCGAAAAGCAGCCCATTTCCTTTTTTTGCATTAACCATAAGTTCGGCAGCAATGAGCACTGACGCGGTACCCGCAATTTCACTCAGGGCTTTTACGGCGGGGTAACTGTGATCCTCATCTTTTATAAATTCAAATGCGAGTGCAGTGATTTTCTTTTTTGCGAGTGCATCAAAATATGATTTCTGTCTTGTCTTTAATTGCAATGCGGAAATCAAAACCGTTTTAGGGTTTATTAATTCCAACTCCTCAAGGGTAGGGGGCTCTACTTTTAGAACCATTGGGCAGCCGAACACTTTTTTTGTGTCATTGGTTAATTGGGCGCCGGCTTCTGAATAGTCCTTATCAGAAAATCCAGCTTCATCACCAGCTCCATTTTCAATAAGTACCCTGTGTCCATTATTTACAATTGCGTTTACGGCATCGGGGGTTAAGCAAATTCGTTTTTCCTGAAAATAGGCTTCTTTAGGTATACCAATAAAAAGTTCTCCTCTTTGTCTTGATACTTCAAGCGTTTCCTCTTGAGGGAGTAATTGTGCTCTGGTAAATGGTGATTTTGGTTTTGTCATGGTACAAACTTGGCAGTTTCAATTTACGGAATAATTTTCACAAACTTGAATGGATAATTATTGAAAGAGGTCTTTTATCTGCTGCCAAAAAGATCTTTTGTGTAAAAGCTCTTCTTCAAATGATTTTAAATCGTTCTGCCTCATTTGGCTAAATATTTTGGCGCGAATTAAATAAACGAAAGGTACCAAAACCATCATTATGGGAATTACATAGATTATCTCAACTTCATCAACACCAAAATTTTGTTTAATTAGGTTGAATAATTGAAAAACATACATAGATAGTGGTACAAGAATAATCCAATGCCACCAATGTTTGCATGTAAAAAACCATATAAGCAATAAAAGAACAGGAATAATTTTACCTGTTAAAAACCAAGCATATTGGTAAATAGAAGGAAATTTGGTGGTAAATGTAAACAAAGAAGTTTCCCAAACTTGAGTATCGTTCGGGAAACTTTCATATGCGTAATATAGTAAAGGAGTACATGCCATTATAAAAACAATGATGCCTCCCTGTATAAGACTTTTTCTATCCGGCTGGCGGAACCGTAACCGTTCTCGCGTCGATTTGTTGTGGGGTTTGTTCATCCTGGATTCCTTCTGGGGTACAAGAAGCAAATAATCCTACTGCAAAAATTGCGGCTACAATAATAACTTTTAAGTTTTTCATAATAATAAGTTTTTGTGAGGTTAATATGGGTCAAACTTACACTGAAAAAACTTAAACATACTAATTATGTTAATTGTATCTTTACAGGTTATAATGCAATTAAATCCTTTGAAATTCATCATAAGACTCAATTAAGTGTTAAATTTTAACATTTACTATAACACTGAATAATAATTATTACTTCACTGGCAATTTACTTTAGGTTCTTATGTTGCTTAGGGTTTTAGTTAGTTTTAATTTTTATTCGTTCAATCTTCATCTAGACAACTAATGATAAAGTCAGGAAATTAAGTAGGTATTCTTTATTTAGGTTTAGGTGAAAATTACAAAGTACCAAGTTACATATAAAAATTGAAATTATATATTTTGATTAAAAATCAAAAAAGATCCTTGATTTGCTGCAAGAAACTCTTTTTGGCCCCTAACTCTTCTTCAAAACTTTTCAGATCTTTCCCTAAAAGCTTATTTGATAAGCGTGCTTTAATCAAATAGATTAAAGGTACAATTACGAGCATTATAGGAAAAAGCCACCAAATTTCAACTTCGTCGGTTATACCTACATCATCGTTAATAACACTAAAAAGCTGGAATGCGAACATTCCTATAGGAATAAGTATTACGTGGTACCACCAGTGTTTGCAAGTGATAAACCAAATTATCAGTAGCAACATTGGTACAAACTTCCCCATCATTGTCCAGACAGAAACATATACTTCTTGATACCAGTTCGCATTGTATGTAAATAAAAAAGTTTCCCAAGATTTTGTTTGTGGGAAACTTTCATATGAATAAAAAATGTAAGGGGTTGCCGCTATTATTAGGGCAATTATACTACCCGTTACTAGGTACGATGATTTTGCTTTTGTGGATTTGTTGGGGTGCTTGTTCATCTTGGATGCTTTCTGGGGTACAAGAAGCAAAGATTCCTAATGAAAAAATTGCTGCGATAAAAAGGACTTTTAAATTTTTCATAATATATGGTTTTGTGAGGTTAATAACACTTCAAACCTACTATGAAAAAAGAAAGTTATTTTAATTTTTTTTGCATTATATTTATAAATTTTTTAGACAATAAACATCCAGCTCTATAATTTTTGCGATTTGGGGCAAACAACTAAAAAGTGATTTATAAATATTGTATTTCTCGCTGCAATGTTATTTCACTGGCATAAATTTTAAAGTTCTACTTCCGTTTTTGTTTATTTCTATTTTTAGCTTATTTGCATTCTCTGGTAAAAGTTTTTCTATTCTTTCGGGCCATTCAATAAAAATGTAATCTCCGCTGTATAGATAATCTTCCAGGCCAATGTCAAAAGCTTCATTAATATCTTTTATTCTGTAAAAATCAAAATGATAGATAGCACCAAGCGGTGTGTCATATTCATTTACAATTGAAAAAGAAGGGCTGCTTGAAGTTTCCTTAACTCCCAATTGTTTTGCCAACTCCTTTATTAATGTCGTTTTACCAACACCCATATTGCCATAAAAAAGAAATATTTTTGAAACTGAATTTTTTAAAAGTCTTTCAGCCACATTACTAATTTCCTTTTGGGTATATGTAAATTCCATAGTAAAAACGGGACGAATATAGATAATTTATCAATCAAAACCGAAAATATCTATCAATTCGGTAATTTTCCTACATAAATAATTTAATGGGAATTACTTAGGAGTAAATACTGAGAAAGGTATAATCATCTCTTCCAGAGAGACTCCACCATGCTGGTACGTATTTCTATAATAGCTCACATAGTGGTTATAGTTATTGGGATAGGCAAAGAAATAATCGCCTTTTGCAAATATGAAAGAACTGCTCATGTTTATAGTGGGCAGTTGTATTGTCTTTGGGTCTTTTGCAGCTAAAACTTCTTTGTCCTCATAAGTAAGACTTTTTCCGGTTTTGTAGCGAAGATTTAGACTTGTGTTTTTGTCGCCTATGACTTTAGATGGGTTTTTCACGTTAATGGTTCCGTGATCTGTAGTAATTATTAGCTTAAAGCCCAAACGTGCGGCCTGTTGAATAATTTCCAACAAAGGCGAATTTTTAAACCAGCTCTGGGTTAGTGAGCGGTATGATTTGTCGTTAGAAGCCAATTCTTTTATCACCTCCATTTCGGTTTTTGAATGTGAGAGCATGTCTACAAAATTATACACTACAACGGTTAAGTCTTCATCTTTGTAGCTTTTGAAATTTTCAACCAGTTTTTTGCCCTGTTTCAAACTTGATATTTTATGATAGCTCCAATTTAATTTTAGCCCTAAGCGCTTTAACTGAGCGGCTAAAAACTCTTCCTCTTTCATGTTTTTTCCACCATCTTCGGTATCGTTCAACCACAGGTCTGGATGAAGTTTCTCCATTTCGCTTGGCATTAAACCTGAAAAAATAGCGTTACGGGCGTACTGGGTGGCAGTAGGGAGAATGCTGCAAAAAAGCTCTTCGTTGGTTTTTTTATAAATATTGGCAACTGTAGGCTCAAAAGCCTTCCATTGATCAAACCTCAAATTATCTACAACAACTAGTAGCGTTGGTGTTCCTTGGTTTAATTGGGGTTGAATTTTTTCTTTGAAAAGCGTATGGGACATAATAGGTGCTTCACTTGGATTTTCAAACCATTTTGGATAATTTTTATCTATAAATTTGCAAAACTGACTATTGGCTTCAGTTTTTTGTGATTCAAGAATTTCAAACATTCCAGAATCTTCAATATCCTCCAGTTCTAATTCCCAATAAACAAGCTTTGTGTAAAGGTCTTTCCACTCTTCAAAGCTGTTGACCATGGAAAGATCCATTGCTATTTTTCTAAATTCCTGTTGATAGCTTGAAGTGGTTTTTTCAGAAACCAATCTACTGTGGTCCAAATTCTTTTTCAGGCTTAATAGAATTTGGTTTGGGTTTACCGGTTTTATAAGATAGTCGGCTATTTTAGCGCCAATGGCTTCCTCCATTATATATTCTTCTTCACTTTTAGTGATCATCACTACCGGAACAGAAGCCTGTTGTTCCTTGATTTCAGCTAAGGTCTCCAGTCCAGTCAATCCGGGCATATTTTCGTCCAAAAAGACAATGTCAAAATTTTCTTTCTTAATTTCTTCAAGGGCCTCTGTGCCACTCTGGGCTGTGGTTACTTTATAATTCTTGTTTTCTAGGAAAAGAATATGTGGTTTAAGCAAATCAATCTCATCATCTACCCATAGTACTTTTATGTCGCTCATATATGTATATTTGTCTTTATACTCCGAAGCTTTAGCGTGGAAGTATTGTTAAATTCAATTTTTTAAATAATTCTGCACTTTAGCGAAGAATTTTCTTCAAAAATAATTCTGAATTATTTCAAAAAATTTTTGAAGCTATTAATTTAAAGTTAAAGTTTGAAAACCCTTACAAAGTACAAAACTATAAACGACCCAATCTATGGTTTTATTACCATACCCAGCAAGCTTGTTTTTGACTTGATGGAACACAAATATTTTCAGAGACTCCGGCGAATTTCGCAAATGGGGTTTTCATATATTGTTTATCCGGGCGCGCATCACACGCGTTTTCATCATGCACTTGGCGCTATGTTTTTGATGCAGAAAGCCGTGCAAGTACTTAAATCAAAAGGAGTTGCTGTTTCCGGGAAGGAAGAAGAAGCGCTTTATTTGGCGATTCTTTTACACGATATTGGGCACGGTCCGTTTTCCCACGCAATGGAAAATAGTATTGTTGAAAACATAAGCCACGAGCAAATTTCACTTCTTTTTAT
>TARA_R110002020_G_scaffold7133_4_pt1 | contig 14259 bp, 13 predicted proteins | sample TARA_R110002020 | Tara Oceans TARA_R110002020 (sample SAMEA4396489) | marine metagenome | biome: Westerlies Biome; feature: [MES] marine water layer (ENVO:01000295) within the mesopelagic zone...; material: water (ENVO:00002006), including particulate matter (ENVO:01000060) such... | reverse complement strand
GAATCCTGTAGCGGTCCCGCTGTTCGCGATTGTTGCGCCCGACGCAATAGCAATTGTCGAACCACTCAAAATCGTGAACGTATTTGCGGTGAATTGAAAATCGTCTGCGCCCGCGATTTTTATATCAATTTGATCGTCAGTATCCGCTGTAATGCTTGTATTGGCATTCGCGTCTAAAATTAGCTCTTGGCCGTTCATGTCCAGGGCTTTGCCCATTTCGACCTTCTCACCCGAATTCGTGGTGATGAAAGACATGTACGCAGTAGACGCTTCCTTAATGACTAAAGCCGTCGCGCTGTTATCGAGTATCTTGATTGAGGTGGCGGCTGCGGCGACGTCTAGGTCACCATCGAGGCGTGTGTCGCCTGCATCAACCCACACTGCGTAGTCTGTACTGCCTTCAGTGGCAGCGCCTTCTACATAGAGCGCGGCTGACGCCGTAATCGTTCCAGTGGCGGTCCAATTAGGAATTTCCAGGTAGAGGCCGGCAGCGATAGCCGTGGTGCCGGATGGCACGGTAGCCGCATTCGTATTGCCTACGCGAATGATGCCAAAATTGGTGTTAGCTGTGGTTGTGAAGGCTGTGGGATCAACGTGTAGATAACCAACGGTATTCCCTGTTCCATGCCCAAACAATATGGCATCTCCGCCACCGATTTTAAAATCAATTACATCGTCAGCATCCGCCGTAATCGAGGTATCTCCGTCGCCATCCAAGATAATCTCGGTGCCGTCCATGTCGATGGCAAATGCGGCGGGAAGTGACCGAGGTGTGGCACTTATAAGGCCGACCGATACGGCAGAGAGGGCGCTGGTGAGATTGCCACTATCCAAAGAAACGGTGATCGTCGTGTTTGGATCAGAGTAACTTGTGACGGTTATGGTGCCATAAAGCGTGCTGGCATCCGTGAATTTAACGCGCCTGTTGACGTGGTAGCTCGTCGTGACATCGCCAGAGATCGTGAACTGAGTTGTGGATGAGAAGTTGGGCGTATCACCCAGCGCGAGCCATTCCTGGCCCTCTGCGCTGGTTCCAGGCGTCGGATCGCGAGTCCAGATCGTTGTGTCGCCAGAGGTCTTCAGAATTACTTTATAGGCTCCACTCGACAGAAATATATCTCCAAAGCGTCCTGCCGAATCGGCCACAACAGGATTGGCATTCGCCGTTACCAAACCCACGTTAGAATAGGTGTTTTTGGCAGTCGTGGTGCCGCTGTCGTAGAAATACAACTTGGCTCCAGACAACGGGTCGCCGTCGTCATCGAGCGCTGTCAGGACTGGTGGAACAAAACGATCTGCCATGGAATTCTTACCTCCGATTTCCACGAAAAAACCCGCCGAAGCGGGTATGATGAAGGGATGAAAGAAGCCTTCTTGAGTAAAGCCACAAGCACCAGCCTGTTCGCCTTCGCAATGGGTATTGTCGAAGGGACGAGATCAGGCGGCGGATTTCGTAGAGACGATCTTTATGCTGCGATTGTTTTTGCTGCGATATTCTTTGTTATTGGAGGAGTCGCGGGTCTATTACTGGCGTATCGGGACCAGCGGCGGGAGAGGGCGACTCCAACATTGCCAGTGCCGAAAAGTGCTGTGCAGCCGCCGCAAATTTCTTAGTTCCTGGCTTCATATTGTAGAGCCTTACAAAAGCTATTCTGGCCTCTGGATTTGTCAGAATTTCCGCAGCTTTTCGCGGGACGGTAATACTGCCAACTAACTTGGTCACAGTCATAGGGTTAAGGATGGCACCTCCGCTGAGTGCCGCTTTGGCAAACTCCATCGCCCATTGCAACGGAGCGGTTGATGATCCCTCGCCTAATCTTGATGACAGGCGTTCCATTACACGCACGGCTGTACCCAAATTGGCGCGTTCCCGCCTTTCCATAACGCTCCAGACTGGAGATTTGCGGATTTCTGTCAGGAACTTTTTGGCACTGAAAGCCTCCTCACCAGCAAATTGTGGCGATGGTGCAAGCGTTTCCGTTTGTCTGCCCGCTTTCGCCAGAGCGTCTTCAACATAGAATCGTTTCAGTTGTTGGGCGGCTTTGGCATCGCTGGTCTCTAAAATCTTGAAAACAGATGACGCCTCTTCTGGGCGCAGCCTGTTTAACTGCTCGGCTACCCGCGTCGGGTCTTTGTCATTACCTATCAAGCGGCCCAAAACCGAATCATCCAACTCGTCAATCAGGGCAGAATTCTGTCGATAGTTATCTCTCGCAACACGCAGGGCTTGGGCTAGGTTTTCGTTCTGGCCCGCCGCAAGCCTTTCTGCTGCATCGTCCACGTCTTTATTTAGCGCCCTGAAGATGTCTGCGGCGATACCGCGCTCAGAAGCCGTTTTAACATCCTTGAATATTTGTCCTGTGCCGCGAGCAGCTTTTCCGTAAACCTCAAGCCATTTTTGCATTTCCAAAGAAGAACCCATGGGCGTCTGAGGTAATTTACCAGCAAACTCCGCACGCAGTAATTTTAGCTCATCAAGCAGTTGTATGTTGGCACCGCCAACGCCGCGCACGTCCAATTTATTAATCTGACCATCAAGGGCTGCGACGGTGTTTTTCATATCAAACACTGGCGCGTGGCCGCTGATGTCATCCAAAAACTTGAAGTCGTCTTTTGCTACATTGGAGCGTTTCGTGATCGCCGCTTTTGCTGCGGCATTAAAGGCGTTTTTCACGCTACGCCCTGCCGTGACAGAGCCGACAACGCCAGGGAACACGGCTTGCAAGGTGTTGTCTAAAAATCCAAGTGCGCGGTCAAGTTGCCTGTTTTCAAACCTATAGAGCTTGTCAGATGACATCGGATGCCGCCTGACAAGACCTTCAAATAATAGCTGCCCGCGTGCTCCAGTTTTCTGTCCTGGTAGAAACTGAACACCAGTCTTTCTCTCTAAACGTCCCGCTCTTTGCGCTATCGGGCTATCGCTGCCGCGTTGCACAGTTCTGCTTAAAATGTTGCTGGGCCGCAAAGTGTTGACCGTTGATTCGACGGCTGGAGCAAACATTTTATTGGCAACCACTTGTCCGCCACCACCTAAGGCTGCGCTTGTGACTGGCTGCATAACACGTTGCTGCATCATCGCTTGATCAGGTGTAGCCGCCGGAACTTCGACGCCGTAAATATTCTCCTCCGCAGGAATGGCTGGACGGCCTGGAACGGCGTCCTCGCCCGGCAACATTCCACTTAGGGCTTGGCGCATGATGTTAGCGCCACCCGCCGCCGAAGCTGCGGCTAATGGCGCTCTGAATGGCAATGTGGCTCCGACTTCCATCGAAACACCAAACATATCGGCAATGTCATTCATCGTGAATTCGTCGGAGTCGAATGGGAAATATTCCTGTGTCTCAGGATCAAAGAGAATGATGTTACCGGCTGAGTCTTGAAAGACCTGTCCCTGCTGGTGCCCGCCCGCAACAGGATTGCCGCTTTCAAGAAGGCCAACCGTTCCGGCGGGTGTCGTCTTTAAACTGCCAAACAACCGCGCTCCGAAACCCGCCTCTCTTTCTGGGTTGTACGTCGGCATTTGTGCAGGCGCAGCTACTACCTCCTCAGTGGGTGGAGGATTGATCACTACCGCCGTGCTGAGATCAGGGCCAGCCATGTTATTGCACCACTTCTTCCCAGCCTGCATTGGGATCAGAGCTAAATGTCACGCGGCGGAATGTTTTGCCACTTGCATCCTGAATAATTGTTCCCACTGCATGATTGATTGCTGATGGTTGTTGTTGAGCGGCTGGAACGGGTTGACCAGTCTGCGACTGTGCGGCTGGTACGCTCGTTGCTGTATATCTGATGCTGTTTTGTGTTTCGCCCTCATAACCCAGTGGTGCATCGCCCTCTCTGCCAGCTTCGACATAGGAAATCACAGAATCAAAGAAACCCTGCAACCGCTGCATTTTGTCTCTAGCAGCCGCATCGTTGTCGTAGAGGGACGGGAAATACAGGTCCATGTAGTTATCGACTTCGGTATCCGGCGCAGCAGCACCCGTCCGCGCTCTTAGAATTATTTCGACTGACCGCCTCATAGCTTGTCTGGCTCTGCGTCCCTCCGTTTTTGCTAAATTGGCATGTCCCGCCACCAGATCGATTGTGTTGATTCCGGACTTGTCGGTTAAACGATTATTATCGTCCAAATTGTCAAACAGGATTTCCCGCGCAATCACTAAGTCTTTGCTGGCTTCTCTTGCATTAATCAGATCGGTGCGATCTGCTTTTTGCAGAGGTTTTGGTCCAGTAAGTCGTCTTGCAGACGTTGGTGTCCCTTGGTCCTGCGCTTGTCCTGACGGTGATGGAAAACTCGTTAAGTTCATGGGCGGCACTTCTATGGTTCTGCCTAGCTCGTCAGTTCTGTATGTCGGCTGACTTAATATAGCGTAAGAAAGATTATATTTGGCTTGCTCCGCTGGAGTGAGTGTTTCGCCTGCTTGTATTTTTTGTCCAAGAGCCAATAGAGCATCAGCAGCTTGATTCTTGAAACCTGTGCCTCCAAACGCTGCGGGCTGTGCGGTTGCCTTTGTGGTTGGAACGGCACCCTGGCTTGTTAGTGCTCGCGCTGCACTTTTCGGAACAGTTACAAACCGCCTTCCGCCATATCGCGCCTGTAGTTCTGGCGTCAGTTCCAGTGTTTCAGTCTCTGGTTCCTCGCCCGCTTGCGCCAGCACCAAATCATAAAGATTCTCGTCCCATTTGTCGGGCCAGTCGGACATATCCAAGCCCAAATTAGCTGCTTGCGCTTTAATTTGAGGCATCGCCGTTGACCTTTGCTCTGCCGGCAAAGCAGCGATATTTCCAAGCAGTTGAGACATCACCTTTGCATCTTTTACAAGTTTGTCTTGCCTAGCGGTTTCCAGTTGCGAAGCCATTGCTGGATCAAGCGCAGCAATTTGTCGTATCGCTTCCTTATTGCCATAAAGCGCATCCGGCATAAGCTGCTTAACCTTTGCCGCGGTCGTTGCTGTTGTCTGCGCTCCAGCCAACTGGAGGTTGAGAAGGTTCTGCTGAAGGTTCCCGCTCTGGGCAGCTTGTACACGCTGCTGAACTGCGGCGAGATCAGGAGACCGCGCCTGAAGCGCGAGAAGCGGGATGGATGCCATGTTACGACCTCAAGCCGAACAGAAGATTTTCAATACCGCTGGTAATAGCGTTACTCCCGCCCACAAAGCCCGACGCCCTGGCAGCAGCGGCGTTCTGGAGTGCATCACCCACACGCTGTCCTTGCGAAGCTGCAAGCTGTCCGGTGTTGGCTTGAATGGTTGGCCCGATGCCTGACAAACCCTGAAGGCGCTGGATGTAATTGTTATATTCCTCCTGGGCCAGTTGGTCTGCAAAGCGTGTCTGAGCCTTGATTGTTGGACCGGAGAATTGCCGCCCTTGTGCGTTCATCATGCGCGTTAGGGCTTTCTCGCCCTCTCCACGCCTGAATTCAAATCCTGGAGTGGTCTGGAACGGTTGCCCAAGGCCGATTGCATCAGAGAGATTAAACAAAGCATCCTCAGAAACCGCCCGATACGGTGCGATGTCCTGGCGCTGCTGGTTGTAAATTGCCGTAGCGATGTCTGCTGCCCTGTTGGCTGCACCAGCTTGCGTTGATGCGGCTTGTTCAGCGGCACTCTGCGCGATACCAGTGCCAATCAGCGAGGCACCTACCTGACCGAGATTCGAACCTGCAAATTCCTCGCCAAAATCCAGAAGTTGTGAAAAGAAGCTGGGCATTATTGATTCTCCACGCCGCTAATAATTACTGTGATCGCGCTGGCCGCACTCGCCAGTGCCTGCAAAAACGCACCCTTCGGGATGATTTGATTCACCATGACATCAGGTGATGCCGTTGTGTTTGCCGCCACCGCATACGCCTCAAGGATTTGATTGGTTACAGCCGCACTGCCGCCGGCAGCGATAATGTGCATGTCTACAGTTCGACTGCTTCCTGTTGTGTTCGATAGCGTGACTTTCTTGATGATCGCCGCTCCGTTGCTTGCCGTGTAGATCGTGGCCGCGCTGTCGGAGATTTGCCCGCCTGCAACAAGCTGTTTTGGAACCAGTGCCATCAGTCAAAAGCCCTCAAAACCTCTGTGTCACGCAAGCGGTTGTACAGATCGGTGAACCAACGGAACCACGCCCTTGAAAACATCCCGGTGCGTTGATTGATCGGCGCTTCATACGCCGGTATCTGGTCGCTCACGACTGGTGCGGCGTAAGCGCTGCTGCCGCTCCTGTGATTGCTATCTTGATCGGATCAGAGATGCGTATCCGCAGCGTGCGTGTGCGGAACTGACCCAACCGATTGAAGATGGCGCGTTTCAGAAAGTCACCGATTGCACCAAGTCCGGTCCAATGTTCGTTGCTGAACGTCTTACCGCCATCATCGCTCCAGTCCAGCATGACTTGCGGATCACTGCCCTGACCGCTGATCAGTCCTGCTCCGCTTTCCACCTGTAGCTCAAACCGCGCCATGTTGATGCGATTCCCATTGTTGTGGAGAGGCGGACTTGTCGCCGTCCTCACGATGGTGTTCCCATTTTCGTCGTAGGTATCGAGATCCAGTTCAAACAGTTGGCCGGACAGATAGTCGGCTACGATGTGCTTGTCGTAGGCCCTGGCATAATCGTTCGCCCGCCAGCGATTGATGGCCGTGAGATCGGACTTCAGACTGGTTCTCTCGTGCAGCATCTGGGTATTTGCGTCATAGACCCAGGTGCCCTCATCGAACACCACGCAATAGAACGCATGTCCCTCTTGAGCGTAAGTGAACGCCCTTACGGGAGACTTTGTGTCGTAGCCCTCAATCGCCGCTTCCATCGCGTGCGTTGAGATGCGCCGTGGCGTGTACCCATCCGCCCGATAGAACGCTAGGTCGTCTCCTTGCCAGAAGATCGTGTTATCCATTTTCGCCACAGAGTCTTCATCCGCACAGCCACGCTCGATGAAGCCACCGCTGATACGCCGGAACGGAAAGTCTGCGTCACCCACGTTGATGTAGACTTCAGTCGTCTCTTCACCGAAAATCCAAAGCTCACGGTGATCGACAGCAAGCGCGATAGCATCGTCTGGGTGTCCTTCCGCAGTTGCAAAATCAAGCGCATCCCAAGCCGTCCCATTCGATGAAATGTAAAACTCAGCCGTGCCGGATCTCAGCACGATGAAATAGTTGTCGATCCATGCAATGTCCTGAACGTCAGGCAGATCTGCGTCCGATACCTCTGCGAGAGACGACCCGTTCCATGTGTAGGCCCTGACACCGACTTGAATTAAAAGCGTGGACCCGTTGTCCACCATCTTGACGCGACCTGTGCCCGTCACTGTCCCGCGTGACGTGATGCCGCCAGAAGATGAAATTTCGTAAAGCGTGGACGACGACACAGCGAACAACACGCTGTCCATGACGTGGATCGCACGTACCGGCCCGACAGCCGTATCCGCGAAACTTTTAAGCCCTGGCGTGCCGTGCAGCACGACGGGTGATTTCGCGTCCTGTGGTGCGTTCTCAGGATAGAGATTGATCAGTTGCTGCGCCGATAGCGGCAGAGACCGCGACTGATAGCTGTGAACGGCGAACGGTATTTGTGTCAGGTTCAATAGAACGCCTCCGGCACATATACCGCTTCAGTGCCGCGTTTCTTTGACGTAACGCCGCGCAAAGACAAATCAGCACCAACCGCCTCGGTCTTCAGTCTGCCAATCACGTTCTCATTGAGTCCGAACGCCGGAGCGCACCGTGCCGCCGTGATCGTGATCAGTGGCTCAACCGCATAATCCGGTATCGCACTAGTCGCCCAATGCGCCACGCCTGTCTCGATATACTGGTCGTTGATAAGCTCAATGCGGGCATCGACCACCGCCGCATCTTCAGAAGCTGCCGTCTCGCCGCCGGCAAGTACGCCTAGCTCCTCAAGCACACGGTTTCTGAGAACAGCCTTGGTTGTCGTTGCCATAATATCTCCAAAAAAAGAGGAGGGCCGAAGCCCTCCTCAGAATCGATCACATCCTTCAGGACTAACTGAAGTTCTCGTCCACGAAGTAGTAGACCACTACGGAAATAGTGCCCGTATGGCCTCCATTCGAAGCCGCGTTAGCCTCGATCTGGATAACGGTCTCGGCGGTGAACTTTTGAGGTCCACCTGTCAGCAGTACGCCTTGCAGCGCCCACATGTTGCCTGCGACCGGCTTAACGTCAGTTGTGACATCACCAGTCCAGACACCGAGATTACCGAAGCCGTCTGGATCAGCGGATTCCTGGCCGTTCGCGGCCCATCCGATGTCCATATCCAAGGCTTCAGTGCCAGTGTCTATATCGTCCGCGTAAAGCATACCGCCGACGACAACCGCGTTGGTTGGAAGGCGACACATCTCAAAGATGTCACCGTCTTCAACCACAGCGGCGATTTCATAGGTGCCCGTGGCAACCTTGAGGTTGCCTTGGGTGCCATGCCCAGCGACAGGGAAAGTCGAGGCGGCACGGGTAGCTGTAAGAGTTTCAGCAGCCATTTTTCCTCTCCTTTCTAACTGTCAGCCACGCCAGCGGTGAATACCGACACGACACCGTTTTGCTTGGTGTTGTAGTGCAGTTTTTCACAGCCGTAGTTGCTGGATATGCCAACGCCATACTCAAAGCCATAGTCGTCCTCCTTTTTGATTGAGGACTTCCACCGCTGCGCGTATGCGACACCGACCGCCTGCGCTCCGCACAGGTAGTTAGGTGCAACATTGATGCTGGACGCACCCACGCCAGAGATGACACTGATCTCAGGAACCTCGCGGCAGATTACGCCGTCAAAGATGAGATCGCCGTCTCTGAAAAGTGGATTGTCGCGTCCTCGCGTCCACGCTTCACGGTTGGCTTGCAGCATAGTGCTGTCGGTTTTCAGATCGCGGAAAGAAAGCGAATTGCAGAACATCACAAACCATTCCTCGTCTTCCGTGGTACGGATTGGAGTTATGGTTGGTGCGCTCGACGTTTTCGCTATGCGCTTTGCAAGCGAGACGATATCGGCATCCAGCTTGTCAGCCGTGTTGTCGATTTCGGCCAAGCAAGCTGAGTGGTCGTTTGCGGCGTTGTTGCCGGTGGCCGCACCGAACAGGGTACGGTCAGAGTTGTTGCCAAGCCAAGTATCCTTGTTGGCCTCCGACGCACTCGCATAAGCGGTATTTGATCCGTCAGCAGTGGTGATGGCACCGAGAGCGGTAATCACTAGGTCTCTCGTGTCTTCCATCGCCCAGAGCTTCAGCATCTCACGGGCCGCATTTCTGAGGCCAATGGGAGACTTCTGCTCTTCTTCTGCCGTTACTAAAACACCGTTCCGCCGGAAGGTCACATCGACCTGATGCCCGTAGTTGCCAAGCGCCTCCTCATTACCGGACAGGCGCGTATTGCCTGTGACGGCTGAGTTGGTGAGTTTGGTAACCATTGGAAACGTAATGCTGTTCCCAGGCTTGGTCGTGAGATCTTCCTTGATTTGGATGACGGCATTCGCGCCAGTGCCCATGTACCGCTTGAAGCGGTTGTCACGGACATACTCGCGAAAGAATTCATCATCCCATTGCTGAACAGTGAGATTTGAAGCTGTGCTTGTGTCAGCCATTCTTCAGTTTCCTCACTTCAGGAGTTCATCCAAAGGCGCGGGTCCAGACCACGCAGGGCCGCTGGAGCGGTTGCCTGCTGACCTAGCTCCGGCCAACGATTGCGGTAGAGATGGTTGCTGCTCTGGCGCTTGCGCCTGGACCTCGCTCATAAGTTCCTGACGAATTTCCTCCTTCAGCTTCTCCCGATAAGTGCCAGGGTCGTCACCAACCTGTTCAAGCACCTCCAGGCGTTTCACCGTGTCGTATGCGAATTGAGCAGGGTTAGGAGACTGCATGGCCTGTAAAAGAAAAGTCGGCTCACGTTGTCCCAATTCCTGCCAGCGTGTGAGATTTCCCGCTGCGTCACGTCCCATGACCTCATCGAAGTCGGGAAGGGACTTCCGGGTAAGCTCGACACTCATGTTCACACGTTCATTGAGCAGTCTTTGCTCGACACGTTGCTCAAGCGTCTGTCCAGCAGCGGATGGGTCGATTTCCCAATCCGGTTGCTCTACAGGCACTTGCTGCTGTGGCTGTGCTTGCGCTAGTTGATAAAGCTCCTGGCGGTGCTTATCGCGTTCCGCCAAAAGTGCAGCGAGTGGTACTTGCTGCTCCACTTTTTCGGATGACGGCGGCTCACCCTCTTCTTCGCCCGTTTGCGGTTCTTCAGGTTCGTCTCCAGGCTGTTCAGCTTCGACCTGATCAAGGTCTTGCTGTTCTGTCTCCAGAGCTTCCGGTTGCTCCTCGACAGGTTTGTCCAGCGTCTGCTGCTGTTCAGCCGCTAACTCTTCCTGACCGCTTAAAATGGAATCCAAGTCACTCATTCAATCACCTCCTCACCGTATCGTGGTGAAAACGAAGCGCCCTTAACGTTGGCGACACGATTACGCCCGCACTCCGGCGACGAGACCACGCACTACCCGCGTGGCTGGGATTCTTTAGCGGATCATCGAGAGGACGTTTTCTGCCTCGATAGTGTCCGTCTCGGCTTCCAGCTTCTCAGACGCAGCCGCGTCTTTAGCCGCCTGGGCGATCTTCCGCTGGGTGTCCGCCTCGGTGTTGTCAATGAGGGCGTTCTGCAACTCAGCAGTTTGCTGGGCTTGCTGTTGTGCAGCAGCCTGGGCCTCTGGATTCTCAGGACCGCCCGTAATGATCTCGACAAGGCGTCTCTTATTTCGAAGCTCAGACGCCTCGATATAGACCTCTGGCGGAAACACAACGCCCGCATTAGCCAAACCAACAAGCGCATCGAACTGCTCCTGCTGCATGGTGATGGTGTCAGGCACCTCTTCCAGAATGATGTCTACGTCTAGATCAACTGGCTGTATGGCATTGGGTGTCAGCATTCCCTGGCCGAACATATCCATCACCGGATTGCCCATCGGGTCGCGGGCCATCTCGTTAAAGGCAACGAACTTCATGTTGCGCTCGTTGTCAGTCACACGCACCCAGCGTTCCTCGGTCCAGAACTGGCGTATGCGGTTCCAGACTTGGCGGTAGACCCTCAGATTGAAATCACGAAGAGCGTCCAGCATCGTTGCCATTTCAACCATGCCGCCCTGCTGTTGAGCGAGAATAGCTCGACCCGACAAGTTGCGAGCATCACGCCCTTCCATGGCCGCGTTCGGACCCATCAGGTCGATCTCTTGAGTGGCGTGGCTCAGTAGCTGTGCCTGTGCTCCAAGGTCCGAAGCGTTCTTGCCTTCGAGAATTTGGAACTGCGCTCCAGGCGATACCTCGATATGACCATCGGCCTTTGCCATCTCGGACTTCATGTGGCGGATGTCTTGGACGGCTCCCGTCTCGCCCATCGTCTGCCGCATGATCGCCAAATGCAGCATCTTTGATCGGCGTTTGTTGATCTCATCCTGCGCCGAGATCATTGAGCGCACGACACCGTAACGCTCATTATCCCTGTTACAATAAGCACTTTGGAGGATTAGTTCACATTCTGGTTCACCATTCTCATCGACGTATGGTGACACGCCTTCCTGAATGATTCCGCCTTTGGTGAAGATCGCCCAATGCCACTGACCGCCTTCCTGGTAACGGATATGCGCGACCTTTACACGCTTGCGCTTTCTATCCGCCCACAGGTGATGCTTGGGCCTGTCGTCGTAGGTCTCCTCCGTTCTGATCTCGCCTATGGTGTGTTCAAGGATGTCCTTAACGTCTTCGCCGTATCGGTCGAGCGCATCCTGCATGTCCATCCAGATGATGGTGCCGATATACTTGGCATCAGCGTAATCCGCTTCAACTGCGTGTGGATCCCAGAATAAACGGTCCCAACGGTAGCGTTGAATCTTGATCTCGATACGGTTGCCGACAACCTCGCCAATAACTTCACAGCCACCAGCGCCCTCAACCAGAAGGTTCTCCCACACGCCGGAACGCACCTGATCAAAGTTGGTGTTGTCGCACACATAGCGGATGGAATCGGTGCAAGCCTCCGCGTCCTCTTCGTGAACCGGAGTCCTGGGAAACGCCTTTGGGTTGGTGCGCGTCTGCTTCTCGACTCCCTTCAAAAAGTCGATCTTGCGCTGGATGCGATTGATGATGATCTCTGGCTGTCCACGCCGGCGCAGTTCATCGCGCTCCGCCTGCGTCAGTTGGTCGCCGTCGTAGTAGTCCCGGTCGCGCTCGCTGAGTTGACGCGCACTTACTGTCGCGTCCTCAGAGTTATCAACCCAAGCAGTCAGTTCTGTAACGTCAGGCATTACATCGTCTTCCAGTTGGACATTTCGCTATCCCAGCCATAGGCATCCTTTTCAGGGTTTTTGTGGATCACAGGAATCCACGGCCTCGACATGCAGGCATATCGCCACTCGTCAGCAGCGTGATCCTCTGCCTCGGTATCCAAGTCCTCCGGCCTGCGCGTATCGTGCTGTAACGCCGGAATAGTTCTGATCGAATCAGCACAGGTGCTGAACGTGTAGATCAGCGGCCTGCCGTCCTCGCCGTTGAACCGTGCCCGCATCTGGTCCCAGCCGCCCATGCGGCCTTTCTCAGGCACACGCTTGTTGTCTGCCTTCTTCCACCAGATACCCTCGCCTCCCATGCGATGCGCTATCGATGGCCCGCCGTCCTCGGCAAATATGCTTGGGTCCGCCACGCCGTAGGTGATGGTCTCGTCATCCTCACGTTCAAGGATGCCTTTAGCGACAGCCTCCGCTGTCATCTTGAGGCCCACGTTAGGCTCCGACGCTCCGTACCATTCACGGTAGCGAACCAGCGATCCCTTCGGAATCAGACCGGCAGGGTGTATGAAATCCTCCGATGCCACAGTCCACCATCCGACGCTGAACGGGCGGGCGGAACCCCAGTCGCACGATCTAAACCGCAACCAGTGCCAGGGCAGCTTGCAGGGCTTGATGACGTGCTGATCTGACCAGCAATCGAAGTACGCGCCCTCGACAATGTTCCAGTCGCCCTCAAGCCACGCCTTGACCAATTGCTCCGAACCTGACTGCTTGAGCCTGTCCACATACTGCGGATCGTTCGACAGCAGCTTCGGATTGTCCTGTAGCTTGGCCGGAATGAAAACCCGCTCCAAGCCTTCGTCTATCAATATCTCCCAGCCCTGTGGCGCCGGATCGATATAGCGTGCCTTAACCCACAGATGACCTGGACCGCCTGGGTTACAGGTCGCACGCATTCCGACCTTTACGCCGTGGACTGATCTGAGCGTGGCCTTGAGCTTCTGGATCGGCCCAGAGTCAGGGAAGTTCGTCAACTCCTCTGGATAGAACCGCGTGTAGCTGTGGCCCTGATATTCCTCCGCGTCCCTGTCGTTCTCCAAATACGCCATAATCAGCGTTGCGCCATTGGGCATCACAAACGTCTTCGACTGCTCCTTCCACTCCGCTCCAAGCGGTAAAAACAGTTCCTGTGCGCGTCTGATTGTATCGCTTAACTGTGTACGCTTTCGCCTCACCATAAGACCGCGAGCGTGTTCCGCGTAAATATCTGCGTGGTTGATCCAGTCGCCTAGAACGCCGTCTGTCTTGCCTCCACCACGCGCTCCGCCATAGACGACCTCAAAGACCGGACACGTTATTAATGCTGTCTGCGGCCCGCTTTGCGGCTCCCAAATAACTACTGGAGTCTGGGCCGGTTCTGGTTCGCCCATTCCTCCGTGACGTCGATCATTTCTGGCAGTCGAGCGACGAAGTTATGCGAGACTTCGCCTGTGTGCTGAACAGTCGCCAGATCCGGCAGTGTCTTCCTCAATAGGATCTCGGCAGCGCGTATCTGTGACACTGATAGTTCGATGGTCCCATCTATATGATCCATCAATCGATTTATTAACTGACTGGTCTTAATTTTCGCCCTTGTTTCTTCGTCGTGGCGAATCTTTTTAATGCGTGCTGCCATTACCCTTATCCCATACCTCAAAGTCACAGCGTTCAGCGTGTAGCGTGTCCCAAATAGAGACAGCCAGCGCTCTGTCAGGTGAGCCGCCGCGATCTAGGTAATCCTCTCTCCATGTTAGATTTGCGAAGCGACTTGGCCGGTGGCGTTCCCACTGCTCTTGCCCTTTGCCGCAGGCCCATAGTCTTTCAGCGCACACTAGTGCCATTCGCTCCACACCGATTTCAAAGGCGTGGTCGATAAATGCCCGCATTTTACGGAACGGCGGATTGGTTATTAACGTCTTTACCGGAGCCGCACGATACTGGAAAAAATCCTGTCCCTCTTCGATGT
>TARA_R110002020_G_scaffold114595_6_pt1 | contig 14261 bp, 13 predicted proteins | sample TARA_R110002020 | Tara Oceans TARA_R110002020 (sample SAMEA4396489) | marine metagenome | biome: Westerlies Biome; feature: [MES] marine water layer (ENVO:01000295) within the mesopelagic zone...; material: water (ENVO:00002006), including particulate matter (ENVO:01000060) such... | reverse complement strand
TATGCGGTGGCACTGCGCCGGTTCCACCGGCTGACGGTGCCGCACCTGCTGCTGTGGGGCATGACGGCCCTGGCGGTCGGCGTGTCGGTCTGGTTCGGACTGGTGCAGCCGGACCTGACCAAACGGCTGATCGCGATCTCGGTGGTGCTGGCCTGGATGCTCGGCTACTGCGCCTGGACCATCTACCGCGGCCCGGACGGACGCAGCCTGGTGCGCCACGTCGCCGGCGGCGCCTTCCTGCTGGCCGCCCTGATCATGGCTTACCGCGCCCTGGCGCTTACCTGGGACCCGGGCCAGGTGATCGCCGTCTTCCAGCTGACCCACGTGCAGCTGCTGACCTACGCCGTCGGCAGCATCCTGCCGGTGGTGGCGACGGTGGGCTTCCTGCTGCTGTGCACCGACCGCAGCCAGCAGGAGCTCGAACGCGCCGCCCGCGTGGATTACCTCACCGACGTCTACAACCGCCGCGCCATCGAGGAGCTGGGCACCCGCGCCATCGCCAGCGCCCGCCGCCACGGCGTGCCGCTGGCCCTGCAGGTGGTGGACATCGACCACTTCAAGCGCATCAACGACGAACTGGGCCACGCCGCCGGCGACCTGGCCCTGGTGCGCGCGGTCGAACGCATCCGCGAATGCCTGCGCGCCGAAGACGTGCTTGGCCGCCTGGGCGGCGAGGAGTTCATCGTGCTGATGCCCAACGCCGACGGCGCCAGTGCGACGGCGGCGGCCGAACGCATCCGCGAAGCCTTCTCGGCGCGGCCGCTGGACCTGCGCGGCCAGCCGCGCAAGGTGACGCTGTCTATCGGCGTGGCCGTTCTGGCGCCCGCCGACCGCCTGTTTTCGCAGCTGCTGCAGCGCGGCGACCGGGCCATGTACGCCGCCAAGCACGCCGGCCGCGACCTGGTGATGGCCGACGCGATGAGCGGCTGGGACAGCCCGGCCGACTAGGCGCGCGGTCTTCATTCCCAGCAGCCGGGCCCGGTGGTAGCGTCAGCGGATTGCCCCTGGGAGTGCCCCGAATGAAGCAGCTGCTGGTACCGATCGTCCTGACCCTGCTGGTGGCCTGTGGCCGCGAACCGGCCCCCGATGTCCCGGGGGCGCCGGCGACGACCGCCACGCGCGAAGCCGACGGTGCCCGGCGTATCGAAGCCGACGTCGCCTTCCTGGCCGACGACCTGCTGGAAGGCCGCGCCGCCGGCACCCGCGGTTACGACCTGGCTGCGCTGTACGTGGCCAACCGCTACCGCGCCATCGGCCTGGAACCGGCCGGCGACGACGGCAGCTACCTGCAGGCGGTGCCCCTGCTCGAAGGCCGGCGCGAATCCGAGGGTGCCAGCTTCAGCCTCAGCCGCGACGGCGAGCGCATCGACTTCGCCTTCCAGGACGACTTCCTGCCCGGCGTGAACTACAACGCCGCCAGCCACGCGGTCACCGCGCCGCTGGTGTTCGTCGGCCAGGCGGTGCACGCACCCGAGCTGGACCACGACGACTTCGACGGCGTGGACGTGCGCGGCAAGATCGCCGTGTACTTTTCCGGCGCCCCGGCCGATTTCGCCAACACCCAGCGCGCCTTCCACGCCTCGGGCCGGCAGAAGCTGATCACCCTGGCCGAACGCGGCGCCGTCGGCGCGGTGCAGATCGGCAACCCGGTCGACGAGGCCAAATACCCCTGGGCCCGCGGCGCCCGCAACTGGGCCATGCCCGGCATGCGCCTGCTTGGCCCGGACGGCCAGCCGGTGGACGCCTTCCCGGAGCTGCGCGCCACCGCCAGCCTGGGCGTGCATGCCGCGCGCCGATTGTTCGAAGGTGCGCCGATGGACGCCGACGAAGTCTTCGCGCGCCGCGAGGCCGGCACGCTGGAAGCCTTCGACCTTCAAGGCCAGGCCACGCTGGCCGGCCGCACCACGCTGGCGAAGGTCACCAGCCACAACGTCGTCGGCAGGCTGGCCGGCACCGACGTCGCGCTGGCGTCCGAGCACATCGTCTACACGGCTCATCTCGACCACGTCGGAATCGGCGCCGAAGTGGACGGTGACGGCATCTACAACGGCGCCTTCGACAACGCCCTGGGCACGGCGGTGATGCTGGAAGCCGCGACGGAACTGGTGGCGACGCCGGCGCCCAAGCGCACGCTGCTGTTCGTGGCGCTCACCGCCGAAGAGCGCGGCCTGCTCGGCGCCGAACACTTCGCGTCCAACCCGGGCGTCGAAGGCACGCTGGTGGCGAACATCAACATGGACATGCCGGTGTTCCTGGCCGACGTCACCGACGTGGTGCCGATCGGCATCGAACACTCCAGCCTGGAAAACGACGTCAAGGCCGCCGCCGACGTACTGGGCATCGGCCTCACCGCCGACCCGAAGCCCGAGGAAGTGGTGTTCGTGCGCTCGGACCAGTACGCCTTCGTGCGAAAGGGCATTCCGGCGGTGTACCTCGACGCCGGCATCAAGGCCCGTTCGCCGGACGTGGACGCGCTGGCCCTGTACGAAGATTTCCTAACGGGCCATTACCACCAGCCCAGCGATGAAACCGCGCTGCCGATCCACTACCCCAGCGCCGCGCGCCTGGCGATGCTCAACGCCGCCATCGGCCGCCGGGTGGGTGATGCCGAGCAGAAGCCCCGCTGGAAGGACGGCGACTTCTTCGGCCGCACCTTTGGCGGGCAGTGATCAGCCCAGGTGGCCCAGCGGCAGGCCGCGCGCCTGCTTCACCGTGCGCAGCACGAAGCTGGAGTTGATGTCGGCGACGCCGCTCGCATTCAGGAGGTGGTCGAGCAGGAAGCGCGAGAAGTGCGCCAGGTCCTGCACCACCACCTGCAGCAGGTAGTCCATCTCGCCCGTAAGGGCGTGGCAGGCCACGACTTCGTCCCAGCGGTTCACGCGTTCGGTGAAGGCCTGCACGGCGTCGGCGTCATGGCGGGCCAGCTGCACGCGCACGAAGGCCTGCAGGCCCAGACCGACACGCTCGGGGTCGATGCGGGCGGCATAACCGGCCAGCACGCCGTCCTGTTCCAGGCGCTGCACCCGGCGCAGGCAGGCCGAGGGCGAAAGTTTCACGCGCTCGGCCAGGTCGGCGTTGCTCAGCCGGCCTTCGCGCTGGAGTTCGGCCAGGATGGCCAGGTCGGTGCGATCGAACTTTAGCTGGTCCACTTCATGCGGCTCCTGCCGGCATATACGCAATAATATTGCGCAATTCAGGGCCTTTTGCGCAAGTACGCAAGCCGATTGCGGCAATCTGCCGATAGACTGATGCAAAGCGTACGGAGAAAGGCATGAACACCCCGCGCCGCGTCGAACACCAGCTCACCGACAAGGGCTACGTGCCCGTCTACACCACGGCCGTGGTCGAACAGCCCTGGGGCGACTACACCGCCACCGACCATGAGGTCTGGGCGACGCTGTTCAAGCGCCAGCGCGAAATCCTGCCCGGCCGGGCCAGCAAGGAATTCCTGGCCCAGCAGGAAGTGATGGGCATGTCGGCCGAGCGCATCCCGAAGTTCGACGAACTCAACCCGGTGCTGCGCAAGGCCACCGGCTGGGAGCTGATCGGCGTCGAGGGCCTGCTGCCGGAACTGACCTTCTTCGAACACCTGGCCAACCGCCGGTTCCCGGTCACGTGGTGGATCCGCAAGCCCGACCAGCTCGACTACCTGAGTGAACCCGACCTGTTCCACGACCTGTTCGGCCACGTGCCGCTGCTGATGAACCCGGTCTTCGCCGACTACATGGCCGCCTACGGCCGCGGCGGCGTCAAGGCGCACGGCATCGGCCCGGAAGCCCTGGTGAACCTGACGCGGCTGTACTGGTACACGGTGGAATTCGGGCTCATCAAGGAAGACGACGGCCTGCGCATCTACGGCAGCGGCATCGTCAGCTCCAAGAGCGAATCGATCCACTGCCTGGAATCGAAGGCGCCCAACCGCATCGGCTTCGACCTCGAGCGCATCATGCGCACGCGTTACCGCATCGACACCTTCCAGAAGACCTACTTCGTGATCGACAGCTACGAGCAGCTGATGGAAGCGACGCGGCCCGACTTCACGCCCATCTACGAACGCCTGGGCCAGGTCGAAAGTTTCCCGGCCGGCAGCGTTCAGCCGGGCGACCGGGTGTTCAACCGCGGCACCGGCGAAGGCTGGCTCGACGACGGCGACGTCTGAGCCTTCGCCGCCGGGCGGCCGTACTTGCGGTTGAGCCACCAGGCCGCGATGAACGCACCGGCCAGCGGCGTGAACCAGGAAAACAGCTGCAGCACCTGCGGGTCGACGCCCGGCAGCAGGCTGCGCAGGCCAATGCCGAAGAAGGCGATGTGGGTGGCGACGCCGTTGCCGATCATCGCGCCGTAGTGTTCCTTGAGCCACCACTTCGGGTCGGTGGCCGAACGCCGCCAGCTGGTCCAGGCGCCGATGCCGACCAGCAGGCCGACGCCGCCGAACACCTGCAGCAGCACCGCGCCCACCTGCATGCCTAAGGCGATCATGGCCAGGCCGCTGCCGGCGGTCAGCGCGGCGACGAACCAGTACATGTGGCCGAAGTAGGCCGCGCGGTCGCGACGGTCGCGCATGGCGCGCCAGGCCGACCAGGTGGCGTTGCCCACCAGCACCAGCAGGTAGGTGAGGAACAGCGCACCGACCGGCTGGCCGCGTCCGATCAGCTGCAGCACCAGCGGGATGCCGGTCAGCATGATGCCCAGCATGGCCAGCAGGTAGGCCTTGCCGACGCTGCGATGCAGGGGCGAACCCTTCTTCGCAAGGCCGGCCGTCCAGAAGGTGGCCAGGGCAATCGTGCCGGCGACGACGTGCGCGAAAACGGTGAACTTGGCGAGGTCCATGGGCAGCTCCTTCGGTATGGGCACAGTCTCGGCCGGTCTCGCCTGCCGCTCAGGTGCCGGCGGTCACCGGTTCCGGGTGCCGGAAGTCACTTTGTTGCCGCAAGGGCTTGAGCCCCGCGCGGCGCCGGCCCAAGCTGGCGGCATGCACGCACCCTTCAGGCAGTTGTTCACGCCGCTCAATTTCGCCGGCTACGTCACCTGGGCGGCGATCGGCTGGGAGGTGATTTTCCTGGGCTCGGGCGTGCCCGCGTGGCTGGGCGAGGCGCCTGAGGCCTGGTTGCTGGCTGGCTTGCACCTGGCCTGGTTCGGGCTGTTCCTGGGCGTGCTTGGCTCCGGGGAAAACCCCAACACCCGCCTGCGCGTGATGTTGATCGCGCAGTACGCGCTGGCCTTCGCGATGATGGCGCTGGCGCGCAATTCCACGCTGCCGATCCTGCTGATCCTGTGCGCGGTGCAGGTGGCCCACCTGTGGTCGCCGCGCGGGGTCGCGGTGGTGCTGGTGCTGACGAACCTGGCGCTGTACGGCGTCTATGCGTTCGTCTGGGGCTGGGGTTCGCCGTTGGTGGGCACCCTGATGGTGGGCTGCTTCCAGATCTTCGCCGCCAGCGCCGCCTGGTTCGGCGTCAGCGCCGAACGCGCGCGCGACGAACTGGCCGCCGCCAACGCCGACCTGCTGGCGACCCGGTCCCTGCTGGCCGAAACCGCGCGCGACGGCGAACGCCTGCGGCTGTCGCGCGAACTGCACGACGTCGCCGGGCACAAGCTCACCGCGCTTAAGTTGAACCTGGCGGCGCTTTCGCGCGACCCGCGCGTGGCCGGTGACGCCCAGGTCGCGCTGTGCGCGCGGCTGGCCGACGAACTGCTGGCCGACATCCGCGAGGTCGTGCAACAGATGCGCCGCTCCGACGGCATGGACCTGGGCCCGGCGATCGAAGCCCTGGCTACGCCCTTCCCACGGCCGCGCCTGCACCTGCAGATAGACGGCGACGCGCGCGTGGGCTCGCTGGCCCAGGCCGAAGCGGTGCTGCGCGCCGTGCAGGAAGGCCTGACCAATGCCGCCCGGCATTCGCAGGCCAACAACCTGTGGGTGGTGCTGGCGCGCGAACCCGGCGGCCTGCGCCTGGACATCCGCGACGACGGTCGCGGCCGCGGCGCGCTGGAGCCGGGCAACGGCCTGCACGGCATGCGCGAACGCCTGCAGGCGCTGGGCGGCGGGCTGGAGCTTGGCCGCACCGACACCGGCGGCGTGCACCTGCAGGCCTGGCTGCCGGTGGCGGCATGAGCGCCAACCGGATCCGCGTCGCCCTGGCCGACGACCAGGCCCTGGTGCGCAGCGGCCTGATCGCGCTGCTCGCAGGCTTCGACCGGCTGGAAATCGTCGTGCAGGCCGACGACGGCCAGGCCCTGCTCGACGCCCTGGAAACCACGCCGGCCGACGTGATCCTTTCCGACATCCGCATGCCCGGCCTGGATGGCTTCGGCCTGGTGCGCGCGCTGCGCGAACGCGGCAACACCACCCCGGTGGTGCTGCTGACCACCTTCGACGAAGAAAGCCTGCCGCTGGCCGCGGCCGAAGCCGGGGCCCAAGGGTTCTTGCTCAAGGACGCCTCGCCCGAAGACCTGTACGAAGCAATCACCCGCGTCGCCGGCGGCGAAACCCTGCTGGCGCCGGTGCCCACCGACCCGGTGCGCGCACGTTACGCCTACCGCGACCAGTCGGCGCCGACCGACACTTTCAGCGAACGCGAGGTGGCGATCCTGCGCCTGATCGCCGGCGGCTATTCGAACCGGGAAATCGCCAAGGCCGTGTTCCTGTCCGAAGGCACGGTGAAAAACTACGTCTCGGAAATCCTCGACAAGATGGGCACCCGCGACCGCACCCGCGCGGTCCTGAAAGCCATCACCCTGCGCATCATCTGATTCAGGTCAACCAGGCGACCCCGGCGGTGGCGGCGACCATGGCCACCAGCCCGGCGGCGACGCGCAGGCCGTAGGCGGCGCCGCCGCTGGCGAATGCAACCACCGACTTGGCCACCGAACTGGCCGCCAGCAGCAGCACGATCGCCCAGCGCGCCTGGTCGGCGTCGAAGGCGCCGCTGGCCGAAAGTCTGGCGACGGTCGCGGCCGCGGCGTGCACTTCCGCCAGCGCCGCCAGGGTGGCACCGGCCATGGCCCCGCGCGGGCCCAGCCAGACGTTGAGCGCCGCCGACGCAAACAGCACGGCGGTGATGATGACCGCGAACAGCAGCGCATGCCGGAACCGGAACATGCGCGATTGCGCGGTCGGCGGCGGTTCGCCCTGGCCGTCCGGGCGCAGGCCCAGCAGGCCGCCGGCCAGCAGCACGGCGCCGCCCGCGGCCAGCTCGGCACCCACCTGCGACAGCAGCGCCGGCGACACCGCCAGAAGGATGGGCACGAACAGGCTCAGCGACGCCAGGTTGGCCAGCATCGCCGCGCCGACCGCCGGCGAACGCAGCGCCGGCGTTTCCCGCACGCGCTGGCCGAATCCGGCAACCGCCGCGGTGGACGACACGTAGCCGGCGAAAAAACCCGCCACCGCCAGGCCCCAGCGGTTGCCGACCAGGCGCAGCGCCACGTGGCCCAGCGCGCTGATCGCCATCACCAGCACCACCAGCTTCCACAGCATCGCCGGGTTGAAGACGTCGAAGGGTCCGATGCTGCGGTCGGGCACCAGCGGCAGCACCACCAGGGCCGAGGCCAGCAGCACCAGGCCGTCCCGCACCTCGGCTTCGCTGACCCGTTCGCGGGCCAGCTGGTGCAGTGGCGCCTTCAGGTAGACCAGGGCCGCCACCACCACGCCCAGGCCGCCCGCCAGGGCCGGCAGGCCCAGGGCCAGGCCGCCCAGCAGGGTGGTCAGCACCAGGGTGATCTCGCCGGTGAGGCCGGGGTCTTCGGCGCGGCTGAGGCGGTAGCTCATGGCCGCGAACAGGCCGGCCATCGCCACCACCACCACGAACACGGCCAGGCCCAGCCACAGCGCCACCGCCCCGGACAGCGCCGCCAGCGCGTGGGTGCGCAAACCGGCCGAGGTCGCCCGGTCCGGGTGCCGGCGCTCGCGCACGGCCCCGACCAGCAGGCCCACGCCCAGGGCCGTTCCCAGGGGCAGCAGCGGCAGCGCGTCGGCGGTGATCGGAGTCATGGCCCAATTGTGCCGGGAAATCGCCCCGGGAAATCAGGCCTGCAAGCCAGTCCGCGCTTGCATGCCCGGCGCAGGCCCGGACAATGCCCGGGTCCGCCGCCGCCCCGCTGGAGACCCATGAAACCGATTTCCCTGACCCGCTACCTCATCCAGGAACAGCACGCCGGCCGCATCAATGCCGACCTGCGCCTGCTCATCGAGGTCGTGGCGCGCGCCTGCAAGACCATTTCCATCGCCATCGGCAAGGGTGAGCTGGGCGGGGTGCTGGGCGATGCCGGCACGGCGGATTCAAAGAGCATGAACATCCAGGGCGAGGCGCAGAAGAAGCTCGACGTGCTGAGCAACGACATCCTGCTCGAAGCCAATGCCTGGGGCGGCCACCTGGCCGGCCTGGCCTCGGAGGAAATGGACCACAGCCAGCCGATCCCCGACGCCTTCCAGCGCGGCAACTACCTGCTGCTGTTCGATCCGCTCGACGGCAGCTCCAATATCGACGTCAACATCTCGGTCGGCACCATCTTCTCGGTGCTGCGCTGTCCGGACGACGTCACCGCGCCGGGCGACGAACACTTCCTGCAGCCCGGCAACACACAGGTCTGCGCCGGCTACACGACCTACGGACCCAGCACGATGCTGGTGCTGACGGTCGGCCACGGCACCCACGTGTTCACGCTCGACCGCGAGATCGGCAGCTTCATGATGACCCGGCGCGACGTGCAGGTGCCGGCGGAAACGAAGGAGTTCGCCGTCAACATGTCCAACCAGCGCTTCTGGGAGCCGCCGATGCAGCGTTATGTCGGCGACCTGCTGCAGGGCAAGGAAGGCCCGCGCGGCAAGGACTTCAACATGCGCTGGGTGGCCTCGATGGTGGCCGACGTGCACCGCATCATCACCCGCGGCGGCATCTTCAGTTACCCGCTCGACAGCAAGTGCCGCGACAAGGGCGGCAAGCTGCGGCTGATGTACGAAGCCAACCCGATGGCCTTCATCATCGAACAGGCCGGCGGCGCCGCCAGCACCGGCCGCCAGCGCATGCTGGACGTGCAGCCGACCGGCCTGCACCAGCGCGTGCCGGTGTTCCTGGGCTCGCGCGACGAAGTGGCGCAGGCGGTGCGTTACCACCTCGACCATGACGCGGAGTCCTGAGGTGGAAGCCGGCGACTTCATCGAGATCTACGAAGACGTCATCCCGGCGGCGCACTGCGCGGAAATCATCCGGCGCTTCGAGGCCTGCGGCCAGGACCAGCCCGGCCTGGTCGGCGGTGGCCTCTACCCGGACCTGAAGAACAGCCGCGACATCAGCATTTCCGGCAAGCCCGAGTGGCGCGACGTCGAGACCAGCTTCGTGCAGGCCATCCTGAACGGGCTGGCCATGTACCTGCGCAAGTATCCCTACACGCTGATCGCGCCGCTGATGGTCCAGCACGGCCGCAACCCGAACGACGTGCGGCGCCTGATGGCCGACGACTTCGCCACGCTGCCCGATGCCGCACTCGACGACATCATCCGTTCGATATTCCGGCCCGGGCGGATCAACCTGCAGCGTTATCGCGCGGGCGAGGGCGGTTATCCCTACTGGCACTGCGAGCTGTACCCGCGCGACGCCGGCTGCGAAACCCTGCACCGGCACCTGCTGTGGACGGTGTACCTCAACGACGACTTCGAGGCCGGTGAAACCGAGTTCCTGTACCAGCAGCGCAAGGTGCCGCCGCGTGCGGGCAGCCTGCTGATCGCGCCGGCGGCCTTCACCCACACCCACCGCGGCAACCGCCCCGAGGGCGGCGACAAATACATCGCCACCAGCTGGGTGTTGTTCAACCGCGCCGAGCAGATCTTCGGCAAGGGCGCCTGAGCCGGCGGTTCAGAACAGTTCGCCCTGCGGCCCCGGTTTGCGCGGGGCAACGAACTGGCTGCAGTCGAGCCGGGTTTCGCGCCGGGTGGCATAACCGAGCCTGCGCGTGGCCAGGTCGAAGCGCTGGCCCACCAGCCGGGCCCATTCCCCCGTGCCGGACTGGCGCTGGCCGAAGCGGGCGTCGTAGTCGCGGCCACCGCGGGCCTGGTTGACCAGGCTCATCACGTGGCCGGCGCGTTCGGGCAGGTGCGCGTCCAGCCAGCCGCGGAAGATCGGCGCGACTTCGTGCGGCAGGCGCAGCAGCACCATGCCGGCGGTGCCGGCGCCGGCTTCGCGCGCCGCCGCCAGCACGACTTCCATTTCCGCGTCGTTAATGGCCGGGATGACCGGGGCGAACATGACGCCGGTGGGAATGCCCGCTTCGCTGAGGCGACCGATGGCCTGCAGGCGCCGGTGCGGCGCGCTGGCCCGTGGTTCCAGTTTCGCCGACAGCCGGTTGTCGAGCGTGGTGACCGACAGCGCGACGCTGACCAGGTTGCGGCGCGCCAGGGGTTCGAGCAGGTCGAGATCGCGTTCGACCAGCGCGTTTTTCGTGAGCAGGGTGAAGGGATGGCCGCAGTCGGCCAGCACTTCGATGATGGTGCGGGTGAGCCGGTAGCGGCGTTCGATGGGCTGGTAGGGGTCGGTGTTGGTGCCCATGGCGATGGGCGCGCAGTCGTAACCCGGCTTGGCGAGTTCGCCGCGCAGCACCTCGGCGACATTGGTCTTGGCGAACAGCCGGGTTTCGAAATCCAGGCCGGGCGAGAGGTCGAGGTAGGCGTGCGAGGGGCGCGCGAAACAATAGCTGCACCCATGCTCGCAACCCCGATAGGCGTTCACCGACCGGTCGAAGGGCACGTCGGGGGAACGATTGCGGCTGATGACGCTGCGCGCGCGTTCTTCGCTGACCGTGGTGCGCGCGTCGGGCGGGCCCGGGTCGTCGTCGGCCCAGCCGTCGTGTTCGCCTTCGCGCGAGGTTTTCGCGAAGCGGCCCTCGATATTGCCGGTGGCGCCGCGGCCCTTGGTGGGCTTCGGGGGTGGGTTTCCTGCCATCATGGGCGCCAGTTTGCCGCCGGCGCGTCTCGTCCGGCGAGACCACAGGGAGCTGGCATGGATCTTTCGCTCGACTGGGACAATCTAAAGCCCTGGCTGATCGGCCTGTGGGTGCTTTACATGCCGGTGATGGCGGCCTGGATCATCATGAAAAAGCGCGAGCCGATCGCCACCCTGAGCTGGGTGCTGTCGCTGGCCGCGCTGCCCTGGGTGGGCCTGCTGATCTATCACTTCCTGGGCCCGCAGCGCATCGTCCGCCAGCAGCGGCGGCGCAGCTTGTCGCGGCGCAGCCTCGAACCGGTACTGCCAGGCGACCTGGTCACCAGCGACGACTGCGCCACCGTTTCACACCTGGCCCAGACCATCACCCACTTCGCGCCCAGCAGCGCCGTCGACGTGAAACTGCTGGTGGGTGGCGAGGCCACCTACGCGGCGCTGCACGAGGCCATCGCCGGCGCGAAACACCACCTGCACCTGGAGTACTACATCTTCGAACCCGACCAGACCGGCATGCCGCTGCGCGATGCACTGGTGGCCAAGGCGCGCGAAGGCGTGCGCGTGCGGCTGCTGCTGGACGCGGTCGGTTCGGCGAAGCTATCGAAGTCCTTCCTGGCGCCGCTGGTGGACGCGGGGGTCGAGATCGGCTGGTTCCACCCGGTGAAACTGCGCAGGATCTGGCGCCCGCGCATCAACCTGCGCAACCACCGCAAGATCGTCGTCGTCGATGGCTGCATCGCTTTCACAGGCGGCATCAACATCACCGACGACGAGAACGAGGCGGTCAATCCCAAGGCCTTCCACGACCTGCATATGCGCGTGGAAGGTTCGATCGTGCGCTGGCTGCAGCTGGCCTTCCTGGAAGACTGGCACTACGCCACCGGCACCGCGCTTCGCGACGAAAAGCTCTGGCCCGAGCCGCGTGAAGGCACCATGCTGGCGCACGCCCTACCATCGGGGCCGGACTCGGTCTGGGAATCGATCCACCGGGTGAAGGTCGAGGCCATCCACCAGGCTGACAAACGCGTCTGGCTGGTGACGCCGTATTTCGTGCCCGGCGAGGCGGCGCGCATGGCGCTGACCTCGGCGGCGATGCGCGGACTGGACGTGCGCGTGGTGGTTCCGGCCAGGAGCGACTCGATCCTGGTCAGCGCCGCGGCGCGTTCGTATTACGATGAACTGCTGGCTTCGGGCGTGCGGGTATTCGAGTACCAGCCGCGCATGCTGCACTCCAAGGCCCTGTTGGTGGACGACGACACCTGCGTCGTTGGCAGCGCAAACTTCGACCACCGCAGCTTCCGGCTGAACTTCGAGCTGAGCCTGCTGCTGCACGACCGCGACCTGGCTAAGGAACTCGAGCAGGAAATGGAGGCGACGCTGGCCCACTGCCGCGAAGTGAAGTCCGGCGACCCACCGCTGCCCTTCCTGCGCCGCCTGGCCGACAACGCCACGCGCCTGCTTTCGCCGGTGCTCTGAGGCCGGCGGCTGGACTCGCCGCCTGCTTCGGCTAAACTCCCGGCAAACCCGCGAGGTGACCCATGCATTGGCTATATCTGCTCGGTTCGCTGGCCTGTCTTGGCCTGGCCATGGTGCGTACGATGCCCACGCTGGGCGTACTGGTGTTCCTGGCCGGTTCGCTGGTGCTGATGGTGGCGTTCCTGCTGGGCTGGCTCAATTCCCGCATCGCCAGCACATCGCGCGACGCCAGCCACATCATGACGGCCGAAGAACTTCGCCACCTGCGTGAGCAGGCCGAGGCACGCAAGGCGGCACGAGGCGAAGATTCCACCCACCGTTCCTGAAGCGAGGTACCACAATGAACCTGCTCATTTTCCTGATCATCGGCGCGCTGGCCGGCTGGCTTGCCGGCCTGGTGATGAAGGGCCGCGGCTTCGGCATCCTGGTCAACATGGTCGTGGGCGTGCTGGGCGCGTTTTTCGGCGGCTGGCTGCTGCCCAAGCTGGGCATCAGCTTCGGCGGCGACATCGGCGTTTTCATCACCGCCTTCATCGGTGCCGTGCTGCTGCTGGCCATCATCGGGCTGATCAAGCGGGCCTGATCCGGCGCCGCTGAACAAGGGCCGGCTGCTTCAGCCGGCCGGACCACCCGCGTCGGTCGCGACCTTGTTGCGGCCGGCGCGTTTTGCTTCATAGAGCGCGGCATCGGCGCGGCGCAGCAGGCTGTCGGGCTCGGACTGCACGTCCGGCACCAGCCCGGCCACGCCGATGCTGACCGTCATGCCGGCGTCGCTGGAGGCAATGGCGGCGCGGATGCTTTCGGCGCGGCGGCTAGCTTCCTCGGCGTGCACGCCCGGCAGCAGCAGCGCGAATTCTTCGCCGCCGTAGCGCGACAGCAGCTCGCGCTGCGGGTCGTGCTGCCCGGCCAGGCGCTGGGCGATGCCACGCAGCTGCACGTCGCCCTCGAGGTGGCCGTGGGCGTCGTTGTAGGCCTTGAAGTGGTCGACGTCGATCATCAGCACGCTCAGCGGCCGGCGCTGGTCGAGGCAGCGGTACCATTCCCGGCGCAGGCCATTTTCCAGCGCGCGGCGGTTGGCGACGCCGGTCAGGGCATCTTCGGTGGCCAGTTCGGCCAGCTTGCGGTTGGCGTCCTCGAGCTCGTGCGTGCGTTCGGCGATGCGCGCCTCGAGCCGGCGGTTTGCTTCCAGGAAACGTTCGGTGCGCAGCCGCACCAGCCAAAGCGCCAGGGTGACCGCCAGGGCCAGCACCACCAGCCCGCCCAGCACCTGCACCCACCACTGCTGGTACCAGAAGGGCAGCACGCGGAACCGGTAGGTCATGGCGGCCGGCTGCCGGCCGGTGCCGGTGCGCGCCTGCACTTCCAGGGCGTAGTCGCCGGGCGGCAGCGAGCGGATGAACAGGTCGCGGTCGGCCCAGTCGCTCCAGTCCGGGGTGACGCCGTGCAGCAGGTAGCGGAACTCGGCGCCGCTTTCCATGCTGACCATGGCGAAGCGCAGGCTGAGGCTGTAGCCCGGCGGCAGGCGCACCGGTTCGGCACCATTGCTGCGCGTGGGCAGCACCAGGGTGTCCCCGGCTTCGTCGTGGGCGAGCACGGATTCCATGGCCAGCTGCAGCGGCTGCAGTTCGGTGCGCGACTCTTCCGGATCGAACTGCAGCAGGCCGGTCCAGGTGGCGATGCGCAGCACGCCGTCCTTGCCGTAGCGCACAGAGGAGTAGCCGGCCATGCCGCGGCCGCCCGGATACAGCGGCTGCCACTGCGTTTCTCCGCTGGGGCGGTGCCAGAGTTCGCGCGTGGTGTAGGCGTAGTCGCCGAGCGGCGTCTGTTCCACGTACATCTCGTGCGGGCGCGCGA
>TARA_R110002020_G_scaffold73616_4_pt1 | contig 14288 bp, 25 predicted proteins | sample TARA_R110002020 | Tara Oceans TARA_R110002020 (sample SAMEA4396489) | marine metagenome | biome: Westerlies Biome; feature: [MES] marine water layer (ENVO:01000295) within the mesopelagic zone...; material: water (ENVO:00002006), including particulate matter (ENVO:01000060) such... | reverse complement strand
CCCAGGGTTATACCCAACAGCAGTAACTGTGGTAGAAACAAATGCTGCAGGATGTACTGATACGGTAGATTTGGATATTTTTATCTTATTACCGGCATTTACACAAATCGGACCCTTTTGTGAGGGCGACCCTTGTGAAATACTTTCAGGTACACCAGCAGGTGGAACTTGGACTGGTACAGGTGTCGTATTTGACCCAATTACTGGTATATATGAATTCTGCCCAACTACATCAGGTGCGGGTACATTTAACTTAACTTATACGGTTGGTGGATGTTCAGTCGTAATGATTGTAGATGTAAATGCAGCACCAGTTTTAGGGCCAATCATACATAACTAATGAGATATCTACTCTCCATATTATTTTTAATACCTTTTTGGTTGTCTGCACAAAATGTGCAGACAATCGAGGTATGTACTGAAGACCAATCATATTTACAAGATTATTGGGTTAATAATCCAATACCAAGTGTGTATGAGTGGGTTGTGGAAGGTGGAACTATTGTTAGTGGTCAAGGAACTGATTATATTACAGTTAATTGGTTGAGTGTCCCTTATGATATATATCAAATATCTGTATCAGTTGTAAGTGATGTGGGTTGTATTGGAGATACATCACATTTATTGGTTGATATCGATGAGTGTTCTTTTGATGGAGTTTATGTTCCAAACTGCTTTACTGTTAACGGTGATGGTACTAATGATGTGTGGGGCCCAATATTCAGTGGAGAATGGGATGATACTAGATATGAAATGTATATTTTTAATCGATGGGGTGGAATGATTTGGGAGTCTCATCACCCATTAGAAACATGGGACGGAAAGTATAAAGGTAAGGTATGTCAAGACGGAGTTTATGTTTGGTTGATGTATTATAAACCCATTAATGGACATGTGTTAGAATCACATGGACATGTAACATTATTAAAATAAACATATAACACAATGAAATATTTATTACTTCTATTATTAACACTAAACTCAATGTTTGGCTTTACACAACCAAAGGTAGGCAAACAAATGGTTAAAACTAACACAATCTATATACTAGATAAATCTTGGGCACCAAGAGGAGCTACAAAATTTAAAACCGATGAAAGTAGTTATTTACAGATAGACGATAAATATTTTGTGTTATCTGAAAGAACTAGAGGTGTGTCATCTTATTTTGAAGGTGATATTGAGACTATTATAGAAACAAATAATGGTATTCATTTTTGGGTTAGGGGACGAGGATTAAGTAATGGGAAACCAATAATATCTTGTGACATAGAACCCAACGGTGATAAAATAAAGATACATTTGTATCACGCATTAGGTAGATATGACAAATATTATACCGGACATTTAGCTTCAAAAGAAGAAATAGAAAAACTTTTAGAATATAATAGAAAAAATTAATTTTTATTATTATTCTTATAAAATGAAAATTATTCTACAATGTTTCTTTTTATTGATTTTATCACCATTATATTCACAAACAATTTGGTTAGAAGATTTTACACCATATGCTAATGGTACTCAAAATGCGGTTAAATGGACTACCAATGCGAATAATTGTGATGCTGATGGTTTACCAGGAACCGTAGCAGATAATTATTGGGGAACATTTAATGGAGAATTTAGGTGTGAAGATATTGAAGGTTTAACTTGTTGTTCAGGTGGTCAAGGAGAGGCCGATAATATTTGGTTATCAGAAAATATTTCAATAAATGGTTATACAAGTATATACATTTCAATAACAACTAGAGTCCAAGGAAATGTAGAATGTGCAGCTTGTGGTTTAGGTGGAGATTATTTAGAGGCGTCATATCAAATAGATGGTGGCCCTTGGGTTCCATTTACCACAATATGCGGAGCTACGAATGGATTTACTAACACAGATTGTATTTATATTGGTAGTGGCAATATTTTAAAAATAAGAGTTTTATTAGGCAATCAGGCGAACGATGAAGTTTATTATTTTGATGATATTATTGTTTATTCAACACAAAGCAATGTTATATTTCATAACTAACATTGATATATTGATTATAAATATTTATCATTAATCAATGAGACCAAAATATAATTTATTAAAACATAGGTTTAATAATCCTCTTTATGATTTTATTGTGACTGGTAATTTATCAGATGTAAGTGATGAGGATATTAGATATTTTACCCAAAAATTAGTAGGGTCATTAGGATATAGATTGCCCCAAAATTACTACTCACATGAATAAAGGTGATATAGTAAAATTAGTCGATGGTAGAAGAGTTACAATAGTAAGTCTACCAACATCTTTTATGGCAAATGGAGCTTATGAGGTTTTACATTCTGATGCTCAAGTTAAGTTTTGGGTTAAACCTGAAGATATTTTATATAAAATAGATGAAGAGAATGATGATGATTTAAACAATTATTTTGAAATTATATTTGATAAATCGGGTTTGAATTTAATACCTAAAAATATTCTAAGTATTGATGTAGAATCTGACAGAGAAGATATTAATAGAATTAAACTAACTTTTAGTGATGATACCAAACATAAGGTATGTAATATCCATGTTGGTGACACGATTATAAAAGACTTGGATGGATTAACTGAACAAGCAAAAGAAGAAGAAAAAAGTAAAATAGAAAAAATAGTAGATATTATTAAACCAAAAAAAGACGATAAAGATGAAGTTTGAAAAACCTTTTCACATTAAATTACAACCTTATTACGTTATTAGCGAGCCTACCACTGAAGAAGAGTCTGTTGAACGTGATTTAACCACCCAAGAGTTAGGTGGTTTAACCTCAATAAGAGGTGAAAGAGAAAGCCAAGAAGATATAATGGTTAGAAGTGGTGGTAGGATGGATTGGAATCTTTTTAATGAATCCAATGGTCATAAACCATCGGTTAATATTCAATTAATGAGATTATGGACGTGTCAAATGGTGATACAAATGGTTAACAACAAATCATATGTTAACGAGATTGATGACGAACCTAAATTTGATATAACAGATGAAGAAAGGGAAATTTTTGAAGGGATTATGCATAAATTAACGGAAGGACTGAACGATTGTTTAGAAAAATCAGCTGAATCTATGGTTACAAATAAAAAAATAAAAAAAGTAGAATTATGAGTGAAAAAGCAAAAATATTTAGAAAACTGAGAAGTGGTTCTTATATTTATTTAAGTGAATTAAATACAATAATACACAGTTCAGATTTTGATTTATCACTTGGGACCGTTACCGATGAATATAGGTTTAGACCAAGTAGTATTTCAATAGAACAAGGGCTAACAACTGAATTGTTAGAAAATATTTCTTCTATGATAAAAGAAAAGGCGGGTATTGGCACTAAAAAGGCTGACAATGTTGAAGACTGAAAGAGAGAATAATTATATTATATCTATTGATGATTGTAACTACACTGTAGATGTGGTCTATGTTGTTAGTCGTTTCGGTGATAAACATATACCAGCAATACATAGTATAAAACATAATAATATAGAATTATTTCCAATTATAAAAAGAGAAATAGTTGAGGAAATAAGAAGTTACTTATTTAAGAAAAAAAATAATATTACTACTTAAGTTGATATTTATATCATATGAGTGTAAAGAGGGTTATTAAAAAAGTATTATTAGAGGCCGCAGGTATTTCTTTTGAGGTAAGGAAGTGGGCCAAAATCATTGAGAAATATGTTGATGACTATGTTGATGCTGAAAAAGAAAAACTGAAGTCCTCACAACCCAAACAACAACCTCAAACCAAATCACCCTATGGGTCGTGGTCCTATAATGACAGAGAAATAGACGACTCACCAACAGAGACATCATATACACATTTTGAAAGTGAAGATGGTTCCATCTTTACAGAAAAAGCTATGGTTTATGCAGATGAGTTAACCATAAATGCTGATATACTAGATGATTACCCTAATATAAAAAACGTGGTATCTGGTAAATTATTTGTTATTGAGTTTGATGATGATGGGTCTTTTTATGTTGATACTAAAAGTTCTAATTTCCCTGAAGAACATAGAGTCGCAATAGATGAAATGATTGAAGACCATATGACAGTTAATGGGGTTTTTTATACTGATGATTATGATTTAGTTTATGCTAATGATTATAATGATGATTATAATAATGATTATAATTTATATATGACTGAAAATAATAGCTGGGGTGGTTATGGTGGTTATGGTGGTTATGGTGGTTATGGTGGGTATTACACACCACAACCTAAAATAGATAAAATTGAAATTAATGGTAAAGATTTTCCAGAAGCTTATAATGATTTTAAAGTTGATAAATGGGTAATTACAAATTCAGGTAGAATTGAGTATGACCATTGGAAATCTGGGTATAACGATGATGGTGAATATGTTGTTTACTTAAACATGTCAATATCATCTGTAGGTGGTTCAGCTTTAGTACATGAAATTAAACACGCTTACGATGATTGGAATCGTATGAGTAGAGGAGCACCACCACTTAGAGATGGATGGGAAATACAAAATATCTACACACCTGATTTTGAAAAATTAGTTTTAGGTGGGTCATTTAAATTAAGCCCAATGTTACACCCAATAATAAGGTATTATTATTTAGGTTCAAAACTAGAGTCTCCGGCTTATTTAGAAAATGAATATGATAATTCGGCATTAGGTGGTGACTATCGTGGTACAGCTAAAAAATTGATGTCATTTAAAGCTTCTAACTTTTTAAATAAAAAAGGACAACCAGCGAAAGGTTTACAAGAGTCTTGGACTAAACTAATAACTGAATACAACATACCCTTCTTTAGAAAGTTTAAAAATGTTGTTGATTTTTTAAATTATACTGAAAAATATTTTAATAAAAGAGGTAGGGATATAATAAAGCGTATTGATAAAATGAGATATGTACACGATAAACCCGCACCAGTTTATGAACCAAAAAAATGGGAAAAGCCAAAAACATACGGTTACAGCAGTGAGGTAGAAAAGCCAAAAACACCAAGTAATCAATTAAGTTTATTTGACCAACCTAGTAATGACAATACGATTGAGGTAGAAAAATTAAGTGAAAAAATAGACTATTTAGAAAATGAATGGGCAAGACTGTATAGAGAAAATCCTGAAAAGAATAAAATAGACTTAGAAGAGTTGGATGGTACTATCCAAGCTCTAGTTAAAAAACGTGATGATTTAGAATATGATGAAACAAATGGTTCATCTTACCCGTTCTAATTCTTTCCTAATCCATATTTTTTAATTATACTTCCTATATGGAAAAGATATTAGAAAATATTGAAAATTGTGTTATAAAGAATTTTGATACTAAAAGAATACCGAACCTTTTTAATGGTAAAGCAGAAAAAAGTTCATGGAGAGGTAAAAATAAATATAATTTTAGTGGACACTACAATAAAGATGATGGAAGTTTGTTACACATTTATTGTTATGTAACTGAAAAAAGAAAAGTTTTAAGTTTACGTAAAATGTTTATTAAAAAAAAATTCACTGAGAAACTATACATAGCTGATTTAAACATAACATCTGGTGAGGGTAAAATTGATTATCATATAAATTCAAATGAATACCCTATGTTATGTGGTTTATATAAAACTTTAGAAAACCATGTAAAAAAAACAAATCATAAAACTTTATCCACAATTAACAATATAATTAAATCTGATATTAATTTAGTGAATAATAATAATAATATAACACATAATTTTTAAAGATATGAGTACGTATATGATAAAAAAAATAATGGTTAAACCTAATGGTAAAAAAACACATGTTTTATTAACAAATGGACAAAGTGAAATTTTAGAAGTAAAACATAAAAATATAGCAGAAAATCTTATAAATGTTTTAAATGAAAATTCTGATAGTGGTTGGGTTTATGCGTTAGTTGAAATTAAAAAATGAAATGCAAAAAAGAAGAGCCTTTTTGGGCTAAAAAAAATATTGATAAGTGGTTACAATTAAAATTTAATATAAAGTTTTTAAAAAAGGTCAAAAAGAAAAATAAAACCCTTCATTGTGAATATTGTGGTAAAGATAATTTAAAAATATATGAATGGTGTGAAAAGGCTAACCTTAAAGATGTTGCTACAGTTGACCACTTTTACCCTAAATCTAAATATGAACATTTAAAACAAGTTGAAAATAATTTTATAATATCTTGTTATAAATGTAACAATAAAAAGAAAGATAAGTTATGGGAAACGGAAGAAATTAAATACCCTATAAATAATATTAAAATAAAAAAACTTAAACATATAATTTAAATATTTATAATAAAATGGAAAATAATTTTAATAACACAATAAACTCTGATAAGCCAACATTAGTTGACTTTCATGCTACTTGGTGTGGACCATGTAAAATGATGAACCCAATTATAGAACAAACTAAAAATGTTTTAGGTGATAAAGCTACAATATTAAAAGTCGATATAGACTCTAATAGAAATACCGCTATCAAGTATGGTGTAAGAAGTGTACCAACATTAATTCTTTTTAAAAATGGTGAGATTGTTTGGAGACAAGCAGGCGTAACTCAATCAAAGATATTAATAGATAAAATAAATCAAGTTACTTAGTAAAAAATGTTAAACCCTAAAGCAAATTTAGTACGACTAATCAGACGTACTCAAACCCTAGTATCTATAATATTATTTTTTATAATAATGGTTTTTTGTTGGAAAACAACTGGTTTAGAGTTAGAAAAAATACAATTGTCTTTTTGGGGGTCTAATGAGATGCGTTTTGGCTGGGTGTGGAATTCTATATTAATTTTACTATCAGTATCGATTCTTGCAAATAACATATTATTTGTAAAAAGACACGTTAGATTAAGGAGAAAAAATATATCATATATTATGTTTTCTTTTGTTGCTCTATGTTTAATGATGTTGGGCATTTTTAATTTAGATTATGGGGCGTTACACGATTTACCAGCTTGGTTATACTTTTTTATGTATCCATTATCTATATTTGTTATGGCCTATTTAAATAGAAAATTCTTATTATATAAAGAATGGTTCACACATTTAATATTTTCTATAATAATGATTATAGTACCAATATCTTTTATAGCTATGTTTGAAGGTTTAGCTATACCAGAAATATTACACTCAATAATTGTCAGTATATGGAATATATACGCAGCCTTTAAAAGGTTTGATGTTAATTTAAAGATGTCTAAACAATAGTTTAGTTATTTTGTATAAAAATTAACATAATTTTATTTTTTTGATGTAAACTATACAATTATATAATATTTTTCGATATTTATTATTATAAGCCAAAAAACATTATGAAAAATTTTAAAGAAAAATATAGCTTTTACACGTTAATGCTAATAATAGTCGCGATGACTATTGGTGGTTGGAATACATGTCAAGCACAGGTAGAAAAACAATATCCACAAAAAATAACTTTAGAAATGGAATTAGAACAAATCATAAAGATAACAATTCCTAAAGTGGAGGAATTAAATAAAATAAAACAAACGTATCCACCAAAAGGGGGTTCAGTAAATCTAAAAAGAAAACCTACAATTCCTGAAGTGGATGCAATAATAAAGGAGGAGGACTACAATGAAAACAATAAGTAAATTACTATTACTGTTACTATTCCCAATACTTACATTTGGACAAGTATCAACATTACCACACTCAACAGACTTTGAGATAGGTTTTGGTGATTGGACCAATTCAACATTTGATAATTTTGATTGGACTCAAACCACAACTAAAACACCGTCAGCAGGTACAGGTCCGCAGATTGGGCCACCGTTTGGTGACTTAGGTTCTTTGGGTTATGTATTCACTGAATCATCTGGCGCTAATCAAAGTAGTCAAGCGTGGTTAGAATGTGAATATAATCTAAGTTCATATATAAATGTTGAAATGACCTTCGCTTACTATATGTATAGTCAAGACGGTGGGCCCTATGGACCTGGTACATTACAGTTAGATGTTTATGATGGTACTAGCTGGACATTTGGTGTATGGAGCAATTCTGTTAGTATTGCCGGTTGGCAGATGGGGTACGTTGATTTATCAGCATATGATGGGTTACCACAAGTTATTTTATCTTGGACAGGTGCTACAACTGGGTGGCAATCCGATATTTCGTTAGATAATATAATTGTTACAGGAACAGAAAATATACCTTTAATAACATCATACCCATATGAAGTAGATTTTGAAACTGAGGTACAACACTCAACAGATGCAGCAACTACAGGGTTTGTTTTTGATAAACCTGGTTGGAGAAATGCTAGTGGTGATGGAACTGATTGGAGGGTGGATGCTGGTGGTACACCATCTGTAGATACTGGTCCTGGAAGTGGAGCAACTACTGGTGCTTTAGATTATGCACCAGGAACACCGACTGGATTCTATCTTTATTTAGAATCATCTGCACCAAATTACCCAAATATAAACACATATTTATTGACACCACGATTTGACCTTACATCGAATGCACATCCAGTTATGGAATTTTGGTATAACATGTATGGTGCTGGTATGGGAAGCCTTAAAATGCAAATGAGTATTGATGGTGGTACTACGTGGTCAGCTGATTACATGGTTATATCTGGAGATAGAGGAACTGAATGGAATCAAGTTATATTTGACATGATTGATTTCCGAGGTGAAACCAATGTGGTATTTAGATTAGAAGGTGAAACCTCTATCGATTGGAATAGTGATATATGTATAGATAACTTCCGAGTATTGGATATGAACACTAGTCCATTGGATGTATACATAGACTTGAATTTAGCTAGTGATGCGTTTAGTGCAAGTAATTCAACAGTAAATTTAGTTGGGAATTCTATACAATCAATACGTTCTAATGGTTATGGTTTTGGAATTTTAACTGTCAATAACACAAATGGAATAGTATTAACCGATAACTTAACAACTGATAAATTAGCGTTAATAGATGGTATTATTACTACGGATATTTATAGTGTGTATGTTACAAGTACCTTATGGAGTGCTTTAGCTGGTGGTTCTGATATTTCATTCATTAATGGTAATGTTAGGAGATATATCACCTCTAACACTAATACATATGGATTTCCTATAGGGTATGGAATATCAACAACTAATTATCATAAAGTTGATTTAATCAATAATAATATGGTTGGTGTTTCTTATATTGATGCTTATGTTTCTGATATGTCTGGTGGAAATAATTTTGAATTAAATACATCAGAACAAACCACACAAATTTTAGAAATGGCAGATAAAGAATGGTTCTTAACTCCAGATGCACAACCTACTAGTGGTGATTATGGTGTCAACTTATACTTGAATGGGCTTGCTGGAGCTTTATTATCAGATGATAACTTTACTGTTTGTAAAAGACCAAATGGTTCTATCACGTATGGTGATTGGGATGCGTTTGATGCTACCACTGACATACCTACTGCGGGAACTAATGGGAGAACTATCGCGAGTGGTTATGGACAGAAGACTGGATTCTCATCTTTTAGTGGGTTTGGAATTGGTGGTTCTGGTGGAGGGCCATTACCTATTGTATTGCTTTCATTTGATGCTGAATTGAACGGAGATAACGTAGATGTTTATTGGTCAGTTGCCTCTCAAGTTAATAACGATTATTATTCAATACTCAGGAGTATTGATGGGTATGATTGGAATGAAATTGGGAAGATACAGGGAGCTGGAAATAGTAATAGCCAAATAGATTACAAATTTATCGATGAAGACCCATATATTGGCACATCATATTACAAACTTAAACAAACAGATTTTGATGGAAATTTTGAAGAATTTCCACCAGTTTCAATTTCATATGATGTTGAAATCATTGGGTTATTAATTTCACCAAACCCTGTTACAGACATACTCACATTAACAATGGATGGAAATCTACATAATGACTTACATGTGATTAGAATATTTGATAGTCGTGGTAATATAATACTTCGAAATAATTTAATTGGTAACTTGAAAGACTACAAAGTAAATGTTAGTATGTTATCTGATGGAATGTATATAGTTAAAGTTAAAAATAGACGACAACTAGGTGTTGGTAAATTTATTAAGGAATAATGAAAATAGAACAACAAGGAAGTAAACCATATATTCATTTAGATGAAGACAACTGTATATTAACAATTAAAGGAGCGTCATACCCTGAACATGCCGGTAATTTCTATGGTCCAATAATGGAACATATTAATGAATGTTTACCAAAAATCAAAGAAAATAAAGTAACGATTAATTTAGCAATGACATTAATGAATTCAGTCTCAGAAAAATGTATATTTCAAATAGTCAAAACATTAACAGAAGTAAATGAATTAGTGGTTAATTGGTATTATGAAGCTGATGATGAGGGTATGGAAGATGAGGGTGATATATGGAAATCTTCATTAAAAAATGTAAAATTTAATATGTACTCAGTAGAAGACATTAATGTTTTACAAATATAATAATTATGAAAAGTTCATATTCTAAATTGTATTTATTCTTTTGGAGAAGACCGTTAATAACCATAATACTATCCTTTATTAAAGGAGCTCTTACAGGTATTGGTTTATGTACATTGTTAATGGAATGTTCGGATAAACACCAACATATCCAAAAACTTATAAATACTTTTATTATATAATATATTAGCTTAGAAAAGAATGTCTAAAAGTTCTAGGTCTATTATCTGAAACTATTGTTTCATTTACTATAGGTACCTCAACAACTCTAGGGATGTAACGCATTCTACCTTGATATAATCTATAATATAATTTAACCCTGTTATCACCTCTACGGTTTTTACTAAACATAAGGTAACGATTTTCTTCAGTGTCATCATTCACAACATATAACATACCAGTACTATCAAACTCGATTGAGGAATCACCTTTAAATGTCCCAGATTTTGTGGCTTGTTGAATAACCATAAACGCGGTGTAAGTTTTTGTTGGGTTGACACCTTTCTTATGTTTGAACATTAAATCCATAACCCACTTAGAACTTTGTTTAGCGGTTAATGATGTAGTTGTTTGTATTCTATTAGACACAACCTCTAAACTATCGATTAGAACACCATCCCACCCTTGATTTAATGTTTCTATTAAAACTTGTTTTGGGTTTGTACATCCAGCTAAATATAAAGTATTTATATCAGCTAAACCAGGTAGTTTTTGTGATAGTTCATAATTATCTATCTCATCTTGTTCACCAGAAATATATAAGAATTTCTTAGTTGGGTTAACGGTTTGTAATTTATGTACAGTATCTATAGACCAAGAAGTTTTACCACTACCAGCTCCACCTACAACAATATATATACATGAAGGTAATAACCCACCTCTATCAGATATAAAATTATCTAATATGGTATTAGTTTTCATAGGCACTAAAACCTCTTGTGGTATCTCTAAATCTCTTAATTTTACTATTCTGCTCATATAACTTATTTTTAGGGTGTTAATTAATTATTACAAATATAAGTAAAATAATTTAATTAGCAAAACAAAAAACCTGTTTACTACTATTAAAATAATATTTAAAATTAAATAAAAAAATGGAAGATATTAAATATGTTTTTATTGTTTTTGGTATTGTGGTCCTTGTTATAGGGATTGCAGCTAGAAATTGGAAAATGAAGAATGATAAATAATGACAGATAAGGAATCACATAATAAATGGAAAAAAATACTAAGAGGTATAACGGTTGAAGATGCTATTAGGTGTGAAGGTTATTATGAAGATTTAAGAAATGGGTTTCTATCCAAAAAAGAAGTGGAAGAAATGATTTATCAAATATCTTTAAAATATAGTTAAATAAAATGAAAAATACAATAGCAACAGAAATAAATAGGAATTTTTATCAGAATTTACGGCGACGTGGTAAAACCCACACCGATGTAATGGGTTTGATACAACCAGAACGGTACGACCAATTTTTAGAAGATGTCTTACCAATTGTTCCTGAATATTACGGAAAGAAAAAAACATCTTTATGGTCTAAACTTAAAAAGAAATTGAAAAACATAAAATAGTTAAAAATTTTTATAAACCAAAACAAAGATGGGTGAGTTAATTTGGGTCATACCGTTATCATTAATAATATTAATGTTAATGATTGTAATGGGTGTGACACTAATCGGTGTGATTACAGGCAATATAGGTATGATAAAAGAAATGATAAAATTTTTTAAACTATAATCCGACTTAAGTGTTTTTTTATATTTGATAGTTTTTAAAATTTATCTTATCATTAAAACAAAACAAAGAACAGATGGATAATAAGATAAAATCAAAATACGGAAGTGAACTATATAGTGTTCTTTTCCATTTCAACCAATACACGAACTGTTGGAATTGTTTTTCAACAAACGAAAAAAGAGAATACTTCAATGGTAATCACATTAACATAGGTAAGGGTGATTCTATAGAAGAAGCATTTACAAAATACCAAAACAAAAATGAAACTTAAAGATACAGTAAAAAAACTTAATTTCTAACACCCATATAGAAATGTATGGGATTTTTTATGCCCATAAGATATTTATGATTATGAACCTAAAAGGGATTATAAGAGAAGAAATAGATGACTTTGGTTGGATTAAGGACCAAGACCCAAATAATGTTCATATAACAGATTTAAAACTAGGACAAGTTGTAATGATTAATTGTCCTAAATTCCAATCATTTAAAAATAGAAAGTTTACGGTAGATGAAATCAGAACTAACTTAGCTAAATATAAAAAGGGGGATATTTGTGTTCACTTTAAAGAGATGGATAAAATACAATATCCTTTTGGTACAGACAGTGAACCAAATATACCTGGAATGACCATGTGTGAACATTTGGGGTGTAATTTTAAACTTATAAAAGACATTAATGAATCTGATGACTTAAAATGGATAACAGAAATTCCTAATAGTATTGTTGCCGGCTCTTGTATTAAAAGTAGTAAGGGGGTTGATTGGACTATTGAACATATACATGTACCGACAAACACAGTAATTGTTAAAAGTAAAAAAGGTCATGGACAACTTTGGGATTTAACAGCTCTTTATATTCAAAATAGAGAAGGCAAATTAAAATTATGTACAGGAGAAACAGTACCACCAAACTCAGTACCCACACCAGACCATTTACAATACCCTAAAGATGTGAATGAATCCAATGATATGGGTTGGATTTCAGATACAAATCCAAGCAGGTCAGATTTAAAAGTATTTAAAAGAAAACATATTTTAGATAACTATGAAACAACGCTTATGTATGGTAATGATGTTAAAGTTGGTGACCAATTTTTACCAACACATAGTGATACAATATGGACTGTAGAAAATATTAAAAAAGATAAAGACAACCCATCTAGAAAACATACTTCATATTTTGTTAGATTAAGAGATGATGCTGGTAAAACAAGAAGAGAAGAGTGGTACCCACAACCATTTACAACTATAACTAAAGAACGTCATAAAGATAATGGTTTACCTGGAACTTTCCCAAGAATGAACATGTATAAATGGAGAAAAATATTAACAAAACCTAATTTAAAAGAATCCAATGATATGGAATGGATAAGTGATGTACGAGGCATAGAGGTTGGCTTTTGTTATAGTTATTTTATAGACGAACCACTTGTAATTGAAAGAATTAGAGCAAAGAGAGAGCTAGATGGTCATCCATTTAGTGAATATTATGATATAAAATCAATTAATGAATTGGACCCTGATGAATATGAAGATACAACAATATATTCTAGGAATTATGAAACAGGATATATTAGTACTGTTAAATTAGATATGTTGATTAAAAATTTAACACAAGGAAAATTTCACCCATGTTAAGAAATATAATTAAAAAAGTACTGAATGAATCGGATGACTTTGATTGGATTAGAGATGTTGAACCAATATCATATGATTTTCTTTTAGGTAAGGCTTTATATTTTGACCCTTCCATTAATGATTATGAACATCTTATGCCAATAATAGACGCACTAGAATCTATGGGTTTCAATCAAAATTGGGTGGACGATTTTTATGAAGAATATAGTGACCAAATTATTGGTATGTATTTAAGAGAACAAGATGACCAAATCATTTTTACAACAGACCTAAATGAACTTGGAGAAGAATACCAAGAACATATTGATGAATATGCTTATAGACCTGTTGAAGTTCTTGATGGTTGGCGAATATTGGGACCTCACTTAGGAACTGTGTAAATCAGTTTAATCCCACCACACCCTTCACATTGTAACATATCTTCTTTGTTTTGGTTTAATTTGTTATCCAACAACTT
>TARA_R110002020_G_scaffold75872_2_pt1 | contig 14290 bp, 16 predicted proteins | sample TARA_R110002020 | Tara Oceans TARA_R110002020 (sample SAMEA4396489) | marine metagenome | biome: Westerlies Biome; feature: [MES] marine water layer (ENVO:01000295) within the mesopelagic zone...; material: water (ENVO:00002006), including particulate matter (ENVO:01000060) such... | reverse complement strand
TATATATTTCATATTTCTTGCCGGTGTATGGATCATCGCCTAAATAAGAAAAAGGAGCTACTACATATCCTCCCTCAGACCGAATATCGGTCATGAGTTTGGAGTTCTGAGTATTTCTCGGAATTAATTTATCATACTTAAAATATATATGAAAACCATTATTTGCCGTAGCGGTCGTGTAAGTATTTAATTTAGTTAATATATCTAATCCGAACTTCATGAAAAAAGGATGTTCTTCAATCTTCAAGGTTCTCGCCTTGATTCCCTTTTTCTTATTCGGTTTAATATTCATATCAATATCTAAGACGAAAATATCATTCCATTTACCGGTTATTATACCTTTATTTGGATATGATATATTCCCTCGTATTGTCTGAAGTTGATAATCCTCTTGAGAATTATTCTTATTCCAGTCGGTTGAAGGAAGTTTAGTTCGTCCTAATAAATCAAATTGATAGAACTTCTTCATATATGAAATATGATTAGATAAATTATTGGAGGATGAGGATTTGGAAAAATCGGAAGCAGAATCAGAAACAGAAATCATTTTATTTTATACTTATAAATAGAAAAAAATTACGGAGAAATTCATTTAATTTTTCCGCAGATTTTGAGGTGGACATTTTTTAGGAATTGATTCTTAAATAATTCAAAAAATTCGTCCACCTTTTTTTCATGAACTTAAATATTCAAATATTTTCGTTTAATTTTTCCGCAGATTTTCATGAACTTAAATATTCAAATATTTCCATGAACTTAAATATTCAAATATTTTCATGAACTTAAAGAATCTAATAATTTTGTTTAATTTTTCCGCAGATTTTGGATCAAAATATCAAAAAATATCAGAAAATAAAATATCTAAAATTATGCCTTTTTCGGAGAAAATTGTAAGCACTAACCTCTTAATTTTTTTTTCCTACGATAAAAACATTTTAAAAAATAAAATTATGGAGATAAAAAGGGTCGTCGTCAATTATTCAATTTTCGGATTATAATAAACAATATGGATTTTTTGATTATTGTGATTCTGATATAATTTTCCATAATTCATATATTTATATTTTCGGAATACAAAATCTAATAATCCTAAATATGAATGAATAAATAAACAAATATTTGTTTCAAATAAATTAATTAATTTTTCATAATAAGAAAATGATTCATCTACGGATTTATAATAATCATTATGTTCTAAAATATAAGGAGGATCAAGATATATTAATGTTTTCTCCTTATTATATATTTTGAAATCTAAATCTTCAAAATTACAATGTATGAATTCAGAACTTTTAAATAATTCTTGAAATCCTATATTCTTCTTCATATATACTCGACTAATATGACATGATAATAGGTTATGTAATAATATATATTTAATATATATCGGAATTGATTCCTCATTTAAAATATATTCTTCGCATTCTTTCTTCTTAACTTGATTCCTTTTCTGTCCTCCGTGTCCGGTCGTAAATTGTTCTATTAATTTTTCGGCGATATTGTTATATTGATCTAAAAAATCATTAAATGTATCTTCATGAATCAATTCCTTAATATAATTATAAAAATCAATCAATTCTTTATTATTATCATAAATGATATATTTTTTATCCTTTAATTTTAATTTTTCATGTAAGTATCTACTAAAACCGAATGAGCCACCGAAGGGTTCAATTATCGTATCATAAGGGGAATAGTCTAAATCCTTAAGATATTTAGATTCATTCCACTTGTTTCCTTGATAATTTAATAAAAAAGAAGTCATGATTTATAATATTAAATATATAAAAAAATTAATTAATTTCATTTATATCAATTCCGATATAATTCCTTTTTAATAATTCCGCACGATTTCCTACAAATTCATTATGACATGTCATATCAAGGATAGTATCTTTTTCATTTGAATATGTCTTAATAAAATAATCAATATGTTCATCGGTTCTCGTGATTCCAGTTTTATCTTTCCTTATAGGATATTCTAAAACATTTTTCGGATACTTACCTCGGTGTCCTTCTTCATCTATATATTCATTATCTTTTTTTATACCATCTTCTCCCCAGTATCCGTGCTGTCCTCCATATTTTACTTTCCTTTTATTAACGAACTTATCCCCTATCATCTGAGGATTATATGTTCCGTTTTTTTTATAATAAATAAATATTTCTTCAGTAGTCCTTAAGGGTTGATATTTAGCGGAAAAAAAACCGGTCGAATTGTTCTTGATCCACGTATAATGATATTTAGGTTTTTCATATTTTAATAATTCGTAAGTAAATGGAATTGAAGAATATAATATTATTATTCCTTTCGGTTTCATGACTCTCCACATTTCTGGAAATAATAATTTCCAATCTAAAGGGTTCTCCCATGATGCTTTAGTAATATTAAAAGGAGGATCCGTATATATTAAATCAATACTATTATCATCAATCGTTTTTATTACATCTTGAATATCTCCGATTTTATATTGAATCATTATATGTATAATATATATATTAAAAAGAAATTAAGGAATTGATTCATATTTAGGAATATTTATGAATTTCTTTAAATTAGTCATAAAAGGTTTTATATCTTCTATGATTTGTTCATGAATATTGAACGGAACTTTAAATCTATCTTGTAAGAAATATTTTTTTTCCGCTGTATTCCCTCCCCACGCGAGTTGTATTAAACATTTTGATATATCGGTTAAAAATACTTTACTATTATCCCCACTAAATAATTGTCCACCTTCTCCTAATGATTTCCTTTCAAACTTCGGCGATTGACGGAACCATTTAGTTGTCATCATAATACTATTCTCATGTATCTTTTCTTTTAGATCTCCGCAGTGGAAGGCACGTAATGAATAGTCGTTATAAGGAAATAATATTATTAATTGATTACTCCCTACACATCCGGCATCATTAGATATTAGTTCATTATACGAATAAGATATATACGAATCTAAATATATTTCATCATCATCCATAAATACGACTATATCGTGGGATGCTTGATTTACTAAATAATTCCGTTTCATGCCGATATTCCTATGTCCTTTTTCATCTCTTATAATTTTTAATTTTATAGGAGCTATCTTATTTTTAATTTCATCTTCTAAATCCGGTTGAATAAAAGGAATTGTTCCGTCGTCATCTATGATTAATTCTAATAGATCATGGGGATAGTCTTGTCGTAGTATATTATTTAATACTAACGGAAGAAAGTAATGTCTATTAAAAGTAGGAATCAAGATACTTATAGGATTTTTAATTATTTCTTCTATCCGTTCAAGTTTTCCAGCAACCATTATTTATATTATATAAAAAGATTTTAATTTCATGAAATTAATTTATCATCAGATACTTTGAAAAAACAAAACCAAAAGGTGTTATTAACTGATTTTTTTGTTATCGTTCCGAAGAGAGGTTTGATGGGGAATAGATTCAACATATCTTTAACTTTAATATCAATATCGCTATATTTAAATATTAAAGTTCCGTTAGGTTTTAATACTCTCCATATACTATCAAACGCTTTTTTACTATCTTCCTTCCATTCATCTCCAAGAGATCCATATTTTTTACTTATGATTCCAGTCGCCGAATTCTTTATAATATGAGGAATATCCCATACGATTAAATGAAATGAATTATCTTCAAAGGGAAGGTCTCTATAATCAGCAATCATATCCGGCTTACATGACCAATTAGGGCAGTGTTCGATGTATCCTTTTTCACGATGTCTTATATCACAATAAAGAGTATTTTTATTGTTCTTATCAAACCAAAACATCTTACCTCCGCAACAAACATCTAATATTTCTTTATCCGTTAAATCCATTTTATAATATAGAAAAGATTTTATTTATAGGAAATTAATATCCTTAGGGAAATTCATTTTATAACAATAAAATAAACAATCAAATGCTGGAGTATGTTTCTCCCATTCCGGATGTATCTTCTGAGTATCTTTATCAAACCTCTTAAACTTGATTCTTCTTTTAGGAACTATTATCTGAATCTTATCCTTCATGATTTTAGCGTAATTATAACATATCGTGGAGACCGGAAGAAGTAATATAAAAGGTTTATCTAACTGGATCAACCTCTCTATAATTTGTTTTTTAGTAGAAAAAGGAGGATTACTTAAGACCATCTCTCCTTTATTATGTTCAAAAAAATCCTCATTCTCATGTATAATATCATATCCCTTACTCTTAAGATAATCCCCACTGGTTCCGTCTCCATAGAAGGGTTCCCATATAACCTTATCACGAGGAATATAGGGTTCCAACCAATCCCAGACATAATCCGGTGTCATGAAATCATTATAAGATTCTGGATTATAATTTATATAAGTCGCCATTTTATATTATATAAAAGATTTTAATTCTACTGATTTATTAAATGTCACTTCTTTTTTTCCTTCTAATTTTTCTAATTGTTTTTTCATTTTATCCCTTCTTTTATATAATTCTTTTAATTTTTTACTTCGTTTCTCTTTCCTCCCTAATCTTATAATTAAACATCTGAAACAACAACATTTGATAATCATTATTATAAGATAAGTAAATATTTTTAACTAAAGAACCATCCTTTCGATACTTCTTCCTTCGTAGGAATAGATTCCTTTTTATTTTCTTCCATGACTTTGATGATTGATATAAGAGATTGAAGTTGTATTTTGATATATGAAACATCCTTTTGTATCGTTTCTAAATCTCTACTTACGACATTAATAAATTGATCCATATACTTCATGAAAATATATTAATATTTATTTTGATTTTATTTTTTATTTAATCTTTTCCCTACTACTAATTTAATATCATTTCCTTTTATTTTTCTCATACGGAAGGTCTTATCATCAAATAATTTCGGATCCAATTGTCTATATCTATGAAGAGTTTCAGTCGTGTCCACTTTCTTAACCTTGAATCCATTTTCTCTTAACCACTTCTCTGCTTTAGGTTTCTTATATTTATCTTTCAAGAAAAGAACAGATTGAACCACCATCGGATTTTTAGGAATCGGTTTCTTATTATTATATTTCTTCTTAGGCATTTATATTATTTATATTATATTTTTTATTATTTTTTTATTAAAGAAATTTTATTTATTTATTATTATATAAAATGAGCTACTGGAAAAATGAGGAATTGACTTCTATTAAGCAAACTCAAGTGTCTATCCCCTCGGCGAACGGATTATCTTATAATGAACACCAACGGATTGATTTACATATTCCTCCTAATGTAAAATTATTTGACGGAAGAAATACTTATCTCAATTTTGATGTTAAACTTCAGATGCCGACCGGTTTAAAGACGACCAGACTCGCTTTAGATCCAGTCCTCGGAGGTAATGTTTTAATCAAAAATATTCGTATCTACGGAGGAAATACATTACTTGAAGAGGTCTCCGAATATAATTGTAAAGTAAATATGGAATACTGGTATGATACTGATTCAACCATGAGAAACTTAAGAGCAATTAAAGAAGGATGTTTAGTAGGAAATCCAAATAATAGATCCACGAGCGGTAGTTCTGAATCATGGTTATTAGATACTCTCCATAATCCATACTATACTCCTCGTATCGCTACTCCAGATGCGGTCGTCTATACTAACGCTGATGATTATTTAACAGCGAAATGTTCCCTTCCCCTCTCCACCGGTATTTTCCAACATTCGATTAATGCTTTCCCTAACTTCCTTTTCTCTGATGGATTAAAAATTGAATTAGATTTAGAGGAAGCAAAGAAATGTATTAAACAATTAGATAGTGTCTCTCGTAATAGATTTAATTATCAGAATCCAGTCTTCCAGAGTGTCGCCGGAGGTGGTGCGGCGAACTGGAACGCTGATGATTCTACTACTCAAACTCTCCATTTTGAAAGAGATAATAACATGACTTCGGTGGCGAATTTCCCTTTCGTCGTAGGAGAACGAGTTAATTTCTGCGATCCAGACGCTCCGGATACTACTTCTCATCTACAAAATAATGTCGGTCTCGCTTATTTACTTCCTACGATTGAAGAAATTAGATGGAACACCGCCCTCGCTGTTCCTCTTATTAGGGTTCAATTTACAGACCTCATGAAGAATCCAGCCGGTGCTACGGACATCATAGGAGGGGAGTGGATTATGTATTCCGCCTCTGCTGATACGGCTACTGGGGCACCGAGTAATCATGTGGCACTTACTTCATACGACGCATCTTATGAGGTTTCCAATGTTGAATTAGTCGTTCAATCATTAACATTATCTCCAGCGGAAGAGAATAAAATGAATAGCGATATGAGAAATGAAGGGGCGATGGAATTAGATATAGTATCCGCTACGAATTATAAACATACTCTGCTCTCCGGAAATACTCATGCGACCATCAATCTCCCTCTCTCTAATACGAGGGCGAAATCTATGATAATTATTCCTACGGATATGTCCGTATATAATTCCGCTCAGTTAGTCGCTTCAAGAGGAACTTACGAATACACCAAGAGGGTGGGAGACGGCGATGTCGTTGATTATAACGGAAAAATGTGTTCTTTCCAGAGCGGATATTCCGGAATCAACGATTATTTAACCGATTATCAGTTCAATATTGATGATAAATTAGTTCCTTCAAGACCGGTGGACACTTCAAAATCTATTTTAGGTCGGGGAGTATCAGCACAGCATTTGATAGAAATTGAAAAAGGATTAAATCAATCTCGTATCGTTCCTCGTTCATTAAGAGGATTTAATTATAATTTTATTATAGCAAGAGCGTTCGCTCTCTATGATGGCGTCGCTGATTTAAATAATAGAACGAATCAGATCCAATTAAGATATAATGAATCAGTAGATGCGGACGCCGACGCAAGAGTTCCAGAAAAGAATAAATTATTCAACTGCTTCGTCTATCATGTAAGAAGAATTATAGTTAGAGGAGAAAGCGTTTCGGTTCGCCTCTAATGGGGTGGACTATTTTTAGGAATTATTTAGTATATTTTTCAAAAAAAGTGTCTATCTTTATTTTTCGTAAAAATTAAATGAATTTCTCTAAAATTATTTTCTATATATAAGTATAAAATGGAATTAAGTGATTCGGATATTAAAAAAGTAATTCAATCTTACGAAAAGAAAAGACAACGAGAAAAGATATATTATCATGAACAGAAGAAGAATAATGAGGATTTCAAATTAAAGAATCGTGAAAGAGCTAAGGAGCATTATTTGAAGAATAAAGATAAAAGAAAAGATAAATATGATGAAAATAAAGAATTATTACAGATCAAATCATTAATTAGTTATTATAAAAAACATGATAGGATAAATGAATTCATGAATAAATATCCGGAGAAGGTAGAAATTATCGGAAAGAATCATATCCTTTTGAATTAATTAATTTCAATTTTTTAATTACTTTTTTTTAAATTATTATTATATAATAATAATGTCTGAATATGTTGATACGGAAATATTAGAATGTAGTAGAGCAAGTAGCGAACAAGTTAAAGAAGGGGACTTTAGATTAGGAGACCCTAAATCAATCTTTACGAATAAATTAGGACAAGCAGTTGTATTAGAAGTAGGGGATAAAGTATCGGTAGAGAGATCATTTCTCAATGGTCTCGGTTCCGGTAATCCTCAGACGATACAATTTAAAGGAAGACATATTCCTCAGAAAGTAAATAAAACTATAACATACACGGATGTGATTCTTGATTATTTACAAGATGATCCAGATGTCGTCCCTTATCGATTAGGTCATTATTTAAAATATGAATACGGAACTATAACGGAAGAAATTAAAGATTTAAGAGATAATATCCAAGATTTAGTAATAGGATATTATATAAATAATAATAATCATAATTCATATCTTCAACTTCCTCGTAGATTCGCTTGTATAGCTGGAGAAGGAGGAACGCCTCCGGCCGGTGTCATGGGTCCTATATATACAAGAAGGGATGGATTTGATAATGGATTTCCAGTATTTACGATTCAACCTTCAAACTATGTAAGAAGCGACTGGGTCTTAAGAAAAGGTTATATCGGTCTCGCTCTAAAGAAAGAATACGATATTTATCGTCAGAGGGTTAATAATGATAGATTCGCTTTATATGTCAGAGATAAAGCATACTATGATGAGGATATTGATGGATCCGAGAACTATCTTCCGGATACGACAGATAATAGACATTATCCTATGTTCAAACCTTATACGAGATATTTAGAGAAGAAAACATTAAATATTAAGAAAGGATTTAATACTCCTTCCTCTGTATCTAATCAATTAACCCAACAATTAAATCAAACTGAACCTCCGGATAAGTTCTATATTAATGAAGGACTTGTAGGAACTCCTCAGATACAATTAACACAAACGATTGAAGGAACAACATATAAACCTTTTAATTCGGCGAGTTTTCATGAGATGCGACCCCATAATTATAATGAATATATATCAGACGGAGCGAATCATAATACGGATGCTTTAACATATTTTAATTCCTTTTTATTCATGGGAGTTAAGAGACCGGAAATATTTGAAACCGGAAGATTAATTCCTCAGATGGAAATATCTGGAGACCTTGATCCAGCACCGGACGGAATGAGATTGATGAATAATATTCCCCTCGCCGACCATACTGACGAGGATATTAACCACGCGATTAATTTAAAATATACTCAAGCGAATCTTCTCTTAATTAGAGATATGTTTGATGCTCAGAAATTATATCCAGAACTATGGGATAGGATAGAAGATTTAGCGGATTATAAAGAATTCAGTGGACGACCTCTTGATACAAATACGAGGTTCCTTCATTTAAATTATTATGGAGACATAGTAGGGAATGCTCCGGCTGGTGTTATACAACCTTATCTCGGTAATGATGGGATGGATGCTAAAGCGGACGGAGATTTAACTGGTTTTACTAATAAAGCGAGCGGAGCGTGGTTCATTCACTGGGACGACGAATATCATGATGTTTATTATCCTCCGGATTTAATCCCTCCAGAGGTTTTCGTATTCGGTTTCGCTAAATCTTATTCTCATGGGGGAGAATGGTATATCGCTATTCGTATCCCCCAAGGAATTGATGTAGGTATTCCTACGAATTTCTTTACTGAAAAGGAAGGAGGTGCCGGAGATTTAATGATTCATGCGGATAGGAGAATAGGATACGACTGGAACGCTACGGCATTCGGTTCATGTTTTATAGTTCCTTATTCCGGATATTCCCCAGAGAGTTATGAAGGAAATGTTCCTATTGATAGTCATTCAGCAATGGGAATACATCCTACGTGGAGAAGAGATATAGATGATTTCGCCGGAGGTCAAAAGAGTATCATGCCGTTCGCTACTCAATCTTATATCGGTGCTGATAATCCTTTAATAGATTATGACGGAACCACGAATAGATTCATTATAAGTCAATTTCATACAGCAGAAAATGTAGGGGACGAGTATAATGCTGGAGATCCAGTCGGCGTCGTTCTCGTCGTTCCTCCTTTAGGAGTTCCTACAAATCCAGACGCATCTTCAATAGTATATAAAATTAATCCTCGCGTCACTCCGTGGGGATATTCACCTACTTTCAATCCTTATGTATCGGCGACACAGATTTCTTATACTTATCCTAACGCTATTCTTAACGCACAAGATTTGAAAAAGAATGAGAGATCAATAGAACTCCCTAACGAGAATATAGAATCATATTCTATATTTGATAGTCATGGTGGAATATATATATATGATGCCGGAGTTCATAAAGAAGAATGGTCTGATTCATGGTGGGGAATATTAGGATTTAATTACGACCAAATGAATGCTGAATTAACAGAATATAATACATTAAAAATGAGGATAGATATATCTAACAAATTCAATTTAAGATATCCTACTACAAACGCTGAGGTGGACGTGTCTAATACTAAATCATATATCGCTAATGAATACGGAGCAGTCTTATATACTTCTCAAATCCCTCTGCCGATGACCCTTCAAAATTACAAGATAGCTGGAGGACCGGCGGTCGCTTTAGATAGTGCTTTAACTATATATCCTTTCATATCTCAACTAACACAATCTATTTCATTATCCGCTAAAGATTTATCCAAGCAGATGTTAAATCCTTTCTATACGATAAGAAGCGATATTATATCTACGAGTAAATATATAGGAGGATTAGATTCCGGAATGAAGATGCCGATAGTCGCTGTCGTAGATAGATACGGAGCGGAAGGGGATTATTATTTCGGTTCTCCTTCTGATTTATCTTTTACTATTACTAAACAATGTTCAATCGGAGATATAACTACTTCTATTCATGATCCAGATGGTTCCTATGCTTTATTAGATAATAACTCCGGTGTTATTTATAAGATTCAAAGGAATAGAGTTCTCCCACAAAATGTTTTAGAGGAAATCATGAAGGATGAAAAGAATAATAAAAAAAAATAATTATTTAATTTAAATTAATATATTTATTATTATATAAATAATATGCCGAAGAAGAAATCTAAATCTAAAGTTCAAGAAGAAGTTGTAGAACATATAGAGGAGACGATAGAAGAAGTCGTAGAAACTATTAGCGAGGATATAGAAGAATTTAATTTAATAGATGATTTTTCGATAGAGGATAAATATGGGGAGGAGACTCATGAAGACCTCGTATCCTTCTGTAATTCTAACGGACCACCGGAATTAGCGTGGGATTTTTGTTATCAGTTGATGGCTCGGGGTGCGGAACCACAGACTGCGAGGAATAAATGGAGAAAAGTTCGTGCTACTTTAAAGAAAGATCCAGTATTAAAAGAATTAGTGGAGAGCGAAGAGTAGGGAATACGATAATTTATATTTATTTCATTAATTTTAACTAAAATGAATCATATATCTAATATTATTCATATATTATCATTAAAAATAGGGTCTATATCCTTTATTATGCTACTAATTACTATATAAGATGAATTAATTTTAAAATTAATACTGATAATAGACCTAAAAGGCGTTAAATACTGGATATATGGCGATAAAATGAACCTATTATATGTAAAATAATGGATATATGATATTAATTATGAGTATATACCTCATAATTTTCAAATCCTACGATAAAAGCGATATGATTCACTTTAATCTTTATCGTAGAATATAGAGAGGAAATAAATATAGAAAAAAATGGATATATTTTTATTCTTCTTTTTTGACATAGTTATTTAATGCGACACCCATTGAATGTCCCATAACTTTGTTGTCTTGTTTTAATTCTTCTTTCATGTCTCCATATTTAGAAGATAAATATATTTTACGAATCATAGTTGTTGATATACTCTTATTCAAATACTTCTGCGTCACCTTAATCATGAGTTGGGTTAAAGCATTTCTTGTAAGAGGTTTCCCAGTGGACGATTTAAATAATACTCCCATTCCATTTACCTTAAGATAGTATCTTAATAATTTTTTTAGATCCGGTGGAATATCTATTTTTAATTCCTCATACTTCCTCGCTGTCTTATATTTATTTAAAACGAAGAACATATTATTCTTCTCTAATACGAGATAATTATTTTCTTTCTTTTCCTTTTCGGATAATTTATTATAAGCTCGTTTAGTAATTGTTTCCATACCGGCGACATCGTTTCTCATAGGAAGACGAGTATATATAGAAAATAAAACATAGTTCTGTAAGAGTGCCATTTCCTTTTTAGTTAATTCCTTCTTCTTCTTTAATTTTAGATCCTTTAATTCTTTCTCCATCTTATGAATCATTCCTTCTAATTCTTCGATAGTTGTAAAGTTCTCTTTCTGTTTTTCAGATATGACACCACTGGATTGTTCCTCTAAATATTTATCATTTAATTCATCTCTAATTTTTCCGTATTCTTCTAATATCTTTTTATACTTATCATCTTTATTTAGTGCCATGAGTAAAACTATAATGGCGTTATAATGATTCCTCTGAGTAGTATAATGAAGTTCATGAATCTTATCTTTAACTTTATCCGGAGAACTTAAGAAATCAAAATTATCAGTATCAAATATCTTTTTTAATTTCTTAAGGTTCGTCTCATATTGTTTTATCGTATTAATTTTTAGATTAGGTCTCGCTTTAGAAATATCTTCTTTAACATCTTCTGAATCAATTTTCATTTTATATAATAAGAATAGATATTTTTTTTAAGGAAATTCATTTAATTATTTATATATCTTCCTCCGACATATCGCACATTCATTTATTTTCTTTAAACATTCAGAACAATACTTATGACCGCATGAAGAGAACTTAATATCTTTAGTTTCTAAAGTTTCAAAACATATAGGACATTCAACTGATTTATTTAGATCCTCATATAATCCTTTTATTTCTTCTATAATGAACTGAGGAATAGATTCATCTTTAATCTTATTCTCTAATTCTTTAACCCTCCTATTATATTCTAATAATAATTCATGATAATCTTCTGAAGATTGATAAAATAATGCCCATCCTACTTTTGATTTCTTCTCTAAAGTAGCGATTTGTTTTCTTAAAGAATTCATATTATTTATATAATAAGAATAGATAAAAATATTAAATTAATAAAGTGGACACTTTTTTAGAAAATTATTAGGGAATTAATTAAATTAAGTGTCCACCCCTACGGAGGCGAGACGGAAAATATTTCTTAAGCGAAATAACAAGTTAATAATCCATTTTCAATATGTGCCACCTTCTTAAGAGCGATCCATATTTTTAATTCATGAGTATCAGCACCGGCGATACTTGTCTTATAAATTAAAGACATACCTTGATTATTAATTCTTTCTCCTCTCTTAATCTTGAATCCTAACCAGCAGAGGGCTCCTTCAAGACTTACTCTCTGATTTTGACCTTGAAGAGTTGTCGTAGTAATTGCCGTAGTGCTTTCAAGAGAAGAAAACTCCGCTTGAGATACATAAGGAGGATTACCGCTTTCAGCTACCTTCGCTTCATTAAAGATAGTGGCGAGATTGTCTAAATTACGTGTATATTCATCTCTATCATTATATCTTATATTAATTTCTAATTTAGAATCGGCGACGGCGTTTGCCATAGACCAGTAAGGACCAGTTAAAAGGTCTTCTCCTCCATGAAGACCATCTAATTCAGTGTCGCAGAAAGCGACGATGACTTTATCAACTAAACGACCAGCACCACCGATATCTTGAATAATATTACCGAATCCATTCGCTTCTCCGGTTCTTCTTGTTAATCTATAATCAACATAAGACATAGTTATACTTTTTCCTTTTCCGTTTCTATATTTCTCCATAGTTTCTCCATCATAATAAATCGTGTCATATACCATCTTAACTTCGTTTTGATCTAACAAGAAGTTGTGGTCATTCTCTCCGTCGTCTCCGTCTAACCATACTCTCTTTCCAGCAGTTGGAGACCAGTAAATCTCTACGTGGACATCATCATTAATCATATATAAAGGAAGATTATTTCCATTGAAAATATCAAATAAATCCCCTAAATATACGGAATACACCGGAGAAGGTTTCCTCGCCTCTGAAGATATAGCGGAGAACATCGGCATATCTATGTCATCGTCAGAGTCGTCTATGAATTCGCCAGTATCAAGAGTATATGTCGGTGCCGAAGTATCAAATGCTTCATCATTATCGTATTCACTTCTCCTACTCATGATTCTCTGCGTTAAGAACATCTCTCTCTCTTTATTATTCTCTGGAGTTAAGAACTGACTTCTATATCCTTGTAAGAAGTTCCAGTCGCTCGTTTCACAGATGGTGCGGTTTCCAGCTTTCAGCACCGCTCTTGAAATCAGAGAATTAACACCGATATTAACTGGGAACCATACTCCTTCATTATCCGCTTGTCCTTCAAGAGACATCGTAATTTTAGATTGATGACTTAAGAAACCTTTACGAGGAAGAGTCCACCGAGTAAAAGTATCGGAGGATACAACTGGATCAAGAATATCCGTCTCTATTTTCTGAGCATAATTTGGAGGAAGTAAGGAAGGATTAATAAGTTCTGGTGTATCATCTTGCGTATCTTTGAAATCAGTAGCACTCATATTTATATAAATTAATATATAAATATCTTCATGAAATAATAAGTAAAAAAAAAATAAGTATAAAAAAAATCATTCTAATCGATGAATATATTTAGTTTCAACATGAAGACACTTACTTAATTCCGGTTTTCCTCTATCATGTCTCCCAGATGTTTGTATTGTGAATCTACTACTATCATGTTTCCAGTAATATATTCCATCTTTACAATTCCATAAATAAATTATATTCAAATCTGGAT
>TARA_R110002020_G_scaffold1492_3_pt1 | contig 14298 bp, 15 predicted proteins | sample TARA_R110002020 | Tara Oceans TARA_R110002020 (sample SAMEA4396489) | marine metagenome | biome: Westerlies Biome; feature: [MES] marine water layer (ENVO:01000295) within the mesopelagic zone...; material: water (ENVO:00002006), including particulate matter (ENVO:01000060) such... | reverse complement strand
AGCGTGTTGATGTGATATGGGAAGGAGGTGTTTCTTATCTTAGATTCTGCAAAAGAACCGAATAAATGGGAAGATGTGGCTTCCTATGAGTTCATTACGGCTCGGTTAATGATTATCATTTTAGTTACTTTGGCTTGTGCCATTCAGATACCTTTTATTTACATGGCTACCTTATGGGAGTTAGAAACTTTTAGTTTCATGTGGTGGATGTTACAATTCTTTGGCTTCGTTATGGCAACTAATTTAGGTGCAGTGATTTTAGCCATTATTGCTCAAGATTCGGCCACGAAAGTCGGTGAAATACAATCGCAGGCTTTTACCGCAGACTTCATGCAAGGAGTGGAAACTTTAACCCGGATACTATCCGTCTTTAGTCAAACTGCTGAACAGGAAGATGAATCATTAGACACACAAATTGAAGAGTTTGCACCACAGTTCTATCGGTTAGGACTCCAATACCTTCGCACTCATGGACTTCCTTCGGAAGAACCTCTATCCTTGGATGACTTGGGTGTAGCACCACCAATTGCTTACGCCCATGAAGAAGAATTGTTTGATGCACAAAATCCAAAAACTTAAGTATCACTGATGCCCTATGATTACTATGAAAAAATGGCACAGCATTTGGGCCACTATATTGTTCTTAGTTCTGTTGTCGTGTATTTACTATACTTATTTAGTCAGTCAAGTAGGTTCTATCCATCCTGCACTTATTTATGAAGCCATCCAACAGGACACTGAAGCCTTTGGTGCGTGGGCATTTATTTTGGATTTCCTTTTCATTGTCGGAGTCTTTCTTTATGTTAGGCACAAAAGGAGTAAAAAAAAGAAGATTGAGAGTATTTGGCAAGCATCCGAAGGTTTTGGACCCTTATTGTTAGATACTACACCAGTTTACCATCCACCACCACCCACTCCCGAAGAAGTGGAACTTCTCGGCATATTAGAGGATGAGAACCTTTAAGTATCAGAAAGACCTTACTAACTAACAGAGGATTACCATGGCTAATCAAGACCCGCAACCAGAAGTTTATTCAACCACACACACCTTTGCAGGTGCAGCAGCCGCAGGAACATCCAATGTAATTTCTATCTTCACCAATCAAGCCAACAACGAGGAAGTTCGTTTGTATGCCGTTGGTGTGGAAATGTTGGACGCTACTACTGGCGCAGAACTGGCCGCAGCCTTGGATTATTCAGTATCTATTCAGGTCGGACCAAACAATGTTCCTTCCAATGCTTTTTCAGCAGGATACATCTTTAGCAAGACTGACCGAACTTTGGCTTTCAGCAGCCCGATTCTGGTGCTTTTCCAGCAACCCCTTCAAGTTACTGTAACTACTAACCAAGTCGTTGGTGCTAATGGTTCCGACATTAAGATTACTTTAATCGGCGAACTTGCTATCCAAAAGATTGCAGTTCACCAAGGCAGTTGGGAACACCAAATGAACAGCATGGGTCCCCAAGCCCGCCAACGCTGAAGCCCATAGAATGCTTTAAGTAGCAAGAATACTCTATCATTACTATGAGTCTCCGCCGTCAAGCCTATGAATGGCGAAACATTGTCCCCGGCACTACTACAACCGTCAGTAACACGGGTCATCCTATTTTGACTTATGATGCTGCTGGGGCTGTTCAAGCCCGTGCTATCCAACTTAATGCCGACCAATCTATTGATATTATGGTCGGAGACATTGGAAACAACTTAGAAATGCCTGCTGAACTACGGGCACATCAATTTATTATCATAGATGCGTTAGGTTGTTATCCTTATCAGTCTGCCCTTAATATCCGCATCGGCACCACTAAGTATTTTCAAAACCCAGATGGTGTCCCAGATAGAGGAATGCCCTCTCATGCCATGCCATTCCAACCAGATACGGTGACTTCGGGACAAAATAACATTGGATTCTATGACAAATTAACTCCAGCCGTCTATGTTTTACCCGGACAAACATGGGGTATAGAGTTCACTCCATGGGCTACACTCAATGCTGGGTCGCCTGCACCCACTACTGACAATGATATTGCCAGAGCATATGTTAGGTATCTTTTAGTAGATGGCCCTGACCAGTTAATTGCCATGAAATTACTCAAAGGCAACATTCCAGTTTCAGCCGAAAACATTCAATGGTATAAACAGCAGTTAATTCGCAATAAATTACAACAAGATATGGGTATTGAGGCCACTTTACAAGAAACTTTAGGAGATTCTCCAAGGAGGGTCATCTAATGGCTATCACTATTCAAAACTATGAGTGGAGGCTATCAGGCCAAGGAGCCTATGTTGCTACTGATTATCCCTCGGCAGGAAATGACATAAGTTTGTTTATTTCACCTTTTGGCAACCGTATTGAGATTCCACCATTCGTCAAAGAAGATGAGTTTGTAGTCATATCTCACTTTGGTAGCACACCCGGGGTGCTTGCAGCCCCCGTTTTGGCCGCCGGAGTTCTGGGTAATTGGGTTCCCAATGGATTTCTTCAAATTGTTATCAATACTACTGGTTACTATCAAGACCCACAGAACACATGGGAATATGGTATTAGTGGGGACGCAGCACCCTATCCGATTGGATTAAACGATACACCTGCTCACTATGTCTTGACTCCGCCTATTTATGTCCTCCCTGAACAAACATGGGACTTCCGTTATACTATGATGAATGATTTACGAGGTTATGCTGCTGCCGCCAGTGTAACCAGTATTCCTGCTACCACTCTAATCGCTCAATGTCATTTGCAGTATTATCTTTTTGACGGTCCAGATTCCCTTATTTGTCATCAATTATTACAATTAGGCATCCCTATTACGGTTGATAATGTAGAATGGTATAAAAGAATGTTGCTCAAGCAAAGAGGACTGGATACGGAAACATGGGAGCATTATCTTAAAGTTTCACAAGCATATCGGGAACGAGAAAAGAAAATGGAAAAATATGGTCGCCGAACTCGTAAAGCATAGTGGGAAACTTTAAGTAGTCGTGCATCCTATGTATCATCATGTCCAACGACTATTCAGGTAGTTACGGTGAAAATCAGCGTAATCTTAAGCGACCCTACCGAAAGAAAGCCTTTCAGACAGGATATGCACAATCTGGGGATGCTGTAAGCAATCCACCACTACCACCTCACACCTATTCTACCGAGACAACCCAACAAACAGAAGCAATTCGCCCCGGTGTTGATGCACACACCTTTCGCCGCCCCGTTAGACCAACGGTGGAACAAATTGACGGCGGAACACCTATCGCTTTCGCTTTTTATCCTTGGCATACTGTTCCTAAGCCAGAATCGGCTAACTTGATTCAACGCCAGCGTGTTAATTTAGTTACAACCCCTATGGCTGACGATACTTTTATGGATGCCGTAGTCATCAATGTAGCCAATGCCACTGGCGCAGGCTCATGGGTAGGCGGTGTCCCTACTGCTGTGGCTTTTGCTGCTGGAACTGACCAACCATCCCCAACTTTACCAACCGTGACCGGTCTGCAAACACCCACCCAAGGTGCGCCTAATAGTCCCTCACAATCCAAAGTCGTTAATGCTAATACTAATCCTACCTCTATTCAAGCCACTGGTGGAACTACATTTACAGCCAATGCTGCTACCATTACACCCGGCTCTAATGCCGAGATTTATCGTGTAGCCAGTTTTGGGCATATTGAATCCCTAAATGGGGCTACGCCCGGAGTAACTTATGAAATATGGGTTGATGGAAGATTGTTTATGCAGTGGGCAGATTTCCAATGGTCGCCTATTACTCCCTTGGCTGATGAATGGCACTTTAATAATCCCATTGTTGTTGAAAAGCAAATTGTTTATCGGGTGATTAACGAAACTGGCGGAGCAATCAATACTGGATTCGCAGAAGCCTGTTTCAATGGCTGGGTTGAACAACGCTATGGATACAACGATGTAGGATACACTCAACTCCAGTCGTGATGAACTATGAGCCAACTATACACAGGAACCAATTTAGGCAAAAACGGTCTGGAAATGACCGAAGTTGATGGCGTGCCAGATGTGAACGGTGTTTCTAAGATTACCGTCAGTAATGGAACCCTAACTGATGATGGCAACGGTGATGTAACTTTAACTACTGGTGGTGGAGGCGGTGGCACAGGAACCGTTACTTCTATTACCAATGCCGCAGATTCAGGAAGTGGAACAGCAATTACTACATCAGGAACTTTCACTTACACAGGTGGAACCAACATTACTACTTCGGTTTCGGGCACCACTGTTACTTTTGATAACGATAATTCACTGGCCGCAGGTGTAGCCAATGAAGTAGCATTTTATACAGCCGCCGATGCCGTAGGTGGAGATACAGGTTTAACCTATGTTCCCACTGGAGGAAGCCGTAAACTAACTTTGGCCGACAGTAATGCTGGAACACTATTTCAAATAGAATCTACCGACTCTGGCGGTGGTTCAGCACCCGATATGGTTATGCTAAGAAACTCCTCCAGTCCCGTTGCTGGTGATGATTTAGGAGTTATTGTTTTCAAGGGTAATGATGACGGCGGTGCCGAACAGGAGTATGCTCGTATTTCAGCAGAAGCCAACGCAGTTACCGCAGGTTCAGAAAGTGGCCAAATAGATTTGCGAGTCCTTGCGGCTGGAAGTTTGGGCCAGCAATTGAGAGTTACTGAAACAGGTGTCACCATCAATATCGCTAACGATGCAGTTACCGATTTTATCGTGGAAACACAGACAGTCACTAATGGTTTCAAAGTTGATGCGGGAGCCGATAGTGCTTTGTTTGGCGTCCCACTAACTACTCAAAACCTTGAAATTGATGGCGCATTAAATCATGATGGCACCACGGCTGGGTTTTATGGTGCAACACCTGTTGTCCAAGGGACTGCCTCGGCTTATCCTGCACCACCACCGTTGCCGCCTGTGGCTGACCCTGCTTTCGGTCCTGATGTTGATACAGCATTAGCCGGTATTGCTGGTTCCATTGGTTCTATTGTCACACTTCTGACGGATTTAGGATTATCAGCGTGAAGTTTAAGTAGGTAATTAGGTATAGTGATAACATGGATGAAAAGTTATCAGTGGCTTTAGTAGCCGAAGATATAGACTTATTACTTCAGGTGATGGATAAACTTTCATGTCAAGGCAAAGCAGGGGCTATTCAACTACTCCGAATAATGAATGCCTTAGAAACCAGTCTTAAATCCCAAACCTTAAGTAGCAAGAAAGAATAGTCTTTATTATGGCTAAACCTGAAAGATTCTGGAATTGGTTAAGTTTAGGCTTTGCTGCTGCCGCTATGATGACCAGTTTATTCGCATTGGCATCAGACCCCAGTGTTACATTTTGGCGAAACTCTGATGTAGATTATTTAGACCAGACTCCAGATGAACAGACTTTAGACCAAATGAGGGGACTGGATTCTACCTCTTCGGATAACTGATACGAAGCCTTAAGTAGTCGGCACACATACTTATTTTCATGGCCGACACTCCTGCCCCAAAAACTCGGATGACTGTCACTAAACTGGGTCATCGTCTTGATGAGTTAGCAGATGTAGTGGACATTCTTCATAATGACATGGGTAAAATCCAAGAGTTGCTTAAAACTTTAATTGAACTTCAGTTGGTAACCACACCTTCCATTTCAGATGATGACGAATGGAACAACCGAATGTATAATTAGAACAATTTTTGTTGCTTTCCAAGTTCTTTGCTTTCAAAAGTTTCGGCTACCCATTTGCTGACTTGATTATACAGCCCAGCAATATAATCATTACAACCATAAGTTTCAATTAAGACTTGCATTAACCCACCATATTTTCCAACCCCTCCTTCCGTTACCGTTAAAATAAGTTTTCCCGGGCATAAAGTTTCAATCTCTTCTCCTGTAAATGGGTCTTGTTTCTTTTCCATAATAGTTCGGCACTTACCACTAACAGGAACACGCCGATAAGAAGCACTGCATTTAGGACATCTAACCTTTTGTTGCCCATAGGCTCGCAGATTACCTCGCATATCACGAATTAAGTGTCGGTCAATAAGTTTGGAGGCTTGTTCCATATTATCTACCGAGGCCAAGATGACACCTAATGCAAATTGTTCCATAGTTTTCCTTCGCATTCCTTCTAAAGTATTGTAAGGATTATTCTTAGGGCCAGCCGAACAGGACGATGTTTCATGAGTATAACCCATCTGCCCAATTGGTCTTTCTCCATTATCAGTCAAAGTTTGGACAATATCAATACCCGTTTTCAAAGCCTTTTTGGGATTAGGTGGTATCTCACTGTGCGTCAATTCATAAAAATCAACAGGATACTTCCATGAAATATCTACATTTAGGGCTTCTTTGTCTATCTCGGTGGCTACAATGCGTGTAGTAAGCGTCAGAGGGGCGTCCATACGCCCTCCACGGCTCTTTGGTAGGAACATACGGCTAAAGTTGATTAAACCCTCCATGAGCAGCAGAATACAGTCAATATCGCCATCACAGTTGCGTCTTTTGGCCGCATGGTAGAAAGGATGCCCATAATGGCCCTTTACAGGCGTAATACCGATGATTCTGCCTAAAACAGCCCCCGAAGTGTGCGGAGCCAGCCCCATAATCAATTGACCCACCAAATCTTGCTCATTTTCGGCCTCATAGAAGGCTTCTAAGCCATACATGGTCTCCAACATACTATCTGTGAAGTTCATGGCTGCTAAGAGGCTCTGAACGCAGTTCTGGGCAACTACAATGTCTTGTGGCATCAATTCTATTACTTGGTCGTCAGAAACCACTGGATTACCCTTACAATCAGTAGTATAACCCAATTCCACAGCCTTATCAGCCGTAATACCGATTTCATCGGGTCTAAAGTGAGTCATAGTAATATCAACCATATCAAAACGAATAGTTCCGTCCCGAAATACACTGGTGCCGTTTTTGTGCCGTAGCACGGCTTTCAGCATATCTTCAGGCATCTTTTCAGCACTACGCAGTCCTTTGCTTCCCTTAACTTCGGGTTCAGTAGCCTGATGGGTTGTCTCCAATGTTTCTTTCCACATTGTTTCAGTGTCTAAAGTTTGTTTTACTAAGCCGACAAAAGTAGTATCGTGTTCACAACAGACACCACGCCATGTTTGCTGGTCACAAATAGGGCAGACTCTAATTCCTACCTGAAACGACTCACCTTTGCGGGCAGCGTCCCGAATGCGTCTTTGTGCCCCGACATTGTAACCCACAGGCCAAAGCCCATGCACAGGAGGATTCATCTCTCGGTGTTTAGAACCTTCAGGCTTACCCATTCTGGCTCCGATTCGCATAGTAGCCCTTGGTCGGATTCGGATATTTAGAATACTTCCTAAATAATGACATGAATCTTTTGACTCATCTCCTGCGCTACCACTAAACAATTGTTGGGCTGCTGCTTTGATAAGAAAACTCTCGTGTCCTTCCATATGTCCATCTTTGGAAACATCAACACATAACCGATAAACTTTTTCTATCTCTTCTTCAGGAACTTGGTAATCCTTGAGGTGATTCAAACTTACCATTAAAACTTTTAGTTCTTCTACCGAAACATCTTGGAGTCCAGTTGGCACATATTTGGGATTCAAAGGAATACCATAAGTCTGGGCATAGGTTACTGCTTCATCAAAACTTTTATCTTCAGCAATTCCTTGGTTTTCTAATACTTGTTCGTGCCATTCACTAACATAAGGACTGGGAGCCAAAGGGTGGTTGTTTTCTAAGAACTCGCCTACGGGAACCAGTAATTCTCCCAAATCCCAGATTTTCTTAATCGGCCATTCGGGTTCGGTAGGCAGAACTGACCAATCAGAATCAGGTTTTAACCCTGCCAATTGGGTAAGTTCATCAGCATCACTGAATCTTTTGCCTGACCCATCATTTAATTGTAGATATGGGCCATCTATGCTATCACAAGGAGTGGCTACCGTGGCCTTACCGGGTCGTTCATACTTCATTTGAGTTCCGCAGATAACGAAACCACCCATAGCCATCATAGTTACTGGATGCAAAGCCGTAGTCGCTAATCCAGCCAACCTACTGCGACCATATCTCAAACGAAGCCCACCGACTTGCATAGGCAAGCCAAATATCGGCCGGCCTGCCAAGACATCACTCATATATTTCTCGCTGGGTGTAATTTCAGTAGCACCTGACTTGGTTTGAACGAAACTTTTTAGCCAATCCCAGCCATCAAGTTCTAAGGCTTCCACATATTTTAGAATCTTTGGGGCTTTTAGAACCAGACCTTCACACATAACCAATAACATTCCTTCCCGAACTTTGTTAGTAGGAACTCTGGGCAAATCCCGTTGCCCTGTAACTTCATCACCCACTCCCTCCCCATCCACATAGACAGGACAATTCTGGGCGATAACTTCTAATTGAGGATTACTGGGCCGATACTGCAACCCACGACTATATTTGGAAACTTCTTCTTTGTATCGTTCTACTTCCGAGAAAGTTACTTTAGGTGTAGCAAATCCAAAATCACGGCGTAGAATGTCAGCGATAAGAACCGATAGTGCTTGACCCGTCCCTCCTGCGGAACGAATTGGGCCGGCGTAATTGACAGCCAAACATTCCGAAGTGTCGTCATTAGATAAAATCCGACAAGAAACAACACCTTCCAGTGGTGCTACGAGGATACCTTCAGTCAAAACGGCCAGCCCTGCACAAATCCCATGATACAAACAAGTAGCCACCCTCAAATGTTCTCCACGACATTCATGGGCTTTAGTTTCATAAGTTTCTAAAGTTTCTTTCCATTCGGCACTACCAATATCTGATTTGAATCCCATTTGTTCGCCTGTGCCACCACAATCGTCACAAGAAACTTTCCAAGTAGGTGTTTTAGCAATCTCTCCCGAACCACGGCATCCATTACATTTTTCTTTGACACCATACAATAAACTTTCCGCAGTTACAATTCTGGCAATATCAATAGCCACTAATTCCCGATTACCATCATGCTTCAAAGTTAGTTCTCTAATTTGTTCAGCAGTTCGCCGAGGGTGTAGAAAATCTAAAAGTTTTTGAGTTCGGTCTGCGAGGTCGCTGGCACGAGGAATCTCCACCTTACTTCGTGGGTCAAGTCCTTTACTGCGTGCTTTTTCTGCAATTTGATAGATTTTATCGCACTCATCTTCTAATCTTAGAATATAGGCATCATAATCCATGGCGTAGCCTCCCTAATATCATATAGGGGTAACCAGTGGCTTAAAGTTAATCATTTCCCGATAAATTGACTCGGAAATTGTTTCCAGTTTAACAAGGGTGTAGTAGTATATTGTAAAAGTTCAGGGTAGATACGACTTTGTTCAATCATAGCCACAGGACTGCTTTTCTTAGCCCTTCGGGATGCACTCATACCCACCTTTCTTCGCTTAAGTGGTGCTAAAACTCTGGCACCGTCTGTAAAATAATAGATGAATATGTCGCCTTCAGGCCCACCACCCTTGAAGATATTACTCCAATGGTAAACTTCGGAATGAGTAATGCTTTTGCGTTTCTTGGCTTTTGGAGGAGTGATGATTGAATTACTCAATAACCATTCTCCACAGGTAATATACCATGCAGGTAGAGCCGTGCTAACATGAAACTTTCCAATGATACCATTTTTAGTGGCCATGTTATTACGAAGTATTTGAGTAGCCTCATCCATCTCCATTTTTTGACTATCTGACTTCACAATAAAATCAAACATAAGATTATTCATCACATTACCTAACTTTTCAGGAGGTGTATCATCTTTGATAACATTTACTGTTGTGGCTATCGGTTTATGGAATGGCCGAGGATAATCCTCATAGATGCGCTCCCAAAATAACTTCAACTCATCGGCATCCGCAGTCTTTTTCAAAAAGGGATTGACAATGGACTTAAACTTATTGATGACCCACACAAAGTCCTCTTCAGTAGTCATAACTACCATCCACCGTTACGATTTTGAGGCTCACTACCCAATCTAATTCGGCAGTATCTTCCTGCTCATCATAAACAAAGACGATTTTCGGGCGATTCATACTTGGCCAAGAGATGGCTGCCAATTCTATTTGAGAACCATCAGGAAATATCATGATAAGTTGGTCCTCGGCGTAGGCATCAGAAAAATCTACAATAATGGAGGTATCATACCAATCAGGCACATCCAATTCTCGTGCGGCTCGGTGACACAACCCCATTAGGAATGATGATAAGGCATCAGCCATTACTTTCAATCCTTCTTCGGCTTTGAGGGCAAAAGGATAAGGTGATTGAGGATTCATTAACTCCCAAGAAGTTTGTTCAAACAGGTGAAAGTTTGATTCCTCCCACAATTTTCGTGTCGGTTGTAGAACTCCATACTGATACTCCCAACTTCGGAATGCACCATATTTTGGCCCTTTGTGAGTTCTATTAGTTAATTCATGGAAGATAAGATTTTCATCCTTGAGCCAGTCCAAAAATAAATCTGCATCACTCCACTCAACCCGGGCCTCATCTGCACTAAAGTCTATGATAGCATCATAGTCTGACACATCATAATTGTCTGACCAACACTCATTACAAAACATTAAAACTCTTGTGTTGTTCCAATCTCCCACGGTTATTATCCAAACCATAGGTTTACGAGCCAAATTACCAAAGGTAATGCCGCAGTCATCACATTTTTCTCTCAATTCTTCAAATGATTCGGCACCATATGAATCTAAACCTAAACTTTGACCCAATTCTTTAGATAATGGCCCAGATTCAACTTTACCATATTTAATAGTAGCCATGTGAATCCTTCGTCCATGGTCGGTAGTAAAGACATCAATAGCATAATAAGGGGTTTTGAGCATATGGCCAATTTCCTTGACTAAATAATCGTAGTCAGGACAAGGACTACTCCACAACTTTTCTCCTCTGGCACTTCTAATTTCTGCCACATATTCATTATACATATGGTCCGCCGCAAAAGTTTCTGCCATCCACAGAGGACCTACACCGTAATCTTCACTTTCGGCTCTTTTCTCTGGAGGCTTAAAAGTTTTATCCATAATATCGTAGATTTCTTCTTCGGTGGCACCGCCCAAATAAGTATTAGTATCTCTATCCCAAATCCCATATTCATTAAGTTTCATTCCACGAGACTTTGCGGCTCGGCGCATACCGATATTGTAACCACTTGGGCCGGTAAAATACAACAAGGCCGCACCTAATCCTTCAGGTGTGCTAACTTTAATATCAACTTTGATACCATCAACTATTATTTGGGTCTTTTTTTCTCCTAACCAATTAACTGCGGTGTATAATCCACTTGTTTCCAAATCACCGATGATTTCAGGCAGAGTCCAATCCTCATTAAGAATTACCACAATATCAAGGTCACCGGGGTCCTCTCGGCCTCGGCGATAACTCCCACAGATTTCAATGAAATCCACATAGGGAACTAAAACTTTTATCATTTTTTCTGCCAATTCTTCGGCCTGTTCACGAGTCATTCTTTCCTCTTCATCTCTATCTTCAGCATCAAAAGTTTTATCCAAATCACTCATTGGGCATCCCTTCCTTTAGACTGTTAGCAACTATCATCATAGTCTCATGACCATCCATTTCAATTACTACTAAGATACGGTAAAGTTTTTCGTTATCAATGGTTTCTTCTTTGACCACATAAGTAATAATTTCTTCTCCTTCGTTTCTTGTGGCGACAAAAAGTTTTTCACCAACAGTTCCACCGACTGGTATCATACCAAGGTTAAGTTCATCAGGATATAACAATTCATCTTTTCGCCATTCTGCATCTAATACATATTTGGTTTGTTCAAAGATAATCTGGGCTAAATCTTCGGGCACTAAGACATAAGTTTTACCATCTGCATCTTTAACGATTATACCCAAAGGAGAATTAGTTACTTGTTCATATTCGGCCCGATAGTAATTATGGACATAATCTTTGTAATCTTGGTAAGCGGGCAACCAAGTGTATAATTGCCTCAATTCGTCCATGGTTAGGTAGGGTGGATAGGTATTATCAAATCCTAAGTCTTTTAATGCCAACATATCTTCTTCATCATAGGCGGAAGCATCAAAACCACCTTCAACTAAATAACGGGTCATCTCTTGCTTCCAATTCCACGGTTTTTCTAACATATCTTGAGGAGACCCACCATAACTTTCATTGGCCATATCAAACCACCAACCTAAATAATCTAACGGCCACTCGGCGGCCTGTTCAGCCAACTCTTCAGAATGTGCAACTATCCTTTTGAAAAACTCTTCTTGAGTTTCTTCAAACCGAGTCATTGGCTTACACTTGACGCACGCATCGTCAGTAAAATTGTAATCTTTGGTGCATACTAAGTCAAGACATGATTCACATTCAGTTAAATCCAAATAAACATCTTTTACAGGAACACTACAAATCGCACAATGAGGCCCACATAAAGTATGGTTACTACAACACGACCCAAGAGAACACTGTTTATTTTCGTGAGGGCAACCCAGACTATGCTTACCACATTTTTCACACCGCACTTCGGCTTCAAAACTTTCTGAATCAAAGGACCATAAGTTAGCACCCGAACCACAATCTAAACATCTTTCCTGACTCCATGAAAACTTTCCGCCACAAACTACACAAGTTCCTTTTTGTTTTGGGTGGAACTTGCTTTCAGTAGAAGAAGCATCCAAGTAGTATTCAGCCCCAAAAGTTTTATGGAGTTCTCTCATGACCTCATCTTCACTTAATAATCCCATTTGAATCATATTTTCTAAATAATCTAATTGGGCCTGTAATTGGGCTTCTTGCATCATAGCATGATTCATCATTACTTGGTCCACAATACCAGTAGCCTTGCGAGGCGCAAACACTACTGCTTCCTTGACCTCTGTTTTGGCTGCATAACAAGGACATTTGGGTTCATCTGCCCGACAAGTCATTACACCTTGCTTCATGCAAGCACAGGGATTAGCAATATCGGCACCACAGCAACAAGATTTCTTACGCAACCTTCTTCGGCCCATTGGAGGAGAGGGTCTAACATAACCACTGCGAGAAATATAGGCATTAAATCGGCGAGTATCTTTACTTCGTGGGAAGTTGCGACTTCCCCAAAACTTTTTCCCATCTTTGGAAGTTCTGACCACCATCAGGTTGCCCGAACTATCGGTGGGAACTGCACGGCTGCCAAACATATCCTCTATTTCGTAAACTCTATCCAGCATATTGCGCCGCCAATTTACTACTCTATGAACTCTCTTGGCTCCAAAAACTTTAGTATCATCTACCCAGTATTGGACTCGGATAGCATCCCGACCCCTTTTTCTACCGACTGATGCCTTCCATGGACTATCTTCCACACTACTGTAAATCCTAATTCTTCCATTTTGCATAGGTCTTTCATAAACCTTTTCTTTGACTCTTAGCCCTCTGGCTTCTCTGGATAACTCTTGGAATCCCAAAGCATCCATAAAAGCATCCATATCTACATCAGATATACGAACATATTGAGCCATGAAATATAGTATGTCTTTCAACTACTTAAAGATTGAGCAACCCTTTTACTTGTTCAATCCTCCAGTTCAGCAACCTTAGTGGTGGGTTGGTTGGTTCCCAAGGCACAGTATAGAACTTTAGGGAGGGTGTCATGAACTTTGCATTTTGCCTCCATTTTGCCCTATATTTCTGACGAACATAAGCCATCTCTTTTAGTTGCCCTTTTACTATGTCTTTCCACGCATCGGTGCGCCACATCTTAGGTGGTTGAGATGGTAAGGCTCCTTGGAGTGCTATTATATTCTGATGATGATTATCTCCTAAAAAACTTTCTAAATCATAAAAATCAACTATGTGTGTTTGAAAAATCAACTCACCAGCCTTAACTTCTGGGAGTGCTACTAAAACTTTGTCTGATGCACCCCATTGACCTTCTGGATATTTATCTGATTTCCCATTAGCCCACCCAACGAAAAATAATTTTCTTAGAGTTAGCCAATGCTGGGTAGATTCATCATCAGATTTGATAGTTTGGGTCATAACCCACAAGTGGTCGGTATCTGCACTCTCTTTATTGACATAAGGCCATCCATAGTAGGATACATTGTCATCAAGAACTCCATATCTATCAGCCATCAGACGATGCACACCCTTAGTAGTCATAATACTATGACCCTTCCCAGTAGTATTCTCGGTTACTGATAATGGAGCCTTAGCCAAGGCAGCCATCAATTCATTAGCATCAGCAATACCTAATGACATCATTTCTTCGTTAGTCTCACAACTACTTAAAGATTCATATCATTCGCAGGCTACGCAACACTCATTCATAAAAAAGGG
>TARA_R110002020_G_scaffold228543_2_pt1 | contig 14299 bp, 12 predicted proteins | sample TARA_R110002020 | Tara Oceans TARA_R110002020 (sample SAMEA4396489) | marine metagenome | biome: Westerlies Biome; feature: [MES] marine water layer (ENVO:01000295) within the mesopelagic zone...; material: water (ENVO:00002006), including particulate matter (ENVO:01000060) such... | reverse complement strand
TGCCGGAATCTGGAAGCCAAGAACTAGACCAGGAAGCTTCGAAGGCATCGGGGAAGAAGGACTAAAATGGATGGAGATCGTTCGTCACCACCTAAACATTCCTATCACGGTAGAAGTTGGAAATGCAGCTCATGCTGAAATCGCCCTTAGAAACAACGTGGACGTAGTTTGGGTTGGAGCCAGAACTACTGTAAACCCTTTCGCAGTTCAGGAAATCGCTGACGCATTAGCAGGTTCTGACATCCCAGTGATGGTGAAAAACCCGATGAACCCTGATTTAGATCTTTGGATTGGAGCATTGGAAAGGTTCCATGCAGTGGGTCTTACGAAGTTGGCCGCCATTCACAGAGGATTCTCTGATGCATACGACAAGCGATTCAGAAACAAGCCAAACTGGTCTATGCCTATGCACTTGAAGCGTGTTTGGACTGGAATGGAAGTAATCAACGATCCTTCTCACATTGTGGGTAAAAGAGATGGAATCCTTGAGATTTCTCAGAAGGCGATGAACTTCGGTTTGGATGGCTTGATGATCGAAACTCACCATGATCCGGACAAAGCTTGGTCTGATGCTAAGCAGCAAGTGACTCCAGCTCGTTTGAAAGAAATTCTTTCTGCTATCGATTTCAAAAAACCACTGGAATCTGAGCAGCCAAGTGAGCGTCTGAACGACCTGAGAAGAGCTGTTGATCACATGGATGATCAGTTGTTGGATATACTTCAGGAAAGATTTGCGGTGATCGATCAGATCGGTGCACACAAAAGAGAGCACCATCTATCCGTATTTCAGTCTGATCGCTGGAAAGATGTGATGGAAAGCCGTACTCAAAAAGGCGTGGCTAAGAATCTTAGCGAAAAATTCATGAAGGAGTTGCTTTATTGTATTCACGAAGAGTCAGTAAAACGTCAGGAAAAACAGCTTAGAGAAGCTGACCCTGTAAAGAAGTAATCCTTAACAGTTGATAGTTTGCAGGCTTTAGTCCATGGCTTGTAGCCTACATTCCATCAAAAATTGCTAACATATAATCACTGAGCTTATTCAAGTCTGAGGGGAATTTTTCTCCTCAGACTTTTATATCCTATTTTTAAGCTCAGTAAACCTCAGTCTTCGTGAACTCAATTATCTTTTCTGAAAATGCATCTGTGGATTTGACCGCCGTTCTTGGCGAAATCAAATTTTCCAGCCTCTTTATCCTCACAGATGAAAACACCAAGGAACATTGCCTTCCCTTGGTAGAAGAAGTTTTCCCTTCGAACAGCACTTTTTATACGATTGATTCTGGCGAAAAAAACAAAACCATCGCTACCTGTATGAATATCTGGGCAGCGATGACTGAAGCCCAGCTTGACAGAAAGGCGCTTTTCATAAATATTGGAGGTGGCGTTTTGGGAGATATGGGTGGCTTTTGCGCCAGCATATACAAAAGAGGAATTCGCTTTATCAATATGCCAACTACCCTACTTTCACAGGTAGACGCGAGTGTTGGTGGAAAATTGGGTGTAGATTTCGAAGGATTGAAAAATCACTTAGGCGTATTCAATGAACCAGAGACGGTCATAGTTGCCTCAGAATTCCTAAAGACTCTACCTCAGCAAGAACTAAGATCCGGTTTTGCAGAGATCATCAAACACGGTTTGATTCGGGATAAAAAATATTTTGAAAGTCTGGATTTTGAGCATTGGGAAAAATCCTACTGGACTCCGCTAATCCACCATTCTGTGGAGATCAAAAAAGCCGTAGTCAAAGAAGATCCTAAGGAAGCTGGCTTGAGAAAAATCCTGAATTTTGGACATACGATAGGCCATGCTTTTGAAACATATTTTTTGGACGGACCTAGACATTTATTACATGGAGAAGCCATAGCAGTCGGCATGATTTGCGAAGCTTGGCTCTCGCACAAGAAATTAGACCTTTCGATGGCAGAAGTGAAGCAAATTCAAGCTGCCTTTTTGAAAGTTTATGGCAAAATAGAAATCCTTGAAACTGACCTTCCCGCGGTTCTTGATTTCTGCCTGCAAGACAAGAAAAACGAAGGCAAAGAATTGATGTTTTCTCTGCTCAGTTCCATCGGCGATTGCACATACAACACTCCTGTCACCCGAGCCGAAATCAGGGAAGCAATCCATTATTACCAAAATTTACCTCAGACCTAATTCGATTTATTTTGACTACTGAAACCAAAGAAACGATTCATCTGGCCCAAATATCAGATTTTTCGTCTACACATATTCCACTTCCTTCTTCCAAAAGCGAATCCAATCGCGTGCTTATCATCGACGCGCTTACCGAAGGAAAGAATCACTTAAGCAACCTGGCTGAAGCCCGCGACACACAGACGATGATCAGTCTGCTGGAAAAGAATCCTCCGGTTTTTGATGTATTGGACGCTGGGACTACAATGCGATTTTTGACAGCTTATGCTGCCATCACCAATCAAAACAAAGTCTTGACCGGTACTCCGCGAATGTGTGAGCGTCCAATCGGTATTTTGGTGGATGCATTGAGAACTGTGGGAGCGGAAATCCATTACCTGGGAGTAGAAGGCTATCCTCCTATGGCGATTCATGGACTTTCGGAGCAGAAAAGCGATAAAGTAAAAATTCGGGGAGATGTTTCCAGCCAATATATTTCTGCGATGCTCATGATCGCGCCTTTGTTGCCGAACGGGCTGGAACTGGAATTGGAAGGAAAGGTTGGTTCTCGCTCCTATATAGAAATGACGTTGGATTCCATGTCTCAGTTTGGAATCAACTACGAATGGAAAGACAACAAAATCTCTGTTACTCATCAGGCTTACCAGCCCACTACATTCGCAGTAGAAAGCGACTGGTCAGGCGCCGGATACTGGTTTAGCTTATTGGCCTGCGCCGATTCCGGGGAGCTTTTCCTTTCTGGTTTGAAAGAAAACAGTCTTCAGGGAGATTCCGCTGTGGTAGAAATCATGGGACAATTGGGAATAAAGAGCACTTTTAAAGATGGTGGCGTTTTACTGGAAAAACAGCCTGTGAAAGGATTAAAGCACTGGGATTTTACTCATTGCCCAGACTTAGCTCAGACTATCGCAGTGACCTGTGCCATTTTGGGTCAAAACGCGACCTTCACCGGCTTGGAAAGTTTGAAAATCAAGGAAACAGACCGGATTTATGCGCTGCAGCAAGAATTGGCTAAGTTCAATGCTGACTTGAAGGAAATCGAACCGGAAGTGTATCAGGTGATTCCTTCAGTGACCATGCCTGCTGAAGTAAAAATCCACACCTATGATGACCATAGAATGGCTATGGCTTTTATGCCTTTGATCACCAAAACGCGGGTAAGTATAGAAGATCCTTCCGTAGTGGACAAATCTTATCCAAGCTTCTGGAAACACTGTCAGTTAGCCGGCATTTCTATCGTCAGTCAATCTTAATCTATGAGCACGCTTAAAATAGCCATTCAGGGAGTTCCGGGCTCCTTTCACCATCAAGTTGCCTTGCGTAATTTTGGTGAGGAAATAGAAATCCTAGATTTCACCACCTTCGAACCGGTAGCAAGAGCTGTGGCAAATGGTGAAGCTGACTTTGCAGTGATGGCCATCGAAAACTCCATAGCTGGAGCGATTTTGCCAAATTACGATCTAATAGATCGTTACGGCCTGAGCATTCGCGATGAATATTACCTTCCTATTGGACATCAATTCATGGCTCTTCCAGGCCAGACTATCAAGGATATTTCAGAAGTCCGATCACATCCTATGGCACTTTTGCAGTGCAAAGCTTTTTTTGCGCAGCACCCACATATCAAGCTCAAAGAAGATACAGACACTGCTTCTGTGGCAAGAGATATCGCAGCCGGAAACTGGAAGGGAATAGCCGCAATTGCATCCAGCATCGCAGCCGAGATCTATGGAATGGAGATCATCGCTCCGGATATTCAGACGGTGAAAAGCAATTTTACCCGTTTTATCATTCTTCAGAAAGAATCAGTAAAACCATCCACTGAGGTTAATAAAGCATCGATTAAAGTCACCATTCAAAATCAAAAAGGTGGATTAGCGAAGTTGCTGACTTTGATTTCTGAAAACGGAATAGATCTGAGCAAAATCCAGTCAATTCCAGTGATCGAAAAACCTTGGGAATATGCATTTTTCATAGACTTGGTCTTTGATGATCATGCCATATTCACACAGACAATTGAAGAAATTCGAGCTAGCTTTGGAGAAGTGAAAATTTTTGGAGAATACCTTAGCAGGAAATAATTATCCGCATTGGTACTATCACCCAAACACACTTTACTCACCCCGTCCGAAGACCAAAGACGGATGACCGAAGTAGCCCAAATGGCAGTCTTAAACAAATCCTAGAATGCTTTAGTCTCTTTACAGATACAAAAACAGAAATAAATAAAATAAGAATAGATAAATGAAAGGCTTTGCAGATCGAGTCAACAGTGTAGAAGAGTATTACTTTTCAGCCAAACTCCGAGAGGTAAATCAGATGATTGCCGAAGGAAAACCTGTCATTAATCTTGGGATTGGAAGTCCGGATTTGGCTCCAGATAAAAAAGTGACAGATGCACTGAAAAGCACCTCGGACAATCCACAGGCACATGGGTACCAGAGCTACCAAGGCATTCCGGAACTGAGATCTTCCATCGCTAATTTCTACGCAAGAGAATACGGAGTCAGCCTAGATCCGAATAGGGAGATTTTACCGATGATGGGCTCCAAGGAAGGAATCATGCATCTGAGTATGACTTTTTTGAATCCGGGAGACGAGGTTTTGATCCCTAATCCTGGCTATCCCACTTACACCTCAGTTACCAATTTGCTGGGTGCAAAACCTCTTTATTACGGAATTGACCTGACTAAATCGGGAAGACCGAATCTGGAAGAATTGGAAAGTCAGGATTTGAGTAAAGTGAAACTCATGTGGATTAACTATCCGCACATGCCTACCGGAGCTGCGGGAAGCCGGGAGATTTTGCAGGAATTGGTAGCCTTTGCCAAAAAGCATGAAATTGTCTTACTTCATGACAACCCTTACAGCCATATTCTGACGAAAGAGCCGATGAGTATTTTATCAATTCCAGGTGCCAAAGAGGTTGCCATGGAATTGAATTCACTTAGTAAGGCTTTCAATATGCCAGGCTGGCGAGTTGGAATGCTTGCAGGTCGGGAAGACTGGATAGCAAAAGTTCTGAAGGTGAAAAGCAATATGGACTCCGGGATGTTTTTGGGAATTCAGAAGGGCGCAATAGCAGCACTGAATTTAGGAGACAGTTGGTTTTCGGATATTGAAAGCACTTATCAAAGCCGCAGAAAACTAGTCTGGAAACTTGCAGACAAGCTTAACCTGACTTATGACACCAAAGCAGCAGGTCTATTCGTCTGGTGCCAAGTGCCTGAGGGAAAAACTGCCGATCAAATTGTGGATGAATTACTATACGAGAAAAATATATTTATCACGCCTGGAAAAATCTTTGGTTCTGCCGGCGAAAGCTATGTACGCTTCTCGCTCTGCATACCTGAGTTCAAGATCTTGGAGGCAATAAACAGGATTAAATAAATTGACCGATGACGGATGACCGAAGACACGAATTTGCTGGTGTTGAACGAATCCTATGATGCTTTCATCTTTTTTTTGAAGAAAAGCAAAGATTAATCTAAACTACTAACTATGAAAAAAATACATATTATAGGCTTAGGACTTCTGGGAGGCTCTTTCGGCTTGGCAGCAGCCAAAAAGTTTCCAGACATTTCGATCACTGGATCGGATGCTGACGAGAAGAATTTGCAGGATGCGTTGAATCTGGGGATCATCCAAGAAGCAAAAGATGCTCCTGATGCAGATACAGATATTGTAATATTGGCAACTCCTGCCGACACACTGAATGAACTTCTTCTAAAAACGCTTGATCAAGCAGGTGAAAACACCTTGGTTTTTGATGTGGGTTCTACGAAAGCCAAACTATGTGCTTTGGTGGCTGATCACCCTAAAAGAAAACACTATCTCGCGGCTCACCCGATTGCAGGAACTGAATATTCGGGGCCAAAAGCAGCTTTTGGGGATTTGCTAGACCGCAAAGTAATGATCATCTGTGAGTTGGAACAAACGGATCTTAGTCTGAAGGAGAAAGCCTATGAGCTATTTGATGCACTGAATCTGAAATTGAGATTTATGGATCCGGAGGAGCACGATCGCCATTTGGCTTTTGTATCTCATCTTTCGCATATTTCTTCCTTTATGCTGGGCAAAACAGTATTACAGAAAATGGAAGACGAGAAAAACATCTTCGATATGGCAGGCTCAGGCTTTTCCTCTACTGTACGACTGGCGAAATCAAGTCCAGCGATGTGGGCTCCTATTTTCACTGAAAATAAGGACAACATCTTATCTGCCTTGGATGGTTATATTTCCAATTTGACTGCTTTCCGTGAGAAAATTGCCGCCAGTGATAGCATTGGACTATCTGATGAAATGACTGAAATCAATAAAATCAGGGATATTCTGGATTTGGAAAAATGAAGTGATTTCGAGTTTCATCGATATGATTTCTGAATTGTAAAAGCGCCATTTGTTAAGATATGCAGATGGCGCTTTTGTTTTTCTTAAATTCATAAATATAACTAGAAAGGATCCAAGATCAGATTAAATTCTAATTGCATTCCCAACTCAAAAATCCCTATTTTTATTCTAACCAAATCAGAATTCTATCCCTATGAAGTACTTTTTCAGTTTAGCATTTCTATTAATAGCTTTTGCTGGATTCTCACAATCTGCTGATCAATGGACGGCCGTAGAAACCCTCAACTACCCCCTTCCTAGGCATGAAAACTCGTTCGTGGAATGCAATGGTAAATTCTACCTTCTAGGCGGAAGAGGCGTCAAACCGATCGAAGAATACGATCCTAAGACTAACATGTGGAAGACACTGGCAATGGCTCCAATCGAATTCCATCATTTCCAGGCTATTTCGTATAAAAACGAAATCTATGTGATCGGCGCATTGACCGGAGGCTATCCACACGAAACCCCATTAACTCATTTTCTGATTTTCAATCCTAAAACAAATGAATGGCGAGAAGGAGCCGAAATCCCTAAAGATAGAAGAAGAGGCTCAGTAGGAGTAACAGTTCGTGGTGATAAAATCTACCTTGTATGTGGAATCGTCGATGGACACTATGCCGACTTTGTTCCGTGGTTTGACGAGTATGATACCAAAACAGGCCAATGGACAGTTCTTCCGGATGCACCAAGACCAAGAGATCACTTTGGGGCTGTACTTGTCGAAGATAAAGTATATGCTGCAGGAGGAAGAACTTCTCATGCAGAAATAGGAAAAGTGTTGGATTTAGTGATTCCTGAAGTAGATTTCTTTGACTTCAAAACTAATTCCTGGAGCACAGTAGAAGCAGGTTTGCCTACCCCAAGAGGAGGTACTTCATCCATTGGAAATGGAAAATATTTACTGGTGATGAATGGTGAAAGCACAGTTCAAGAATCATCTCATGCCGAGGTTGAAGTTCTCGATACTCGAACTGGCGAATGGTCAAGCCTTCCTGACCTGAATCAAGGGAGACATGGAACGGGAGTGATTTACTACAAAGGCAAGCTCTATGTGGCAGCTGGAAGTGCCAAACGAGGCGGAGGCCCAGAGCTGAACACCATGGAAGTACTGGACTGGAAATAAGGAATCTTTGCTTGTTGACTACCGATTTATAATTTGAGATCAGACTAGTTAGCGCTGAATTTTAAGCTCTGCTCCCTTAATTTGTCTTAACAGAACTAGTTATTTTTAAAGCTGGCTTCGATTTTGAATAAGTAGCAGCAGAACTAAACCAAACACACAAATGAAAAATTATTTAACTATCGTACTTGCACTACTATTAGCAGTACCCGTTTTTGCGCAAGACAACATGACCGTTCCTCTGATTGAAGTGGAGGGCTTTAGTGAGCGTAAGATTGCACCTGACGAGGCTGCCTTCCACATCAATTTGGAAGAAAAAGCAATGAAAGTGGTAGATGCAGTGAAAGTGCTAAATAAAAAAACTGAATTGCTGGCAGACGCTTTGAAAAAAGCAAAAATCAAAGATTACAAATTGATTGCAGACAACTATTCCGTGGATGTAAATCGAATCTATAGAAGTGGTGTTCAACGCGATTCCGGCTATGTAGCGAGGCAGTCATTACGAATCATTACATCCAGTAAAAATGAGGATTTACAAAAAATTGTAGAATCTATTCAAGGAGCTGGAGACATGAGTTTCAATTTGAATTTCCAGATTTCCGAAGCTACAAAAAAGTCTCTTGAGGATGCTCTGCTTACTGAGGCATTGAAAAATGCTGAAAGCCGTGCACAACTAATCGCACAAACATTAGGGATTAAATCTATTCGAGTACATAGAGTTTCACTAGAGTCTCAGCCTATCTCCTATGGCTATGCAAAAATGGAAATGATGCGAACTAGCGCAGACGCAGCCGCGCCACCAATGCTAAATCCAGATGACCAAAGCATTCAAAAGCGTGTTTACGTAAAATATACTTATTGATAACTAGTCCGCTTAGGCGGACTAGTTCGTATCTTTTTTAAACCAACATTTTTAACTCATCAAATTTTTAAGCAATGATTGATTCAGACATCAAAATCAAACCGGTAATCCATGATAGAATAGTTTCCAAGTGTGAGCAAATTGGATTTACAATGCCTTCAGATATTTACGTTGGCACCCTTCTAAAAACTTTAGTAGCCAGCAAGCCCTGCGGTGATTTTCTTGAATTGGGTACCGGAATCGGCCTTTCACTTTCCTGGATGGTAGAGGGGATGGATGATTGTGGAAATATTATTTCTATCGATAATGACCCGAAACTGACAGAAATAGTGGGCCAATTGTTTGATCTTGATACCAGAGTCAATATACTTTGCCAAGATGGAGCCGAATGGATCCGGAATTATACTGGAGAAAAATTTGACTTGATTTTCGCCGATGCCTGGCCAGGAAAATATAGTGTGTTGGACGAAGTTCTCAACTTGCTGAAAGTAGGTGGAATCTATGTAATCGATGATATGGATGAGCAGCCGAATTGGCCGGAAGGACATGCAGAAAAAGCCAATCAATTAGTCGAAACTTTGGAAGGGAAAAAGAACTTTTCTTTGACGAAAATGAATTGGTCTACAGGAATTATTTTGATGACAAAATTGAAGTAGTTCCCTTTTTCATTGCTCAAAGGCAAACACCCTTTTATGAAATTCCTTACTATCGCGTTCGTTCTTCTACAATTTTCGATAACTGCATTTGCGCAGACTTCAACTATCACAAGAGAACCTTTGGTGATTGGGGTAAATGTAGAAATATTTTCGGAAGCACTGAATGAGAACCGGGCATTAAACATTTACTTGCCTCCAAGTTATCATAAAGATTCTGCCGATAAATTTCCAGTGATCTATTTGTTGGATGGTGGAATGGATGAAGATTTCCTGCACATCACCGGTCTGGCTCAGTTTGCAAGTTTCCCATGGATACAAATGATTCCTGAGTCAATCGTCGTAGGAATAGTAAACGTAGATCGACAAAGGGATTTTACTTTTCCTACTACTAATAAGAAGGACAAAATAGATATCCCTTCCAGTGGTCAATCGCAGAAGTTTATCCAATTTCTATTGGATGAACTGCAACCATTCATCTCAGAAAAATACTCAAACCATCCTTCCAAAACACTGATTGGACAATCACTTGGAGGCTTGCTGGCTAGTGAAGTACTATTTCAAAAACCCAATTCATTTACCAATTACGTCATCGTAAGCCCAAGTCTTTGGTGGGATGATGAATCATTTCTTCAGCGTGAGATCCACTTTGCAAATAACTCTCCATCTATTTTTATAGCTGTAGGCAAAGAGGGAGAAGTCATGGAGCGAACCGCAAAATCACTTGCTGAAAAACTCCAAAACTCAGTACAGGAAAACGATGCGATTTTCTTTGAATTTTTAGAAAAACAAGATCACGGTGACGCTCTTCATTTGGCAGTTTATCATGCGTTTGAAAAATTTTCCCGCAAGTAATTAAAGTAAACAATAAAACATCTTGAATCACTGTACATTGATTAGTAGCCAATGGCATTGACAGGTTCATTATTGGGAATACTTATTCCAATGACCAAACTTGGCTAGAAGTAGCGTTTTGCAACGCTGAATCTGTATTGAACGACTTCTTTGGGATTGAATCTATTATCAGCGAAAAGTACCATCCTTTCAGTTGTCCTGAATAAAAAACAAGAACGCCGTTCAATTGTATGAGGTACGCTTGGGATAAGGCTATAGAGCTATTAAGTAAATGAAAAATGTGACTACTCCTATAGCCAAACCAATGATAAAAACAGTGTAAGCATGTGCCAAAAGCTTATATTTTCTATTTAAGACCTTGCCTTGATAGTAAAGGGAAATAGCCATCTGCTCTTGAACTTGTTTTTTGGATGGCAAGATTTCGTCCAGTTCTGTGAGGTATTCTTGAAGGGTAAAGTTGGAGCTAACTCCAAAAAACATCATACTAGACTTCACTTCCTCTTCATTATTTTTTCTCCTACCCAGAAATTTGGGTCTAGCTGCCTGCACTGCCAGGATAGTAGACACCAAGCAAGTAGTAATCAAAACCATAATTGGTATCAAGGTAACTGTCCTTTCGTAATCAAATTGATGGGATAACGTACCATAGCCAATAATCGCAACCACAGAAGAAATCACCAGCGCATTGATGCTGATCACAATATTGGCTTTATTGTCTGCGATCTGAAGCAGGTTACAATTATTCATGAAAGTCACACGAAAAAAAGTCTGAGTTGCTCTTTCTGTTTTATCTTTTTTTGGCTCCAAAACTTCTTCCATTTCCATAAAATTATTCAAACTGAATTTACAAAATAAATTATCGACCCGAGGTAAGTCTCTGAGAGAGTATAAATTAGCTATTTCCTCTCAAATTCATAACAAAAAGGAAATCATTGATTACTTATCCGAAATGCAAAAAGTCCCTATACTTATCCTTTAAATCAATAAGTAATGAACGATTCAAGAAGAGAATTTTTAAAGAAAGCAGCCTTGGTTACCGGTGGAGCAAGCATTTGGAGCTCCATGCCAATGGCTGTGCAACGCGCGATGGCTATTCAAGCAGCGCCGGGAACAACTTTTTATGATGCGGAGCATGTAGTGATGCTGATGCAGGAAAACAGATCTTTTGACCATTGCTTTGGCACCATGAAGGGTGTTAGAGGTTTCAATGATCCTAGAGCCATCTCTCTTCCAGACAAAAATCCAGTTTGGCTTCAGCCGGATAAAGAAGGAAATCGCTTTGCCCCTTTTCGCTTTGACATCAAAGACACAAATGCTACCTGGATGGGCGGCACGCCACATTCTTGGGAAAATCAAGTGGATGCCAGAAATGACGGAAAATATAACAATTGGATAGAGGCTAAAAGACCTGGTAAAAAACATTATAATATCCCACTGACTATGGGTTTCTATAGTCGAGAAGATTTGCCTTTCTATTATGCGCTTGCAGATGCATTCACCGTTTGTGATCAACACTTTTGCGCAGCACTGACTGGTACGACAACAAATAGAAGCTATTTCTGGACTGGAAAAACGCATGGTTCTGAAGGAGATAAAGCCAAAGTCCGAAATGGCGAACTGACTTACGGCAAAGAAGGGACTTGGAGAACTTTTCCGGAATTGCTGGAGGAAAACGATATCTCATGGAAAGTATATCAAAATGAAATCAGTCTCACGACCGAACTAGAAGGCGAAGCAGAATCGCTTTTGGCAAATTTCACTGATAATAATCTGGAGTGGTTCTCACAATTCGGAGTACGCTTTCACCCAGAGCATTACCTGTTCCTACAGAAAAGACAAAAGGCTCTTCCCGCTGAAATAGCGGAAGTCAAAGTAAAACTGGCCAGCAACCCGACCAATTTAGAGGAGCTACAAAAAGAATTGAAGGAGAAAGAAGATGGCTTGGCGTACCTGGAAGTTTACCTACAAAAATGGAATGCTGAAGAGTTCGAAAAACTCTCATACAAAGCGAAGAGTCTTCATAGAAAGGCTTTCCAAACTAATACAGGAGACCCAGATTACCATCAAACTGAAACCCTTGCTTACCAGGAAAATGGAGAAGACCGTGAAACTTTGATTCCAAAAGGAGATATTTTTCACCAATTCAGAAAGGATGTCAAAGAGGGCACTTTGCCTACTGTAACTTGGCTTGTAGCTCCGCAAAAGTTCTCTGATCATCCAAGCGCGCCTTGGTATGGTGCATGGTACGCCTCAGAGGTTATGAATATTTTGACCGAAGACCCAGAGGTGTGGAAAAAGACCATTTTCATCATCAATTACGATGAGAACGACGGGTATTTTGATCACATCCCTCCTTTTGTCCCACCAAATCCTCAAACTCCAAATGGAAAAATGTCTGATGGGCTTTCAAGTGCCGGGGAATTTGTTTTTGCTGAAGAGGAGCTAAAAGCTGGATTCAAACCTGATGAAGCCCGAACAAGTCCCGTCGGTTTAGGGTATAGAGTGCCCCTTATCATTGCATCTCCTTGGTCTCGAGGTGGATGGGTCAATTCTGAAGTTTGTGACATTACTTCTACCATCCAATTTCTGGAGACTTTCCTTTCTAAAAAAACTGGGAAGAAAATCGAGGAAACAAATATTAGCTCTTGGAGAAGAACGGTGAGTGGTGATTTGACCTCTGCTTTCCGTCCTTATAATGATGAGAAAATAAAGCATGCTGAGCCTGTGAATCAGGAGGAATTCGTGAAGCAGATTTACAATGCTAAATTCAAAAACGTCCCTACTAACTTCATCAAGTTAACGGAAGAAGAAGCGAAGAAAGAAGCTGCTAACGTTGAAAACTCATCAATTTTCGCAGTTCAGGAACAAGGCACAAAGCCTTCCAACGGATTAAAATATGATTTGCATGCAGATGGAAAAGTAAGCTCCGACGGAAATAAGTTCGTAATAACTTTCACAGCTTCGCAGGAAGTATTTGGAAAAGACGCTTTAGGCTCAGGCTTCAATGTGTATGCTCCCGGCAACTACTTAAATCCGGAGACAAAGGCTTTCGAACCAGTCAAAACATGGGCTTTTGCAGTGAAGTCAGGCGATAGTATTTCCTATGAATGGCCTGTAGAAGAATTCGAAAATGGGTTAGTTCATTTGAAAGTCTATGGCCCAAATGGTTTCTACAGGGAATTTAAAGGCAAAAATTCAACAGTTGAAGTGAGTGCAAGACCGCTTTTAAAAAACAAAAAAGTAAGTGAGGAGATTGAATTTAAGATCAAAAACACATCAGCAGCTAGCCTCACCTTGCTTGCAAAAGATGGCATTTACCTCAAACTGAATAAGGAAATCAAGCTTAAGGCTGGAGAAATGACCAACCTTAAACTTGACACTAAAAAACATAAAGGATGGTACCAAATCGCACTTTCTGCTAAGGAAGATCCAAAACTGGATATCACTTACGCAGGAAGGCTTGAAACCGGGAAAGACAGTATTTCAGATCCGCAGATGGGAAAAGTGATTTAACTACACTGACCCAAAAGCATAAAGATGATCACAAAAACCAAAATGGTTCCTAGGCAACCTCCACCTAGTTTATATGCTCCGTAGCCTGCGATTAGTCCTTTGAAAAGATTGTTCATGTTGGGAAAGTTTAGTGGTTATAATGATTGCTATGGTAACAATTCACAAGTTGTGCCATAGCAATTTTCGCTTGTTGGATGAATGAAGGTTGTTGACTCTAATGTGTGGTATGAGTTGAGACTTTCTCTGCAAATCCCCCCTAGCCCCTTTAGAAAAGGGGGATTTGGCAAATCTGAACTTCAATCACTGAATCCAAAAAGGCACTACTTTTCAGCAAAGTGCTAATAATTATTTAAGCGTTAGAATGATTTTCACCTCTTGTATGAGTAAAAAAATCCCGTTTTGAGACAAGATTCATTTCCCGAATTGGGAAAATGAAAAGTTTCTTTATAGTGTGCGGTGTTAATACAGATCGTGCCGTTGGCACTCTTGGATGACTTTCATTTATTCTTCCCCCGAATTTCGCTTCGCTGTATTCGGGGCTACTACAGGTTGTACCGTTGGTACAAAATAAATACTTTGACAAAAGCCTCTTGCCAAAGGCAAGATATGTAAAAGCCCAGAATGCAATTCTGGGTTAAAGAAATAAGACCAATGATACTGCTAGAGTGCCAACGGCACGATCAGTAATCAACGCTTTTAAAACACCAACAACCCGTGTTCTCTAAGGATTTCCCAGACTTCTGATTCCAC
>TARA_R110002020_G_scaffold7666_12_pt1 | contig 14309 bp, 18 predicted proteins | sample TARA_R110002020 | Tara Oceans TARA_R110002020 (sample SAMEA4396489) | marine metagenome | biome: Westerlies Biome; feature: [MES] marine water layer (ENVO:01000295) within the mesopelagic zone...; material: water (ENVO:00002006), including particulate matter (ENVO:01000060) such... | reverse complement strand
CATTTCAAACTACGACGAGGGCAATGCGCCAGCCGTTGCGTACTACGGGCTGACCAATCAGGCATACGAGAATTTAGCAAACAACCTTGCGGATATCAGGCGATACATCCGTCAAACACTGAACATTATCCAGTATTACCGTGAGAACGACCCCACCAGAAACCAAAAGGAAGAGTAGCCATGGCAAAGAAAAAGGACAGGTCGCCAGATGCATTCGTTTATCAGGCGGAATTAGAGCGGGTTGTTGATGGCGACACTATCGACATAATTTTGGACCTTGGTTTTAGCGTAAAGTTACATAAACAGCGGGTCCGGTTACATGGCATAGATACCCCGGAATCCAGAACGCGCAACCTTGCCGAAAAAAAACTTGGATTGGCTGCTAAAGAGAGATTGAAGGAGTTGTGTGTGGGCAAATTCAAAATAAAGTCTTTGGGCAAAGGCAAATATGGAAGAATTCTTGGTATACCGTATAGCGAATTTGGCGAAGACATTTGCCAAATGCTGATCGAAGAAGGGCATGCGGTGAGTTATTTCGGAGGGAAAAAAGCTGCCAAAGTCAGAGATGACGGGACATGGGGAGAATAAAATGAAAATATCTCAAGAGGGAAAGGAGCTCATAAAAAAGTTTGAAGGGTGCAAGCTCGAAAGCTATCGATGCAGCGCCGACGTGGCAACAATTGGATTTGGACACACTCGTGGCGTGCAAGACGGCGACACCTGTTCTCAGGATGAAGCGGACCAAATGTTAACGGAAGATCTAGAGGAGTTTGAAGATCACGTCAATTCTCTGGTGCAGGTCAAGTTAACGCAGAACCAGTTTGATGCGCTTGTCGCATGGACCTTCAATCTGGGCGCAGGAAATTTGAAGTCTTCCACAATGTTGCGAGTTTTGAACGAGGGGCGTCATGACAAAGTGCCGAGCGAAATGCGGCGCTGGAACAAGGCCGCAGGGCAAGTTCTGGATGGCCTTGTTCGTCGCAGGGAGGCCGAGTCGCTTCTTTGGCAAAACAAGGAGTGGCACGAAATATGATGGACGCCGGGGCCTCCTTAAAAGATTTTGACATTTTATCCCAGCAAGACAAGGCGGAAGCGGTTGCGCTTCTGAATCGGTATGAGCAGCTGCAAACGCAGGAGGAATGTCAAAAGGACTTTATTACTTATGTCAAAAAGTTATGGCCCGATTTTATAGAGGGGCGCCACCACAAAATCATTGGCGAAAAATTTAACCGCATTGCTCAGGGCAAATTAAAGAGGCTGATTGTTTGCCTGCCTCCCCGACACTCAAAATCAGAATTCGCATCCACATATTTTCCGTCTTGGATGATGGGGCTGCACGGAAACCTGAAAATCATTCAAACAACTCACACGGCCGAGCTTGCCGTGAGATTTGGCAGAAAAGTCCGAAACATCATCGACAGCGATGGCTACCGGATAATCTTTCCGGACACAAAGCTCGAAGCCGACAATAAAAGTGCCGGGCGATGGACAAGCAACCAAGAGGGCGAATTTTTTGCGGCTGGCGTAGGGGGCGCGATTACCGGGCGAGGTGCGGATTTGCTCATTATCGACGACCCTCATTCCGAGCAGGATGCATTGTCGCCGACAGCAATGGAATCCGCCTACGAATGGTACACATCCGGTCCAAGGCAGCGCCTGCAGCCGGGCGGCATCATCATCATTGTCATGACCCGCTGGTCAACCAAAGATTTGGTCGGGCAAGTATTGAAAAAGCAGAGCGATGACTATGCGGACCAATGGGAGGTCATCGAGTTTCCTGCAATCATGCCTGATTCTGACGAGCCCTTGTGGGGAGAGTATTGGAAAAAAGAGGAGCTTCTGGGCGTTAAAGCATCACTACCAATATCCAAATGGAACAGCCAGTGGATGCAAAATCCAACAGCTGAGGAAGGATCTATAGTCAAAAGAGAATGGTGGAATCGATGGGACAAGGAAGTTCCGGCCTACAGTTACGTTATCCAGAGCTATGACACTGCGTTTAGTAAAAAGGAAACTGCCGACTACAGTGCAATAACGACGTGGGCCATTTTCAGCCCGGTCGAGGGAGAATCCGATCAAATCATCCTTTTGGACGCAAAGCGCGTTCGTGTGGATTTTCCGGAATTAAAAAAACTTGCATGGGGAGAGTACAAATACTGGAATCCGGATTGCGTCTTGATCGAGGCAAAAGCCTCCGGAACGCCTCTCACGCAAGAGTTGCGGCGGATGGGGATTCCAGTCACGGCCTACACTCCGAGCCGCGGACAGGACAAGATTGCTCGAATGAATTCGGTAGCCCCGATTTTTGAGAGCGGCATGGTTTGGGCGCCTGAAGACACCTTTGCGGACGAAGTAATTAGCGAAATGGCCTCATTTCCTTTCGGCGACCATGATGACTACTGCGACAGTGCTACAATGGCGCTCATGCGGTTTAGGCAGGGCGGGTTTGTCGCGTTAGGCGAGGACTATGAGATGGATGCCGACCTTCTTCCACGGAAACGAGTTGTCTACTACTAAGAGACTTGCATGGCCATTGAGAAACGAGAGCTTGGAATTCAAAGCAATCCTGAGATAAGAATTCAGGATAATTCAGTCGAAGTCTTTCCTGCGCCCAGCCGTCAAGACCAGATCAGGGACGCGGCAGAAATTCTTATAAGCGAAGAAGACATTCTGATAGACGACGAAATATATGCTGAGCCGGAGGAGACAGAAGCGGCCTTTGACGACAATTTGGTAAATGCAATCGAGGATGAAGAGCTTCGAAGGCTTTCGTCAGACATTTTATCTAGCATTGAGCAAGACAAAGACAGCAGGTCGGAGTGGGAAAAAACCTATGTTGAGGGGCTGCAATATCTGGGAATGAAGTTCGACGATAGCAGGTCGCAACCTTTCGAGGGCAGCTCCGGTGTGATCCACCCAATTTTAGCCGAAGCGGTCACCCAATTCCAAGCTACAGCGTACAAGGAAATGTTGCCGGCCAAGGGGCCGGTGAAAACGCAGCTGATCGGGGCAAGAACGGCAGAAACTGAAGCCCAAGCAGATAGGGTTCAGGAGTTTATGAACTTTTATATCATGAACGTGATGCAGGATTACGACCCGGAGCTCGACATGCTCCTTTTCTACCTGCCTATTGCCGGCAGTGCCTTCAAGAAGGTTTATTACGACACCGTTTTGAATCGCGCGGTTTCCAAGTTTATAGCGCCAGAAAGCCTGATCGTGCCTTACGAGGCTTCTGACCTGTCTTCGGCGGAACGAGTGACGCACTCGATCAGCATGTCTCGCAACGAAATCAAAAAACAGCAGTTGTCAGGATTTTATGCTGACGTTGAAATCAAGGAAGGGCGCTATGAAGGAGACCAGTCAGACATCGAAAAGGAAATCGATGAAATAGAAGGCATCGAGCCTTCTTACGCCGAGGACAGAAGCCACACGGTGTACGAGGTCCACACGATTCTCGATTTGAAGGGGCATGAAGATGTTGGCAACGATGGAGCCCCGACCGGCCTCAAGCTGCCATACATTGTCACGATCGATGAAAATTCTGGGACTGTGCTGTCTATCAGGCGAAATTATGTAGAAGGGGATCCTTTTAAGAACAAAGTCAACTACTTCGTTCAATACAAGATGTTACCCGGACTGGGATTTTACGGTCTTGGGCTAAGTCATATGATCGGGGGCCTCTCAAAGGCTTCCACTTCAATTCTCAGGCAATTGATTGACGCCGGGACGCTGGCCAATTTGCCGGCTGGGTTCAAAGCTCGAGGCATGCGAATTCGTGATGAAGACGAGCCGCTTCAGCCCGGGGAATTTAGGGATATTGATACGACAGGCGGATCTTTGAAAGAAAACCTCATCCCGTTACCAATTAAAGAGCCGTCAAATGTTTTAATGTCTCTTCTCGGTGTGCTTGTCGATTCAGGTAAGCGGTTCGCGGCGATTGCGGATACGAATGTCGCTGACATGAATCAAGCTCAGCCAGTTGGTACTACGGTTGCGCTGCTCGAAAGAGGCACAAAGGTTATGAGTGCAATCCATAAGCGATTGCACTACGCACAAAAGCTGGAATTCCAGCTTTTGTCTCAGATATTTTCTGAATATCTGCCACCGCAGTATGAGTATGAAACAGGCACAGGCCCGCGCGAAATAAAGCAAACTGATTTTGACCAGAGAATTGACGTGGTCCCTGTCTCGGATCCGAATATTTTTAGCCAGTCCCAGCGCATAACGCTTGCGCAGGAACTTCTGCAGATGGTGACTTCGAATCCGGACGTTCATGGGCCGAATGGAATATACGAAGCCTATAAACGGATGTACGGGGCCCTCGGAGTCGACAATATAGAAAGTTTGTTGCAGCAACCTCCAGACAACACCCCAAAACCCATTGATGCTGGCCTAGAAAATTCCGGATTTTTGCTCGGTCAGGCCGCACAGGCTTTCGAGGGTCAAAATCACAATGCGCATGTCGAAACTCACCGTGCGTTGTTCCTCACTCAGGCCGTGCAGGAGAACATACAGCTTCAATCAATCATTATTAGCCATGTCATGCAGCATCTGCAATTTTTAGCCGTTGAGCTTGCCAAGCAGGAGATCCCACCTGAAATGATGCAGCGGATCCAGCAGGTGCAGCAGCAAATGGCACAGATGCCGGCCGATCAGCAAATTGCTGCTGCACAGCAAGTTCAAATGCTGCTCGACCAATTTTCAGCGCCGGTTATGGCGCAGCTTAGCGAGGAGTTCTTGAAAAGCATAGGGCAGGGATCTGCCGACCCGCTGGTGGAGATTCGTAAAACAGAGCTGGACCTGCGAGACAAGCAACTCGATCAGGAGCAGGGACAATTCGAGGCGCAGCAGGTGCAGAGAGCAGAAGAAAAGCTACTGGATTCCGAGATTCAGCGCCAACGGATGGAAGTGCAAAAAAGTATAGCGGATGATAAGCTCGGTGTGGCCATGGACAGGCTGCAGCAGCAGGCAGACCTCAAACTAATGGAAATGGAGGCGAAATTTGGTGAACAGCAAGGCAACAGAGGTGTAGCATGACGACGAGCTATAGAAGGGCGGCTGTTGAGGAGCTGCGCGCGCAAAAAAAACTCGACCGCGAAAGAGAGATGGCCGAGCGCATGAAAAAAAATGAGGAAGAAGCGAAGGCTCACGATGCAAATATGCTCCGCATTGCTGAAAAAGAGAAAAGAATTTTACAACAGTCTAGCGATGACGTTGCTGCTCCTTCAGCTCCCGTTCGCAAAAAAGCGACGGCGAAGAAAAAGGCCAGCAAAAAGCGCGCAGGCGGGAAACGCAAGAAAGCCGGGAGAAAGGCATGAAAGGATACAAGAAATACAAGCAGCCACCTGAGCCGATAACCAAGCTTGTGAACGGTGAGATAAAAAATGCTGGCGTTGAAAAAATCGTCAACATGAAAGGCAAAGGTGCGGCAACCAAAGGTCTCAAATTCAAAGTGCGCTGCTGATGGATTCCGTCCTGACCGTTTATGACAAGCTCAAGAAAGCCATTCGCGAAAGAGAGTCCCAGATCAGCGAGACCCTTATGTCAGGATCTTTGGAAAATATCGAACATTATAAATTTTTGCAAGGCGAGCTTTCTGCTTTATACTACATCGAACAAGTGATGAAGGATTTTCACAGGGATGCCTGAATGACCGCAGCAGTATCTGGCGTTACAAGCGCGTATGTTGACCCTGCCGCCAAGGTTTTGGAACCGGAGCTGCTGGACAAATCCGTTCTGGAGCGCATGCCGCAGCCCACGGGGTGGCGGATTTTGGTTTTGCCGTACGGCGGCAAAAAGCGAACGAAGGGCGGCATCATGCTTACGCATGACACAGTCGAGAGAGAATCCCTCGCCACTTTGGTTGCCTACGTTGTGAAAAAGGGGCCCCTCTGCTATAGCGATGCATCAAAATATGGTGATTCGCCTTGGTGCGCCGAGAAAGAGTGGATTTTGATCAGCAGGTACGCTGGAGCAAGATTCAAGCTCGAGGATGGTGCCGAGGTCAGAATCATCAACGACGATGAAGTGATCGCCACGATTTTGAATCCTGATGACGTTGTGAGTGTATAAAGATGGTCGAACCCGAAGTCCAGAAAGAAGACGAAATTGAGATATCGATTCAAGATGATCCGCCTTCAGTCCAGCAGGAGGCATCAGATCAGAAAGAGTTGGATCAGTACACCAAAACGGTCAGCAAGCGAATAAATAAAATCAACAAGAAGCGGTCCGAGGCTGAAGCAAGGGCCCGGCAGCTTGAGGATGCGCTGGCGAATGCAAACGGGCAGTTGCAAGCATATGCAGTCGCTCACACGCAGTCTCAAGTTTCAATTATCGAAAAGGAAGAAGAGGCTCTTGTGGCAAAAGAGTCTCAGGCCAACGATCTCTATAAAAAAGCAGTCGAGTCCGGCGATGCAGACCTCATGTCCAAGGCAGATACGCTGAAGTCCGACCTTTCAATTCAGAAAGAAAAGATCCGACTGGCCAAAAACCAACAAGCAGCGCAGGCTCCAAGTCAGCAGGAGCAGCAGTATTACATGCAGCAGCAGCATTACATGCAGCAGCAGCATGCGGGGCAACAGGGCTCTGATGGTCAGCAAGAGCCGGAGCCAACCCCGGAGGCGCTCGAGTGGCACAAGAAAAATTCTTGGTATGGTGACAACGATCCTGAAAATGTTGAGGCAGCGCGTTATGCGTATTTTCAGCATCTATTGCTCGTGAACGAGGGCTACGAAGCAGATTCGTCCGAGTATTACAGCGAGTTAGATGGTAGGATTAAGAAAATTTTTCCGCAGTTACAGCAATCCGCGGGAAATGAGGACGGTTCAAGTGACCCCCAACCCTCCGTGCAACGGGTTGCGTCAGCTTCCGCAGGAAGTCGTCAAAAAACACGTGCAAAGAACGGAGTGACTTTTTCTAAGTCTGAGCGTGAGCGCCTGCGAGGTCTAAAGCCTCACAATATGACGGAAGCCGATTGGCTGAAGCGTGTTGCAGTTGAGAAGCAAAAGATCGCGCAAAGAGAGGCAATGTGATGCAGGATGAAGAGGCAGTGACAAACCGAATTCCCCGTGAAGCCGAGACCCACGATAAAACAGCTCGAAGAAAACCATGGAAGCCAGTGAGAAAGCTGGAAACACCGCCACCACCACCCGGATGGAATTACAGGTGGATCAGGGCAGAGTATTTGGGCAAGGAGGACAGCTCGAACGTCTCACGACGATTGCGCGAAGGCTTTGAACTCGTGATGGGTACAGAGCTTACTCCTGAATGGCAGTATATGCCCACGGTGACGGAAGGCAGACACGCTGGCGTAGTTCACAATGAAGGTCTTTTGTTGGCAAAGATTCCCACGGAGACAGTTGAGGAAAGAACCGCGTATTATCAGAGAAAGAATCAGGATGCTTTGACAGCTCTTGACAATTCAATTTTCAAAGATGCGCAAAGCGATTCTCGATACGTTAAGTATGATCCGAGGCGGGACAGCAAGGTGACCTTTGGAAAAAGTTAACAGACTGGAGTACAACTATTATGGCTAACAAAGATGCGGCCTTTGGTTTACGACCTGTGAAAATGATGGGGGGCGCTTCATATACCGGCGGACAAAGCCGTTATAGGGTTGCGAGCGGCTTATCTGGAAAAATCTTCCAAGGTGACACTGTTAAGCAGGTCACTGGGGGAGGCGTGGAAAGAGTTGGAGCTTCGAGCACAGTCCCAATCGTAGGTGTTTTCAATGGGTGCAGGTACACTGACCCCACGACGGGCGAGCAAGTTTTCAAGAACTACTACCCGGGAAGCGTTTCGGCTTCAGACATCATCGCATACGTGATTGACGACCCTAACGTCGTTTTTGAAATTCAGGGCAATGCAGCATTTCCTGTTGCTGACCTGTTTGGAAATTTCGACGTCGTTGACCAATCTACAACTGGCGATGTCTACAGCGGAACGTCCAACATGGAAATCGCCGTTTCAACAGGTGCTACGACCAACACCTTACCCCTGAAAGCTTTAGACATTTCTCAGGATCCCGATAACGATGACGTGGGCTCAACCAACACCAACGTGTATGTAGTGATTCAAAACCATATACGCGGGCAAGGTTCGGCCGGTCTGGCATAGGAGAGCGATATGGCGATTTCACGCGCGCAATTAGCGAAAGAGCTTGAGCCGGGGTTGAACAGTTTGTTCGGCTTGTCATATGACTCATACAATCAAGAGTATGCTGACATTTTTCCCATGGAAGATAGTCAGCGGGCGTTCGAGGAGGAAGTGCTAATTGTCGGCTTCGGATCGGCGCCGCAAAAACAAGAGGGAGCGGGCGTCGTATTCGATAGCGCCAGCGAGAGTTACAGTGCACGTTACACGCACCAGACCATGAGTCTCGCGTTCTCACTTACGGAAGAAGCGATCGAAGATTCGCTTTATGACTCGTTGTCTAAACGATACGTCAAGGCCCTAGCTCGCAGCATGAACAACAGCAAAGAGTTGACGGCTGCAGACGTCCTCAACAATGCGTTTTCTTCGTCTTACACTGGCGGCGACGGAGTGTCCATGATCAACACGGCTCACCCGTTGAGCGGTGGTGGCACAGCTGCAAACCGTGCGACGACGATGGCGGATTTCAACGAGACCAGCCTCGAAGATATGCTAGTGGACGTAAGCACAGCGACCGATGACAGGGGCCTAACAATAGCGGTCAACGCGACGAAAGTCGTGATTCCTCCGCAATTGGTTTATGTGGCTGATCGAGTTTTGAACAGTCCCGGCAGGCCCGGTACGGCTGACAACGACATCAATGCGGTCAAGAACCTCGGGGTTTTGCCCGGCGGATCGACAGTCAACCATTACTTGACTGACCCGGACGCATGGTTCGTGCTGACGTCGATAACTGAGCAGGGCGAAGGTCTTAAAGGCTTCCAGCGCACGGCGATAGAAACTTCGATGGAGCCGGACTTTTCAACTGGCAATCTGCGTTTTAAAACGCGCGAGAGGTTCAGTTTCGGATGGAGTGATTGGCGTGGTTGCTGGGGCTCGCAGGGAGCGTAACTAAAACGAACCCACGGCGGGGTTTGTCACTCAACCGCCGATCGAAAAAGGGGCCAAATGGCCCCTTTTTTTATGGGCGTCATTTAAGTTATTGATTTTTAAATAAACTTTTCTTCTAAAATAACGGCAAATTCTTGTACATCGACACGGCATTTGCTACTATAAGTGTGTGGAAAATGAAAAGGAAATGAAAAAGCAGTGAAAACGATGCGGGAATTGAATCGGTACTTATCAAAGGCCAGCAACAATTGTTTGGAAATTGTGAAGGGCGACGGATACTTTTGGTATCGACAGACCGACAAAGAATTTGAAAAAAATCCTTCCAAAGTCGAGCCGGCCATCGAGTTAGTGTACCGCATCAATCATTGGACTCCAGAGCTTTGGAAGGAGGCTCTGGACGATGCAGCAAAAGAGTATGGCAAGTAAAGGAGAAGTAAAAATGTCAGTGGAAATAACAAAAGAGAATCAGGATAAATACAATATGGTTCTTGAGGCCATAAGGGAAAGCGGTGCAGTGAATATATACGATTCCGATTTTTCGTCGACGCTGTTTGGTGCACCACGATGGCTTGAGGAAGAGTACGGTTTGTCGCGTGCTGAAGCTAGACAGGTCTTTGAGAATTGGACCGCCACATATGATAACAATTGAGTTAACGCCTTCGGCCAGCGAATGTAATTACTGTTCGATCGAATTGCAGGGGCAGGTCGAAGTTTGCTCGAACCGATACGGAGATCGTTACTGCTGCAAGAAGCACAGGGGCGCCGCTAACCGGGCGCTCAATAGGTACAGAAAAAAATCAAAACAACAGCAATGAAAAGGAAATGAAAAATGGCTAGACGAGGAGACAGGTACGAAAACGGAGGCGCGGTCGTCGATCAATGGCACGACGAACATGAAGCGTATGGTCAAATGGCATCCACATTTGATGTCTGCAACAAATGCTTCAGTGACCACGGCAATGAATTGCTCGCGCAAGAAATGGGGGAGATCCAGCCGTACGGAATGAATGAACCGGTAGGCGATAGCTTGGATTGTATTTTTGAGCACCCCGATTACTCGGAAGGCGAATACACCTGTGCAGCCTGCAATGTGATGTTGCGAGATTAGAGGCGCTGCTGACATTGGGCGAAATGGGGGAAAAAATGAAAGTCAAGCTGAACTGGTCTGAAGAAACGCCGGCAGCAAATGGTCAGATGGTGTCTACCGCGACCCCAACTAAGGAGTTCTGGACGCTCTGGCGAGAGAAAAAGGCAGAAGTAAAATCGGCTGGATACTCGGTGAGCAAGGTCGATGAAGCATGGGTTGTATCGAGATATAAAGACAACATCGAGGCGATCCATGACTCTCAGGCTGTCAGCAACGAAGACATTGAAATTCCTGTGCCTGAAGGCTTGTCGTATTTTCCATTTCAGAAGGCCGGCGTCGCGTATGCGTTAAAGAGGGATGCAACCTGCATCGCAGACGAAATGGGGCTCGGGAAAACCATTCAGGCGATAGCGGTAATCAACGCAACTAATCCAGATACGGTTTTGGTCGTATGCCCGGCATCGCTGAAAGAAAATTGGTCGCGAGAAATGGAGACTTGGCTAACCGCCGATCGTCAAATAAAAATCGTCAGCGGAGGCAGCGACAAGATTCCTGACGATGTCGATATCGCGATCGTCAACTACGATCTTTTGAAAAAGAATGAGGAGGCGATCCTCGGCTCAGAATGGGGCCTTGCGATTCTTGACGAAGCTCATTACATAAAAAACCCCAAAAGCCAAAGATCTAAGGTTGCCGTCAACATTAAAGCAAAAAGAAAGATTGCGCTGACAGGGACGCCAATTTCCAACCGCCCGATTGAATTGCAGCCGATCGCTGGCTGGCTCGCGCCAAAAGCTTTTGGCAACTTTTTCAAATTTGGCCTGCGATATGCCGGCGCGTATCGTGACAGGTTCGGATGGAATTTTGACGGGGCAAGCAACCTAGACGAGCTTCAGAGGGTGCTGCGGCAATCGATTATGGTTCGCCGGAAAAAAACCGAGGTTATGAAAGAGCTGCCGGCAAAAACGAGGCAGATAATTGTCCTCCCGCGCGACAAATACATAGACGAAATTCAGAAAGAATATGAGAGCCTCGCCGAGGCAGTCAGCGAAACCACGTCGGTCGACGTAGCGTTTGAAAAAATGTCTGGCGTCAGGCACCGAACATCGCTTGCAAAAGTTCCGGACGTGGTGGCGCACGTTGCGAAAATTGATCATCAGGTCGTCGTTTTTGCACACCACAAAGACGTCATTGACGGCATAAAATCAGGACTTGAATCGGCGGGAAAGTCGGTAGTCACCTTAACCGGAGATTGCGATGAAGATCATCGGAATCGCAGCATCGACAGGTTTCAAAGCATGAAGGCAGATGTCTTTCTCGGCACGATTGGGGCAGCCGGGGTCGGCATTACACTGACCGCAGCATCCCATGTGATAATGGCAGAATTGTCGTGGGTGCCCGGGCAGGTCTCGCAGGCGGAAGATCGATGCCATCGAATTTCGCAGAAAGACAACGTGCTCGTTCAGCATCTTGTTGTCAACGGCACTTTGGACGCGCGATTGGCAGAGGTTCTGGTCCAGAAGCAAAAAGTTTTGGATGCCGCGCTGGACGATGCGGTTGTCAACGAAGTTATAAGCCTCGAAGATCTTGCATCTGATATAAAAATGAAGAAGCAGCCAAAGCCGCTGCCCAAGAAGACCGTCCAGACTTTGAAAGATTTGCTGAGCGCGGTTGTGACCCGATGCGATCGGGCGGTCGAACTAGATGGATCCGGATTCAACAGGCTTGACACTGAGCTTGGCCATTCTCTGGCTTACATAGAGAAGTGGACTCCGGCGCAGCAGCACGCAGCTAAAAAAATGCTGAAAAAGTATCGGAAGCAAATCGAACAATCCGGCCTTGCCGACGATTACTTGTCGGTTTACGGCTGATCCAGACTGTTCTTTTCATTCGCGGCCTGAATTACGCTATACTGGCGAAGTCAACTATGGCGATGGCATAACGCTGTCGCTGGTCTTTTCTTTTTTAGAGGATTGTAGAAATGACAACTCACTTTACTTCTGGCGTGACAAACGTCAGCTCGACCGGAACCGAAGGCTTGATCAAGCAGCCCTCGCGACATAAGTATCACGAGTATTTCAACGACTTTGATGCCTATCTCGCGAGCGACTGGACAATCACGACAACGGAGGCCGGCACAGGCTCAGCAACCGAAGCTCTGGGCGATGGCGACGGCGGATTGCTCGTCGTGACGAACGCCGCTGGCGATAACGACCATGATTTCTTTCAGCTGGTCAAGGAAGGCTTCAAGTACGAGGCCGACAAGCAGCTGGCATTTTTTGCTAGGCTGAAGACGTCAGACGCAGATGCATCGGACGTAGTCGCCGGGCTCCAGCTGACTGACACGACCCCGCTTGACGTGACTGACGGGATTTTCTTTCTCCTCACTGACGGCTCGACAACCGTTCAGTTCATTGTCGAAAAGAATAGCTCCCAGTCTACGCTTGACCTCTCCACTGCAGCGGCAGATGACACTTTTATGACGGTAGGGTTTGTCTACAACCCGAAGGACCAGAAGTTTCACGTGTACCAAAACAATGTTTTGGCCGGAACAGTTGTCAACACGAACGCCCCGGATGACGAGGAGCTGACTGTTAGTTTTGGCATCCAAAATGGCGCGGCCGCAGCAAAAGTGCTGACCGTAGATTACGTCCACGCGCTCAAGGAGCGAACAGCCGTCACCGAGCTGTAGAGGAGCGATTTTATGGCAGATGCAGTAACGTCCTCGACTATTCAGGACGGCGAGCGAACCGCAGTGATGCGGTTCACGAATGTTTCTGACGGAACCGGGGAATCCGCGGTCGCCAAGGTTGACGTTTCCGCGTTAAACGCAGATAGCAGAGGGCGAGCGTGCTCGTCTGTTTCAATCCAGAGAATTTGGTGGGCCACTTCCGGCATGGCAGTCAAGCTTGATTGGGACGCGACATCGAACGTGTTGGCTATTACTTTGCCCGCGGACTCGACAGGAGATGAATTTTATGACGACGTTGGCGGCCTGACAAATAACGCTGGCAGCGGAGTAACCGGAGACGTTGATTTCACAACGATCGGACATTCTTCTGGTGACTGCTACATGGTGCTGATGAAGCTCGTCAAGAATTACAGCTAAGAAGATGGAGGCGTAAAAGATTGGGCTTTTTCAGGTCAATCGGGAACATGCCTTGGAGAGGCATGAGAGCGCCTCAAGCTCGCATGTGGTCGCCTCCTTACGGGCGCCGTTTTGGCGGCGGACTTCCCTTTGCATATTCCGGAGGCTTGGGTGGCTTAATGCCATCGATGCGATCTCCCATGGGCGGGGGCTATGGAGCCCCTCGGTTTTCACAAAGGCCGCCTTTTCCTAGATCACCGTATGGATCACCGTATGGATCACCGTATGGATCACCGTATGGCGGGGGCGGAGGTAGAGGGTTCGGCATGCCCTTTTTCAATCCAGCGATGTCGAGAGGGATCGGTGGCATCGGCGGAGGGTATGGAGGATTTTTCCAATCGCCGTATTCGCGACCAAGCCCTCCCGCGACAAATATTTTCGACATGTACAGATCCCTTGGAGATCCTGATCGAGGGCGATTTATGGAGGAATTTGGACTGTCGTCGAGCCCAGCTGTGACGCCCCAGCCTCCGGCAATGCAGCCGCCGGCAGCACCGCCACCTGTAATGCAACCCCCAGCAGCCCTGCCCACTCCTCCGGTAATGCAACCTCCGGCCCCTCCTCCGCAGATGGAAGCGGGGCATGATTCACTTGCCCGTTGGGAACGTATGCAGTATCCGCTCCGGCCCGCTACTCTCCGTCCGGGAGGCACTGCAGGCTTATCCCCACCGAATCCGAATGCTGCCCCGAATAGTGGGTTCAGAACGGGCGGGGGACAGCCACAGGCGGAATTTGATCTCGAACGACGGATGGGGGGAGACCCGAATGCGATGGGGCCGCCTCGTTCGGGGCCGCCAATTTGGCGCGGGCAGGGCATGGGGCCGGGAGGCGGGGCACAGCAGGCTCTTCTGGCACCGCCAGCATCGGAACAGGCCGCCGGACAGCCGTCGACGTATGGTGAAGGATCTGGAATATTAGGAACCTCAGTGAAGCCCGACCCCCGAACCACATTGTTGAATCAGCCGCTAAAAACGATGGCTGAGCAGTCAAGTCCTCAGATAATGCAGACTATGGGTCCAAAGTCATTGGACC
>TARA_R110002020_G_scaffold45597_4_pt1 | contig 14312 bp, 3 predicted proteins | sample TARA_R110002020 | Tara Oceans TARA_R110002020 (sample SAMEA4396489) | marine metagenome | biome: Westerlies Biome; feature: [MES] marine water layer (ENVO:01000295) within the mesopelagic zone...; material: water (ENVO:00002006), including particulate matter (ENVO:01000060) such... | reverse complement strand
GCACAAGGTGGGTTTTTACATTTTTTAATACCAAACGATCTAGCACAATAAGCGTGAGCTTTAGGAGTTCCACATTTACCTATAGTGTATCCTTTTTCTCCATAACTAATAGTTCTGTCTCCTGATTTAACAGAAAACTTTTTACCTGGTGCCGTTTTTTTAAACGGATTACAATGTTGTACGTATGCCATAATTAAAAATCACTCATTAATTGTTCGTCTATTTCTTCTTGTACTTCTTCTCTAGTTGCCACCATTTTAAAACTTAAATCAGCCTGAAATCTAGCTACCTCTTCGTTGTCTTTAAATATTATAATAGTTGGTACAACCGCTATTTTATGTTTTTTTTGTAACTCAGTATTCTTGCTTATATCTACGTAAGAAATTGTTTTAATATCTTTTAACTTTGACACCCAATCAACATCATTAACCTCGTTCCAACTTGCGTTAAAAATAGATACTTGTATTTGACTAAAAGACAAGTTAGTTACCAAAGAAAATAATAATATTAATTTTTTCATCTGTTATAGAGTTTATCTTCAATTTTTTCTAAAGCTTTTTTTATTTCTTCTACGTCTGATTGAGTTGTCATTATAGTCTGCCTAATCATTTGGTCTTTCATATCAAACTCCATCCTAGTTATTTCAGCTTCTGGTATTTCTTTTAAAATCTCTTCTTTAAGAATATTAACGTCCACTTGCACAGGCTCTTCTTTAGCCAACTGTATTTCTGCCATCAATGAATACCATCCAGCTATTAAAGTAGCTATACCAAAACCTAAAGCTATCATAGTTTTGACACTCATTTTAAAAGTTGTATCCTCGTTTAATTCTTTTGCCATTTCTATATGTTAGTTTTGTATATAATTACGTATTTTATTGTTTTTTTACTCTTTATAACCAGGTTGGTGTTGACGTACGTTACACCTACCATTTTCGCCGGTAGAATTATTTTTACATCTCTCACCGTTTGTCTTGATAAACTCACACTGTTGTTTAAACTTACTGCTTTCTTGTTTATAATCTGGAACACCATCATTATCCTTATCTTCATGCCATTGACATTTGTCTCCAGGTTTTTTAACTTCCGCTCCACACCTAACGTGTTTAGAGTTTACGCCAGAACATTTGTAAGATTTATTAGTAGGATATTTTTCTTCGTCGAGTTTAATAACACCGTTTTCAACATCCTCTTCGTATTGCTCTATTTCTTTTTCAATAAACGGTTCTAAAACCTTTTCTACTTGTTCTTTTTTCTTTTTGTCTTTTTCTTTTTCTTTGTCAGATTTTTTTTCTTTTTTAAGTCTTTCTCTAATAGCATCTTTTTCTGTTACTAACCCTAAGTCCCAAGGATTCCAACCTAAAAGCAAGGCGATTCTTTCGTAAGCCTCGTACTCGTCACTAGAAGCAAGTATAACATTGTTAACTTTTCTTACGGCTCTATCTACAGGTATATTAGTAAAAGCAGCTATAAGACTAGCGACAGCGTCAATAGCTGGGTTGTCAGGTTCTAACCCCATTTCCGCCATTACATCCGCGTTTATTTGTCTTGTTTTTATAGCGCCGTAGAGTTTTCTAAATTTATTACCAATTGAAGGTGATAAGTTTAAGAACTGTAAAATGGTATATGTATGATCAGCATTCCAACCTTTTAATTCCTGCGACTCATACTCCATTACACCGTTTTTAACGGTAACAATTATTTGACCAGTTAAACCAAGACCACCAAGTATATTATCTATCATACTTTGTATCATGTCGTCAGTAGCTTCCTCTTCGTCCTCATCACCAAGCTCAGCCCAAACAGCTTGCTGCAAGAACACAAACAAAGCGCTTTGTAACATCCCGTAATAACCAATTTTACCTAGGTTTTCAAACTTATTACCCCTATTGTTTCTAATATCATCAGCCGCTCTAAGCATTATCCTAGCGTACTGCATAGGTGTGTTTTTAAAGCTTAACAGTAGTATACCTAAATTACTACGTTGTATTTGTGATATTTGCGATGGGTCTGAAGACTGTTGACTTTCTTCTGCTTTTGTTTGAAAATCTACATACGCTTTAGTTTGCGCTTCTTCTAAAGTGTATAACTCTCCAGTGTCTTTATTTATTTGGTTTTCGTAAAATTTGGTTTGGTTTCTATAAAACGAAGATCCACCTGAACATATAGCGAAAGCATCCGCTATTTTTGTAGGCGTAAAACCTAGTTTTAATAAATAAGATATTAAAGCGTTAGCTTTATTTCCTTTTCCTTTTATAGCGTTGTTGATCTCAGCCTCAGTTATACCTCTTCCTTCTTCTCCTAACCTAGTTTGAACATAGTCAGAGTTCCAAAGTGTTCTAAAGTCGCTCCAAAACTGTTTTTGATTAGCAAAAGCTTTAGCAGCGTTAACCATGTTGTTGTTCTTCCAGTCGATAAAGTTGAACATGGATATAGTTTGAAGAGTCGCAGATCTCATGTTTAAGAACATAATAGCTCCAACTGAATTATTCACCCAATTTCTAAACCTTTCCGTTATTTCGTTCTCAGCAACAGGTCTGTTAGTACCGTATTCCATAGCGTACAACATATCGTCAAGAGCAGACATAAATTTATTACCGTAAGTAAATCGTAATTGATTTCTAATCTCTTCGGTAAACATCAACTCTACGTTTTCTTTCCACTCTGTTAAGTACTTTGCTCTTGACTCGGACGCAATAGCACCAACGTCAGACGCTATAGAACCTGATATCCAGTCAACTCTTGGTTTTACGTACTCGTTTAAAGATATCGTGTTTAAACCGTCTGCAAAAGCCTTAAGTTCCGGATCGTTATTAACAGCATCTAACATCTCTTGCTTTTCTTGTGGTTCTAATCCTGGTATGTCATAACCGTATTTATCCCATATATACACTCTAACAGCGTTGTCGTAAGTAAATATGCTATTAGGTATATTTTTACTTAAATTCTTTTTTAACTTAGGTAGTGTTTTAAGTAACTTTTTGTATCTTTTAGCTAGTTTTATTTTCGCGGATTTCCAGTCAGAAACACCCTTGTTGTATGGCTTGGTTAGCATTTCGTCAAACCATTTTAAAGCATCTTCACCTTCCTTTCCTTTTGGAATAAATCTATATAAAAAATCTCTAAAAGCATAAGACGACGGTGGAAACAAACTAAACGTCCATTTTTTAGAAGCGTTAATTTCCGCCTGTAGAGCGGTTGGTAAGTTGTCTGGGTCTATACCTTTTTTAGCTTTTAATATTTCTAAGAACTTAGAGTTGATAACGTTTATACTTTCTTTAGCATCTTGGTAGTTTTCAACCGCTAGTATACCCTCTATCTTTATATCATATTTATCTTGCAAGTTATTAACAGCGTCTACAACATCTTTGGAATCGTCGTACATTTCTATATCTACATATCCATTTGCTATGTAACTTTCTAGCTCTATAGCCTTATCTACACCTGTTATTCTTTTTGTCTTCCCCGTTTCTGGGTCCACAACACCTAAGCCTTTTATATTTTCTAATGGTAAGTTTATACCTTTTGTTTTTAACCATTCAAATATAGCTAAAGCTGCTTCTGGTTGCCTAGCGGTTAGTATACGTATGTTTTTAACTCCGTATCTTTCTATTTGATTTCTAAGTTTTTGAAGCATAGGGCCGTCCTCACCACCTCTAACATTTACAAAATCACTAAAGTCAAAAGTATACCCAGCTTCTGATAGCTCAGCTGCTCTTTGGACAAAGTCTTCGGACGAAACCTCTTCTCTTTTACCATCTGGACTAATAGCGTATACAATGTTTTTCCCTTTAATAGTTAACGTTTCGTCAAAGTCAAAAAACCTAATAGTGTTAGGATTAAAAGGTTTTTTATTAAGAACATCTATTGACTCTTTAGAGTTTACAACGTCTATATCATTTAACGTTAAATCAGAGTTTGATTTAATCTTTAACTCGTTAGCATCGCTTTTAATTTGATCCATATCTAAAGCGTTAGATACGTCAACAAATTCTTTTCCAACAATACTATTATCTTCTAAATTTATAACAGGGTGAATATCTTTATGCCCCATAGTTAGATCGTTATAATATCTAATTATAGAGTTCGCGCCAGGATCCCACTCTAAAGGCATTGAAGAAACTAATTCAAACGTTTTTAACATATCGTCCATGTTTGTCGATATAATAGCCACGTTGTAACTTTCAAAAAACTTATCTAACAACTCGGGAGTTATCTTTGTTTTTGGGTTCAAGTGATAATCAGCTAAAATTTGACAAACTATCTCCGCTGGTATCATGTGCTCATAACGAACTTTACCTTTGTAACTAGGGCCAATGTCATATTTTAAATTAGCAGAAGCCCTAAGTATCGTATTCATATTGCTCTTTAAACTCATCAATAACATGATGTAGTCTTCTTTTGTGTAGCCAGATTTAGGATCTTTTATTTTTTCAGCTAGCCAACCTAACTGTAATAATAATGCTTTTCTTGATTCTAAAGCTTGTTCTAAGTTTTCGTTATACTCAGAATCTCTACGAGCCTTAACTGTTTGGGTAACTGGAGAGTAAATTTTTATATCATCTATAGGTATTTTATCTATAGTTACGCTTTCTATTTGATACACTCTTGACCTAACCCCATCTACTGTCTTATAGTAAAATTTAGTTTTAACATTAACACCGTCTATTTCATTAACTACGTTTTGAACAAAATCTTCTAAATTGTTAAAAACTTGATATCTTTGTGTGTTACCTTTTATTTTTTCTTTAGATACTATTTTTATTTTTTTAGTTTCCCGATCGTAAACATATTGACCTCCTCTACTTATTTTACCAGCCGTAGCGTATTGAGACCTATAGTGCTTTAATAAGAACTTTACAGCGTCGAACTTAGACATAGTTCCGTCTGTTATCATCTCATTTACCATTTGCAACGGTATATGTCTTTGTGTCATTATTTTATTATAATCGTCAAAAGACTCCGATATAACTACAGGTTTGTTATTCTCATCAACGATTCTAAACTTTTCAACAAACGCGGAAGAAAGAGCTTTGTTAGTTAAAAGTTTATTCACAAACATAGGTAGTTTAACATCCCCACCTAGACTTTGCGAAGCGCTATTATATTTTTCAACTAGTGTAAATATATCTTTTGCTATTTTTTTACGTTCTGACGGTGTGAACAAAGGTTTGCCTTCGTTGTTAGGATCTATAATTGGCGCTAAAATATCTTCTACAACTTTTATAACCTGATCCTCGTTCGCTCTTACGTTACCTAAACTAACTATAGCTTCTCCTATATTTATCAGGTTGTTAAATACACCGTCGTACTTACTAGGATCTTTGGTTATTTTTATAATATTACCCATGGACTCTTTATCACTACCTCTTCTCATCTGTTGCTCGATGTTTATTATATCGTTTTCAACCAACGTTACATCATGTATGTGAGAGGTTATATCAGAGTACCTAGTATATATATCGCTAGTTTTGTCTTTTAGTCCATTTAAAATTGTCTCTAACCCCATCTCTCCAGATATTTGATACTCTAATCCCTCTCCTTTGCTCTGTATTCTAGTGTATTTACCATCTTTTTCAGTCATGTAAATAGCCACAAAATCTTCGTCTGATATAACATCGCTCCAAGTTTGACCCTCTTCTAGTTTTACTGTTCTTATTTTTTGCGGGCCAGATGTTACCCCGTCCCAAGCTGGGCCATCTGCCTTGGTGTATCTAGCGATTTTTTTACCTTGCCAATCAGTTGTCCAACCCTCTCCAATTACAAATTTCTCTACAACACTAGGTATGTTTTTAGACAAGTAAGTAGACGTTAACGTTTCTATTAACAGACCTTTGTTTTTTATTAAAAAGTTCTTGTACGATTCTCCACCTTTACCCATTAACATTTGAACAGCTTGCCTAAGTCGCCCAGCTTTGTCTCCAGCTTGTTGAAATATAGCGTTTGTAAAAGGGTGAGATTTTAATCTGTTACTACTTACTTCCTCGTCAAAAACAGGTAGTTTTGTTCCAACTATTTTAAAAACAATATCGTCTAATACATCTCTAAATTTAACAATTTTCTTGTTAATTACAATTTCTTGGTCTAAATCTAAACCGTTTACAAGGCTTATGTCGGTATCAGTATCAACGTCTTCATCAAAATCAACTTCTTCTGTTTCTATTAAATTGACATCTATGTCTTCTCCAGGTTGCTGTACTTGACTTAAATCAGAGTAATCACCCTCTGGTCCCCACTTATTAATAATATTACTTTGCTCTTGGTCGGTAGATATATAAAACATGTCACTAGTAACATCTCCTGACTTTAAACCATCTAACATTTGAGGTAAGAAAACCGTAGACCCTTTTGTCATTATAAAACCAAAAAAGTCGTCGTTAACTAACGGGTCAAATTTAGCCATTGTTTGATATATATACTCATAGCTTTTATTACTAGAACCATAAAAAGCGGCCATTATAAAAGCGTCTAGATCAAAACCAGGAGTGTCTGCGAACGACCCTTTGATTTTTCCATCTTTGTCAACTCTAGATTTTTTAGATTCATTTTCTAATACAAGGTCTATTAAGCCTTTTATTTTTGAAAAGGTCTTAGAAGACATATCAATAGCCCCTTCTGGATCTGTTTTGTAAAGCCTATTAATTTCTGATCCAACGTTTACAGGGTTGTTGTTATTATCGTAAACAACATAACCTCTATCTCCGTTAATATTTACACTTTGGTGTTCGTTGTTTTTCTCGCCATTAACATTAAGGTTGTTAGCGTTTACAACGCCTTTAAAATTTAGTTTACCCTTAGAATAACCATCGCAGATATCAGCAACTAGACCCATAATTTGATCAAAGTCCATGTTTACAATATCATTTGTTACAGCCGTACTGCTTCTGAATATATTTTTAAGACTATTTAACGCGCCTTTTTTGACCGTGTGAGGTATTACAGCGTTAGACCTACCTTCTATAACATCACTAAGAAACTCTATTATCATCTCGTCTGTAACCTTAGCGTCCATTCTTACCTGAAACTGCTCGTCTGTTTCTAAGACTCCGTTTACGTCTGGATCTCCGTTTGTGTTTACTTTTATTTTTCCATTTTTATTTACTTGTTCTTTGTAAAGCTCTCCAAACCTAACGTATCTAATTAAATTTGGATTTCTTTTAATGTACTCAATTAAAGTTTCCTTCATTTTAGCGTGAGCCTTTGGATTTGTTTTCTCTAAATTATCAAACCAATTGTGAGAAGCCTCATGGCCAGCAACATTACTCCTAGCATGTTCCATGTTTATATCTATCACATTATCAATTATTCTACCACCATTTAAATGGTTTTTTTGAGTGTTAAATTTATAAGAATTTTCTCCAGATTGTCCAATTATTTTACTTCCTCCGCTCCAATACAAGTTTGCTATTAAATTAGGATTAGCCATAATTTTCCTTCTCATGCTGTTAGCTACCGCTCTTTGTCTATCAGTAACACACGCTTCAATTATATTTTCCCATTGTTCATTTGTGGTGTTTTTGTCAACAACATCTATTGGTCTTTGTAAAAGTTGAACCCAAGCGTCAGGGTTTTCCGCGACTTGATTGTTGTGCTTCGATTGTTCTTTTACTTCATCTAACTGAGCGTCTTCTCCTAATACTATTAATTGCTTGTATCTATTTAAAACAGTTTTATCAAATGGATCTTTTCCATCTGCTTCGGCCATAATTTTAGCTCTTTCACCAAGATCTTTATCCATCTTAGCCATGATCTTTTTTCTCTTAGCTCTTATTTCTTTTAAAAGTTTATGCTCTTTTGGATTTGTTTCTTTAAAGTTTGGATTTTTTTCAAGAGACAACAATTCGTTAATTTTTTCTTGTATACTACTTCTATCTAAACCAGGAAACTTGCTTTGTAAATAAACGCTAAGCTCTTTGTTCGCTTCTAAAGTAAGACCTCCATAACCTTTTGAATAGTACATCCCGTCCTCTATGTCTTGTATTAGGGAGTTTAGTGCCTCTTCTTTTGTTTTTAACTCTAATAGTTTTGTAGAGTCTTCTTCTGTTTTGTCTTTCTTTTTAGCCTCTTCTTGTTTAATAACTGTCTCTGTGTCTTTTCTCAGTACCATAGCCATTAAAAGCTCTGTCTTTTCAACGGGCGTATAGTTGAATTTTTTAGGATTTATGTTGTCTTGCCAGTAACTCGTAGCGGTATCAAGAAAAGCTAAAGCATTGTTGTACTGGTCTTCTGTCATTTCGTCTTTACACATCTCTAGATTTTGTCTTAAACTAGATAAAGTAGGGTCTTCTTTTAATAGTTGCGCTAAGTTGTTATACATAGTACCTACGTCACCACTTTTAATAGCGTTTAAATTACCTTTCGCCATAATCCCACCCATAAAACCAGACGTAGCCGTTATTATTATCTGCATCTCTAGCAAATCTCTACCCGTTAAGTCTACGTGTATGTCGTTATGTTTTATTCCAGAACCAGGATCTGACGCTATATATAACCCTCCGTCATGAACCCAGCTATCAAAGGTTTTTTGAAAGTACTCTCCAAGTAAAGCTTCAGCCCATTCCTCAACTGTTTCCCCAACAATCATCTTAGCTATAGCTCCAGCAAAGTATTTTGTAAGCGCTTTCTTAGTCATACCCACACCTCCCTCTGTTAACCACTTATTAACTATTCCCTTTAACATATCGTCGGTAAAACTTTTACCTCCAATTCTACCCTCAACATTAATTTGAGCTATAACACCAGTTAAAACACCCATAACAAGAGCGTATTTTTCCGCGTTACCGCTGTTTCGTTCTAAAGGATTGGCTCTAATATACTCCTCTTTTGCCTGCGCATAACTTTGGTAACCATAAGCTAAACCTTGAAAACCACCTTGCACCCAATAAGAACCTCTAGCAAGACCACCTAATCCACCGGTCATTCTTCCAATAGTATACATTTTAAAACCTTCAGCTGTTACGGTAGACGCTAGTCCCTTCCAACGGAAATCAGTTGTTATATCAAGAGAGCCAGGGTTTTCAAGTTGTTCGATTATATACTGCTTTGCTTTCGCGTGGTCAGGATTTGACTGCGGAGTTGACGGTTTGTATTCTTTCTCGTTCGTTGCGTCGCCTATTATGTAAAAACCCTGTAAGCGACCTTTGGAAATGTAAACTTTGTACTTTACCCCTTTGTACTCTACTATCGCGTAGTCTTGCATCACAACGCCGTACTCAGCATTTAAAGGTTTGGTATTTAGTAAGCCATCTGCTTTGATTTTGTTTCTATAAGCATAAGACTCGTTGTCATAACTAAGAGAGTTACCTATCTGTGAAATTGTTGGAAACAACTGAAAAGCAGACCCACCAAGCCACGTGTTCGCAAGAAAGTCCCCAAAAATACCCATATTTTCCCACCTTTCATCCTTTTCACCTTGTAAATGGTCCACTTGGTTTATATAGGTTTTTTGATGATTATCAATTAATTTAACAAGCGTTCCATTGTCTCCAAATAAGTTCGCGAAAGTGTTTGTTAAATTTTCCATAACTTGCGGAACTCCAGAGGAATTGTAAGCGTCAATTCTAGAAAAATACAATCTTATATCATCTAACAACTTTTTAGCGTTGTCACCTTGTAATTTTTCTAAATCAGATCTATTCTTTTTTATTTTGTTTATTAAATCTTTGTTATCTTCTTCGTATTTTTTTATAAGCTTATCTCTTTCATTTAAGAAAATAGCCGTAAGTCTATCACTCTCATTAGTAACTTGGCTAATAGTCTTAAGTTTAAGAATCATCTTTTCTCCTTCGCTAGCCTCTTCCCAACCTGGTATTTCAAACAATTCTAATTCTTTAGTGAGCTTATCCACTAAATCGTTTATTTCTTTATTTAGTTGCTCAACGGCTGGTTTTAGTTTTTCTTCAGATGTATTTATTTTTCCACTTAATAAGTTTATGTCTTTTGCGATTTGAACTAAATGTTTCCCTTCTTCTAGCGCTTTCATCATATCTTCTCCACTAGCCGTAGTTTCAAAAATATTCCCATTCTCATCAATATCAATCCAACGGGCTTTAGCGTTAACCATAGTCATATTGTAATAACTCTCAAACTCTTCCACTAAATATTTTGCTTGTAGTTCCTTGTACGGTAATAAATATTCATAAGGCGAGGTATGTATAGCTACTGCATTGTCCCACCCCTCGTAGCTTATACCATCGTAATCATGCTCATTTAAAACGCTGTAAAACCACTTAATTAGTTCTTCCTCGTCGTAATTAATCTCTCCTTCTTTTTTTAGATTAGGTAGCGTTCCTTCTTCGTTTTTACTTCCAAACAAATATCCATGTACCTCGTTCCAAAGATCCTCATTTTCCTCCCAAATTCTTTTATCTATTTTTTTAAGTATATTTCTATACGAATCACCATCTAAAATACCGTAAGAACCTTGTGCTTCTTTACCTGAAACAGGATGCACATTAGAGTAAACAATAAAACCCTTTTTACCTATAATTTCTTCTCTTTCTTTTGGCATTACGTTGGCTTGGTGTTCAAACCTATCTTGTATATGCCCGCAGTTAAAATCTATCGCGTTGTTATAGCTAGCAAAACCACCTTTTTTTAAAACGTACGCGTCATAATAATCACGCATTGTCCCGTGTTCTGCATCGCCGAAAGTATGAACGTTTTTAAACATTTTAGGATAGTACTTGGCCATCCACTGCATATAAGGCAACGCCGCACCAAGCCCCTCTTCTGGATTCCATTGTTTCCTTTCTTCTATTTCTTCAATAGCGTCATAGTAAAATTCTTCAAACGTAGGGTATTTTTTCTTATTAACTCTATTTGTTTCAAAGTATATACACCTTAACTCTTTTTCTATATCGCCCTTAGGGCAGTTTGTTTTGTTTTTAGTAGGTTTTATTATTATGTTTTCAGACGGAATACTACCACCAGCATCGTAATCCCAGGGAGCGACAAAACCATCGTAACCGTTTTCTCCGGTTGTTGTCTTTATAAACTCATCTGCATCTTCTTGTGAGTCAAATAACAAGTAATTAGAGTTGCCAGACATGTGTTCCCAAGCTTTTTTCTTATCTGAAAAATAATAGCCATCAGTAACTCCAGTTCCCTCTTCACCTAAAACGTTGTTACCCATAGCGTTTGGAAATACCGCTACTTTTTCATTACCCTCTTGGTCGGTAAAATCTGTTTTCCATAAAGTAAAATCACCGTTTTCTTCCAACATCTTATCAGCAACGTCATTAAAAACAATATTATTTTCTAAGTTTTCAGGGACAAACTGGGCGTTATTAACGTTAGTAGCTTTGTTGTAAGATTCTCCACGTTTAATAACTTCAGCGTTTTGATTATAAGTTTGCTCTTCAACCTTTGTAGACGCCTGTTTTATTTTTATAGCCTCTAAAGCTTCTTCAGCAGTATAAACGTTTTGAGTTTCAGGATTTATTTCCTCTTGAATATCTATTACGTTTTGTTCAAAAGATTTTTCTAAATCGTACATGTAATCAACCTCTTCTACGTCTTCTACTTCTGTCTCTATATCTTCTACTTCTAAATCATCTTCTTCAAACAGATCTTCTTCTACATCTTCTACCTCTTCAGTCTGCTCGTCTTCATCCGTAGGTATAGCGTCACATCTATAACACTGCCCTTGGTACTCACAGTAACCTTCTCCAAACTTCTCTACACACTTTTCGTCTGTTAATTCTTTGGACTCTTCATTGTCTTCGACAACAGGTTGGGTTGTTGTAGATGTTCCGGTTGTAGTAGGTTTTTCAGGGAGAGACAAATCAATGGATCCCACGCCAACACCGTCTTCGTCACTCAACGGCGCGACTGTTCCGGACACATCTTGGTGTAGAGGTGACTTGCTAGAGTTCACTTCTTCTATAACTGATTTTATATCTTTTTCAGACACGCCGTCAGCAACCATTTTTTCAACTAAAATTTCTAAGTAATTACTCATATTATATTTTAACTATATTTCGCTATTAATTGCTGTGCCTTTGTTTTTACTTGCTGTGATTTTGTTGCTTCTTTTTTATACGCCATAGGCGTTTGTTTTGAATAACCCTCTTCTTGTATACTAGCCATAGTTTCTTCTTGTATAGCCTCAGGGTCTTTAACCTCTTTAGGCGCGTACTTAGTGTAAGCCTGTGTAAGTTTATCTGTTAACCACCCGTGCACTTCATCTTCTAATTTATCTTTATCAAATTGATCACTTTCTGGCATGGCCCAATCTAAGTTTTCATCTGGGTTTCCTTGGGCGTAGTCCTGTATCCAAGCCTGTCCATATAACGGATCGTGAGCCCAAGACAGTAAACTATCTTTATTCGCTAACAATACGTCTGCCTGGCCGTTTACAATGTTTTTATTCAAAGGCCTTCCAGACTCTGCGTCTTCCTGTAATTGACCGGACATTTCTAAGAGTTTTTGATAACCCATAAAATCTTTCATAAACACATCGGTGTCTAAATCTTCAACGTATTTTAAATCATTCAATCCATAGGACTTAATACCTATTTTTCCTTCATCGGTAATATCCATGTCTGTGTTAGTGTCGCCGACAAAAGCTAAATCAGCTTCAAATCTTTTGTCTTTTGAAGATCCCTCTGAAGTCATATTACCACCTTTATTACCAGGGGTTTGATCACCTCCATTTCTATCTCTCCAAGCCTGGAACTTACCAGAGTATGTAGTAATATCTCCAATTAAGGCCTGTACATGTTGGTTAATCTCTTGTTCAGATTTTTTATTTTTTGATTTTTTAGCCTCAACTAATTGACTTTTCTTTTCTTTTAACCACTCTGTAATTCTCCCCACCCATTCTTGGTTTTGTATGGATTTTATAGGCTTGTCTACTTCTGGGTTATAACTTGCGTTACTTACAAATTTATCAACCTGCGTTTTAACACCATCACCATACATGTTTATTTTGTCCCACACGGTCTCCTGTTGTGGTTGTTGCGCTTCCTGTCCCTGCATACCCATTGTTTCTTCTGGAGTTTGAACTGTTGGCTCCTCCATTTGCATCATCGGGGATTGTTGGGGCTGTTGGTTAGGCGTCCACTTCTTACGAACGTTTAAATAACTTCTATCACGTCTTTCAAAAGGAGTTTTTTTCTTACGTGGAGAAACAGGTTTTTCTTTAGTTTGCTCCGCTACTAATTGTCTGTATATCTCAGGATCCATACCTCTACTTCTTAAATACTCGTCTGAATATGGAGATCCAATTTCTAATTTGTCTTGCGGCGTAATTGGCTTTTCTACTCTTTGTTTTAAGGCAGAGTTGTACTGCATTGGTAAATTGGTAACGAAGCCCTCTATTTGTTTAAACCATCCAATTCTTTTAAGTTGTAAGGCTTGTATTTCTTTTTTGGTTAATTTTAATAAATCGCACTGGCTTTCTCCTTTGTTTTCAGCGTCTCCACGTTTTAAACATTTCTTTTGTTCCGGTCCGCTTAAACTAGACATTTTTTTAATCGCTGAGTCGTAAGAATCTTTGTACTCGTTGAATCTTCGTCTAACCGTTTCTCTTGGTATCGCTTTTTGTTTACCCTTGTTGCTCCCTGTAAACAATTTTTTTCCACCCGGAAGTTTCACGTCCATGATTAAATGAGTCATAATACCTTTTTGGTTGTATTTTACTTCTTTAATATTAGAAATGTACGACCTTCCCTCTAACTCACCTGATAGCGAGCTAGATTTAATTACTCCATTTTTGTCTCTTTTAACGTCAGTTTTAGTTTTTGCAAGCGTTCCTCCTCCAAGCTTGTAGTCATTAAAAATAACCTCTTTATTACTATTTAAAAATCTTATAGTCTGACCGTTTTCATTTTTATACGTGTTTTTTATAACTTCTTTTGCCCCTGAGTTGGGATCAAAATGATTGTTTACCGTCCTATTAGAATGCTTACGACTTATAACTGTTCCACCAGAGTCTTCTAAATCTTGTATAATATTTTTTTCTATACTTGATGTTTTTTTCTCTTCTTTCTTTTCCTCTTCTTTTTTCTCTTCCTCTTCTTTATCTTTATCTTCAGGTTTTTCAGTCTCTCCAGGACAATCACACTCGCCGTTTACTTTTTCAGGTATAGTACCATCATCACAAGGTGGACAATCTTCACCCTCTATCTCTTCCTCTTCAGTATCTTCAGGCATTCCTTCGCAATTACACTTACCGTCTATATAAACAGAGTCATATCCCAAAAAGTCATCCGCATCTACACTAGAACCTCCGGTGTAACCCCCACCATCGGGACCGGCTTTTGGAGGACACTTACATGGACATTGATCATTTTTTGGATTTTCTTTACA
>TARA_R110002020_G_scaffold16900_11_pt1 | contig 14313 bp, 14 predicted proteins | sample TARA_R110002020 | Tara Oceans TARA_R110002020 (sample SAMEA4396489) | marine metagenome | biome: Westerlies Biome; feature: [MES] marine water layer (ENVO:01000295) within the mesopelagic zone...; material: water (ENVO:00002006), including particulate matter (ENVO:01000060) such... | reverse complement strand
AGCCATGCGGCTCCCCGCCGTTATTTCCGGGAAGGATTCCCCGCCGATGAGCGACAGCACGGCATTTCACGGCGGCAGCGCCGAAACGATCGCCATCCGCGACAATTATCTTGCCTTGGCGCGCCGCAAGCAGATGTATGGCGGCATCCTGATGGTCATCTTCATCGCGATGCTCGCGTCGGGTTTCCGCCTTGCCGATGCGCGCAACGCCGGCGGATTCTGGAACGGCATCTCGCAGATCTTCGAATTTCCGTCCGAAGTGCTGGCCGAGGGCCTGGAGAAGGCGGCGCTGATCCCCGCGCTTCTGGTTGAATTCCTGCCGTCGCTGATCGAGACGCTCAACATCGCCGCCGTGTCGACGCTGATCGGTGCGATCTTCGCCGTGGTTCTTGCGCTGCTTTCCACCCGCGGGCTGGCGCTCTGGCCGCGGCTGATCCCGCTGTTCCGCCGGATGATGGACGGGATGCGCGCGGTGCCGGAGATCGTCATCGCGCTGGTGCTGATCTTCATCCTGGGCGGCGGCCCGGTGCCGGCGATGATCGCCATCGCCTTCCACACCGCAGGCGCGCTCGGCAAGCTGTTCTCGGAAGTTGCCGAGAACGCCGATCTCAAGCCGGTCGAGGGCCTGTCCTCGGTGGGCGCAAGCTGGATCCAGAAGATGTGGCTCGGCGTGATCCCGCAGGTGGCGCCTAACTGGCTGTCCTACGGGCTGTTGCGCTTCGAGATCAACATCCGCGCCTCGGCCATTCTCGGCTTCGTCGGCTCGGGCGGCATCGGCCACGATCTCCGGCTCGCCATGCAGTGGGGGCAGGGACGATACGACCAGGTGGTGGCGATCTTCATCCTGTTGTTCATCACCATCGTCTTCTTCGATCAAGTGTCTAGCCATTACCGCAACCGCCTCGTCAAGGGACACTGACATGAGCATGACCGACACGGGCACGATCGCCGCTTCCGATCTGCGGCATGCCGTCCTCAAGGGCTTCAGCCGCAAGCAGATGATGGCCTTCGGCGTGCCCGCGCTGGTCCTGCTCTATCTCACCTACGTGTTCTTCGCCTTCGACATTCCCGGCATCGCGTCGCGGGCGCGGCTCGACAATGCCGGAGTCCTGCTCTCGGACTTCTGGTCGCACAAGACCCATGTCACCCGCGACAACCGCGTCAACGAGGTGACGGTGGCGATCGAAGGCGAAAACAAAGGGACCTATCCCGAAGGTATGCTGCCCGACTGGGTGACGATGACAGATGGCGTGACGCGCATCGACCTCGACCGCGGCCATGAAGTCGTCTTCGACGACGACGGCGCCCGCTACACCGTGCCGGGCTACGGGGTGATCGACATCGCGCCGCAGGACGGCAAGCTGCGCATGGTCCTGCCCGGCGGCCCGGTCCCGGACTGGATCAATGCGTCGGACACGCGCGTTTCGGTGACGACCGACCAGGGGCGCTTCAGCTACACGCGCAACCGCACCGAGGTGTTCAAGTACCAGGCCGGGTGGGAGCTGTTCTTCTTCACGCTCGACAGCCCGTTCTACGGCAAGTCCCTTGGCGAACTCGTCCGGCTCGCCACCGTCGGCGAGCGGGTCGATCCGGACCGCACCAATATTTCCGCCATGGTCCATGATTTCTGGACCAACGCGATGTGGCGGCATGGCGATGTTGCCTGGGCGCTGTTCGAGACCGTGCTGATGGCGTTCCTGGGGACCATGGGCGCCGCCATCATCGCGTTGCCGCTGGCGTTCTTCGCCGCCACCAACTTCACCCCGTCGCGGCCGATCCTGTTCACGCTGCGCCGCATCTTCGACTTCCTGCGCGGGGTGGACGGGCTGATCTGGACCATCATCCTGTCGCGCGCCTTCGGGCCCGGGCCGCTGACGGGCGCGCTGGCCATTCTCCTCACCGACACCGGCACCTTCGGCAAGACCTTTTCCGAGGCGCTCGAGAACATCGACGCCAAGCAGGTGGAGGGCGTGCAGTCGACCGGCGCCTCGCGCATCCAGCAGGCCCGCTTCGGCGTCATTCCGCAGGTCACGCCTGTGTTTCTGAGCCAGGTTCTGTATTATCTGGAATCAAACACACGCTCCGCCACCGTGATCGGCGCGATCGTCGGTGGCGGCATCGGCTTGCTGCTGACCCAGGCGATCGCCACCCAGAAGGACTGGGAAGAGGTGAGTTACTACATCGTCCTGATCATCCTGATGGTGATGGCGATGGACACGCTGTCGGGATGGCTCCGAAGCCGCCTGATCGGACGAACGGGACACCCATGAGATACGCGATCTATTTTGCACCCGATCCTGCCTCGCTGCTTGCCGGCCTTGCCGACTGCTGGATCGGGCGCGACGCCCTGACTGGCCGGCCTGTGCCAATGCCGGCGCTGGATGCTCTGGGCGCCGACGAACTGGCCGGTCTCACCGGCCCGGCGCGGCGCTACGGGTTTCACGCCACGCTGAAGGCGCCGTTCCGGCTGGCCGACGGGGCGAGCGAACAGGACCTGGTCAAGGCCATCGAAGGGTTTTGCGCCGCGCGGTCGGGCTTCCATCTCGAGGGATTGAAGCCCGGCAGCATCGACGGTTTCCTGGCGCTCCTGCCGGTGGGCGATGTGAGCGAGCTCAACGGTTTTGCCGGCGAGGTGGTCAGCGCCTTCGACGGCCTTAGGGCGGAACTCTCGGAGCGCGAAATCGAACGGCGCAATCCCGAACAGCTCTCGCTCGCCGAATTGCGCAACCTGATGCGCTGGGGCTATCCTTACGTGTTCGACCGTTTCCGGTTTCACATGACGTTGACGAGCCGCCTGCCGGACAAGGACCGCGAACGGATTCTCGGCGCCGCGTGCGCGCATTTCGCCCCGGTGACCGGACAGCCGATCCCGATCGACGCGCTGACGCTGTTTGTCGAACCCGAACCCGGCGCGCCGTTCAGAATTCACAGCCGGACGCCGCTCGCGCCGGGACAGCAGAGAAAGACAGCTTGAATGACCACCGAAACAGTTCTGACCAATGCCCGCCTGGTGCTTGAAGACCGGGTGATCTCGGGCAGCCTTGTTTTCAAGGACGGGATCATCGCCGAGATCGGCGAGGGCGTTTCGGCAAGCGGTGTGGATATGGACGGCGACTACATCGTTCCCGGCCTCGTGGAACTGCACACCGATCATCTCGAATCGCATTATTCGCCGCGCCCCGGCGTGCGCTGGAACGCGATTTCCGCGATCCAGTCGCATGACGCGCAGATCGCGGCGTCCGGCATCACCACCGTGTTCGACTGCCTCCGGCTCGGTTCCGACGAGGACGACGGCTTCCGCAACGGCGAGATGCGCGCCATCGCCGACGCGCTCGCCGAGGCGCGGTCGGAGAACCGGCTGCGCGCCGATCATCTCATCCATCTCCGCTGCGAGGTCTCGGCCTCGGACGTGCTCGAGCATTTCGCCGATTTCCTGACCGACACGCAGGTCCGTCTCGCCTCGCTGATGGATCACGCGCCGGGCCAGCGCCAGTTCCAGACCATGGAGCAGTACACGCTGTACTACAAAACCAAGCGCGGACTGTCGGACGAGGCCTTCGCCCATTTTGTCACCCGTCGGCAGGAGGCATCGAAGAAGTATTCCGACCAGCACCGCAAGGCGCTCGCCAGCGCTTGCGCCGAACGCGGGATCACCGTGGCGAGCCATGACGACGCAACTCTCGACCACGTCGCCGAGGCGGTTGGCTTCGGCGTGAAGCTGGCGGAATTTCCCACCTCGATCGAGGCGGCGCAGGCGTCGCACAAGGCCGGCATGAGCGTGCTGATGGGCGCGCCCAATGTGGTGCGCGGCGGCTCGCATTCGGGCAACATCGCCGCCACTGATCTCGCCCGCGCCGGCGTGCTCGACGTGCTGTCTTCCGATTACGTGCCGTTCAGCCTGATCCAGGCGCCGTTCGTGCTGGCCGACGAGATCGAGGACCTCGATCTCGCCTCGGCAATCCGGCTGGTGACGGCGACGCCGGCCAGGACCGTGGGTCTCGACGACCGCGGCAGCCTGACGCCGGGCAAGCGCGCCGACATCGCGCGGGTGCGCCGCGAGACCGGGGTGCCGATCGTCCGCTCGGTCTGGCGGCAAGGCGAACGGGTGGCCTGATGCCGGGCGTCAGCGACCGCACGGGGACAGAGGCGGCCCCGGGACGGCTCATCGTGCTGCTCGGCCCCAGCGGGTCCGGGAAGGACACGCTGATCGGCCGCGCCCGCGCCGAATTTTCGGGCCGTCCGGAGGTGATGTTTGTCCAGCGGGTGATCACCCGCTCGGCGGAGGCCGGCAATGAGGACCATATCGCCATGTCGGACGCGGATTTCGATGCGGCCATCGACGACGGACGGTTCGCCCTGACCTGGGCCGCCAACGGCCTGCGCTACGGCCTGCCGCGGGACATCGAGGCGCATCTGGCCGCAGGCAAGGTCGCGGTGGTCAATGGATCACGCGGAGCATGGGGCGTCATCCGACAGGTGTTTCCGAGCGCCCGCGCGGTGGAGATCAGGGTGGATGCCGCCATCCTGGCGCAGCGGCTCCAAACGCGGGGCAGGGAGAGCGCTCCGGAGATCGAGGCGCGGCTCGTGCGCGCGGCCGCCCTGACCTCCCAGGTCGAGCCCGACCTGATCATCGACAATTCCGGATCGGTCGAGACGGCGGGTGCCATGCTGATCGACTATATAGGCCGCTCAGCGTCGTAACCGCGGCCGACGGGGGCTCATGGCCTCAGTCATCGTCCTCGTCCGTGTCCGGACCGCCATCGAGCCGGTGCTTGATCGCGAGCGCATAGATGACGTTGAGAACGTTGCGGTCATCGACCTTGGGGTCGCTCAGCGCCAGCAGCGAGGCGCGCACCAGGCGCTTGCTGGTGGCCTTGGGGCACTGCTTGAAGACATAATCATGCAGTTCGGCATCCGAAAGGCCGAGATAGGCGCCCTCGATCAATGCGTCGTATACCTTCCTGATCTTCTTCTTGTCTGGCATTTGCGCCTCCTGCATGCGCCGGCTCGCTTCGCTCTCCAGATCTAGAGAGGTCCTTTGTCACAAACAACTAAGGCGAAGGCCAATCGGCGGGCCGGGACCGGTTGCAGGCGGGCCTTCGGAGGCGGGATGGCGTCAGGAGGTTCTGGTGGCAGAGCAGATGGCAGGTCAATTCTCGCCCCCGCTTTATTAAGGGTTGCTACACCAAAAATAGCTCATAATCGGACGAGTGGTTCCGTTGCCCCATGGCCGGCATGATGCTGGCCCCTCGCCATGATTGCCCCGGGTGAGGAGCCTGCAGCCGCAGCCTTCAAGGGCCTGTTCGGCTGACGTCCGGCCAGCAGCGGTCGCGCCCAAACCGAGGAGACCTCCCTGATGATCAAGCATTCGCTCCTGACCCTGGTGATCGCCTGCGCGGCGGTGGCGCCGTCCCCGGTCCTGGCCGAGTCCCATGTCGAGCCTGTCAACGAGTATTTCCAAAGCGAGGTTTTCCCCTGGCTCTCCGATCCGGTCCTCATCGACGCCGTCAGGGAGCAGAATGCCAGGTATGCGGACCTGACCCCGGCTGACATCGAAAAGCTGGACCTCGAATGGCGTGCGCAGGTGACCTTGATGTCGAAGCCCCTGGTCGACGCGGTTCTCGAACGCGGGGTCTCCAAATTCCTTGCGGAGAAGCAGGAAGACAGCAAGGGCATGATCACCGAGATATTCCTGATGGATGCGAAAGGGCTCAATGTAGGCCAGAGCGAAGTGACCTCCGACTACTGGCAGGGTGACGAAGCCAAATGGCAGCGGACATTCGGCGCCGGCACCGGCGAGGTGTTCGTCGACCGGGTCGAGACGGACGAATCGACCCAGGCGCTGCAGTCGCAGGCAAGCGTCGTCATCTCCGATCCGGAGACCGGCGAGCCGATCGGCGCGATCACCATCGGCATCAATCTGGACAAGCTGTGAGCCGCGCAGGACGTCCTTGGATCCGTGACGTCGCCCGATCGACCGACCGGGCGGCGCTGCCGATTTCCTGAAAGCGTGGGGCAGGCGCGCGGTGAAGCGGTGCCAAGCTGCAGACGAGGCTTGAACCGGGCCTGTTTGTTTGATCATCATGACCGGAACCATCCCCGGCCGTCGTTCAGGATACCTGTCACCGGTCCGTAATGATTTCGGGATAGGCAAGCCGACCGAGGCCGCAAAGGAAACCGTCATGAAGCTCGTCCACATTTCCGATATCCACATCAATCACGAACCGATCCTCGGTCTTGATCCGATCGCCAATTTCCGGAAATGCCTGGCCTATGTCGAGACCCATGACCAGGACGCGGACATGGTTGTGATCACCGGCGACCTGACCCATCACGGGAGGGAGACGAGCTATCTGGCGCTCGCTGCGATCCTCGAAGCCAGCCCGCTCAAGGGCAGGCTCGAGCCACGCCTGCTGATCGGCAATCACGACGATCGCGAAACCTTCGCCTCGGTGTTCGCCGGCGCCAGCCGCGACGGGGCGGTCTTTATCCAGTGGACCGAGGAAACGCCAGCGGGGCTGTTCGTCTACATGGACACGGTCGATGCAGGCCGGCACGGCGGGCTCTATTGCGAAAAGCGGATGGCCTGGCTCCGCTCGGTGCTCGACGGGGCGCGGGCCGCGGGGCAGAGGGCCTATCTGTTCATGCATCACAACCCGGTCCGGGTGAACGTCGCCAATGCCGACGTGATCGGCATCCTCAACGAGCGCGAGCTGCAGGCGCTGCTGAAGGAATACAATGATACGATCGCGCACCTGTTCTTCGGACACTGCCATTACACGCTGAGCGGCGCCGTGGCGGGCATTCCCTATTCCGCGCCGCGGTCGACCAACCATGCCTGCTGGCCGGATTTCTCGGGCCAGATCAACCGCATGGGCCATGGCGATCTGGCGCCGAACTACAATGTCTGCTTCCTCGGCCCCGACAGCACTGTGGTCCATTCCATCGACTTCCTCGATGCCGAAAAGGTGCAGTGGAAGATCGAAACCGAGATCGAGATGGTCTGACGCGGGCTGCGGCTATCTGTCTGCCGGATGCTGTTCGACCGGGAGCGTACGGCTTGCCTGATTGACGCAGCCGGGTGCTTGGTTCAACACTTCCCGAGTCGCTGCCGGTGCGGGACCCGCGCACCGGCGACGTTTCTCAGTGAAGGATTTTCAAGCAATGCCCGGCCCGTCAACGCTTTCCTTGTGGGATGACACCTCGCAGGAACCTGATCTCCAATCGCCGATGACGACCGACATCAGCGTCGATGTCGCCATCGTCGGCGGCGGCTATACCGGGCTGTCGACCGCACTGCATGCGGCCGAGCGGGGCCTGGACTGCTGCGTGCTCGAGGCCCGGCAGATCGGCTATGGCGGCTCGGGCCGCAATGTCGGGCTGCTCAACGCCGGCCTCTGGCTGCCGCCGCAGGACGTGCGCGCCAAGCTCGGCGGCGAACGCGGTGCGCGGCTGGTCGACATTCTCGGCGACGGGCCGGCCTATGTGATGTCGCTGATCGAGCGGCACCAGATCCGCTGCGAACTGACCCGCAGCGGCACGATTCATGCGGCGCATTCTGCGGCCGGTCTCAAGGACCTCCAGCGCAGGGCGGAGGAATGGGCGCGGCTCGGAGCGCCCGTCAGGCTCCTGTCGCGCGAAGAAACCGCTGAAAAGATCGGCAGCCAGGCTTTCCATGGCGGGTTGCTCGACGCGCGTGCGGGAACGCTGAACCCGATGGGCTATGTGCGCGGCCTGGCGCGCGCCGCCAAGGCTGCCGGTGCGCGCATTCACACCGGCGTGGCCGTGACCAAACTCACCAGGCAGCCAGGCGGCTGGGTGCTCGAAACGGATCAGGGCCGGGTCACCGCGAAATCGGTGATCCTGGCCACCAACGCCTATTCCGACGGGCTCTGGCCGGGGCTCAAGCAAAGCTTCGTTCCGATCCACTTCTTCCAGGTCGCCACCCAGCCGCTGGGGGCGCGGATCGCCCAAATCCTGCCGGAACGGCAGGGCATCTGGGACACCGGCCAGATCATGCTGTCGCTGCGGCGCGACGCCGCCGACCGGCTGATCATCGGCTCGATGGGGGCTGCGATCGGCGGGGCCAAGGGATTGTCGGAACGCTGGGCGCAGCGGCAGCTCCGGCGGCTGTTTCCCGAGCTGGGACCCGTGGAGTTCGAAACCGCGTGGCACGGCCAGATCGCCATGACCGGCGATCATTTGCCGCGCATCCACCGGCTGGACGATGGGCTCTACACGCCGATCGGCTACAACGGCCGGGGCATCGCGCCGGGAACGGTGTTCGGCAAGGCCATGGCCGACCTGCTCTCGGGCGGCAGGGAAGCGGACCTGCTGATGCCGGTGACCGATGTCCGGCCGGAATCGGCGCGCGGCCTGAAGACCGGGTTCTACCAGGCGGCCTTCGCCGTCAACCAGGTGATCAAGAGCATCTGAAGGCGGCCTGCCGGCCGGTCCTCGCATTCCCCAGGTTGACGTTACGTCATCCGGCGCGCCTTACGCGCAGCCGGCCTGCGGAAGGCTGCACTGTTGCCCAAGCAGGACAACGAGGCTGTCGACAAGACCCGATTTTTGTGGTCCCGTCGCTGAAAAACCGCCGCAGAACGGCGGGGAGGAGAGGAAGAAAAGCCGGTCGAGGAAAACAGGCCGGCGCCACGTGAGGGAAAATGGGAACTGTCGTCGGGATCGTGCTGCCCTTGGGGCTGGCCTTCATCATGTTTTCGCTTGGCCTTGGTCTCAGGGCATCCGATTTTCTGCGGGTGATCCGCGAGCCCTATGCCTTTTTCATCGGCGCGATCAACCAGGTGCTGCTGCTGCCGGTGGTCACGTTCCTGCTGGTCCTGGCCTTCGGCATCGGCCCGGAACTGGCGGTCGGGTTCATGATCCTGGCGTTCTGCCCGGGCGGGGTGACGAGCAATATCCTCACCCGGCTCGCGCGCGGCGACGTGGCGCTGTCGGTGTCGCTGACGGCCGTGATCAGCCTCGCCAGCATGATCACGGTGCCGCCCTTGCTGGCGCTGTCGATCGGCTATTTCAGCGGGGAAGCGGCCGGCCCGGTCGATATCGGCGGCATCGCGGTGCAGCTGTTCCTGTTGACCACCGTTCCGATCCTGATCGGATTGACGCTGCATCATTTCGCGCCGGCCTTGACCGGGCGGATCGAGCCCGTGGTGGCGCAGGTGGCGAACGCACTGTTTGCCTTGATCGTCATCGTCGCGCTGGCAGCGAACTGGGGCGTGTTCGTGGAAAATCTGCCGGTGCTGGCGCCGGCGCTCGTCTGCCTGATCGTCGTGCTGCTGGCTCTCGGCTACGGCGTGGCCCGGCTGGCGGGCCTGCCCGACGGGCAGGTCAAGACCATCTCGGTGGAGACCGGCATCCAGAATTCGACGCTCGGGATCACGGTGGCGGCAATGCTTACCGGCTATGAGGCGGGGTTGTCGCCCTATGCGCTGCCGGCGGCGGTCTACGGCATCCTGATGTATGTGGTCTCTGCGCCGGTGATCCTGTGGTTCCGCAGGCTCGGGCCCGCGCAGGCCAGCGCCGCTTAGGAGAGAACGACATGGACAGTTGCGATGTGATCGTGGTGGGCGCCGGGCTGGCGGGGCTGGTGGCCGCAGCCGAACTCGCCGACCGGGGCAAGCGGGTGATCATCCTCGACCAGGAGCCGGAGAATTTCCTGGGCGGGCAGGCGTTCTGGTCGCTGGGCGGGCTGTTCCTGGTCGACACGCCCGAACAGCGGCGGATGGGCATCAAGGATAGCCACGCGCTCGCCCTCAATGACTGGATGGGCTCGGCGCAGTTCGACCGCGAGGAGGATTTCTGGCCGCGGAAATGGGCGGAAGCCTATGTCGATTTCGCCGCCGGCGAGATGCGACCGTGGCTGCATGCGATGGGCATGCGCTGGTTTCCGGTGGTCGGCTGGGCCGAGCGCGGCGGCTCCTTCGCCAATGGCCACGGCAATTCGGTGCCGCGCTTCCACCTGACCTGGGGTGTCGGCCCGGGCACGATCGCGCCCTTCGTGCGCCGCGTCCACGCCCATGCCGAGGCCGGCCGGATCGAGCTCAGGTTCCGGCATCGCTGCTCCGAGATCATCACCGAAAACGGAGCGGTCAAAGGCGTTTCCGGCGAAATCCTCGTCGAGGACGCCAGCCAGCGCGGGCAGTCCACCAGCCGCGAAATCGCCGGCGGGTTCGAACTCCGGGCGCCCGGCGTGCTGGTGACCTCGGGCGGCATCGGCGGCAATCTCGACCTGGTGCGCAAGGCCTGGCCGCGCGACCGGCTGGGCGAGCCGCCGCGCAGGATGATCTCCGGCGTGCCCGCCCATGTCGACGGCCACATGGTGGCGATCGCGCAAGCCGCCGGCGGGCGGGTGATCAATGCCGACCGGATGTGGCACTACACGGAAGGGGTGAAGAACTGGAACCCGATCTGGCCCAACCACGGCATCCGCATCCTGCCCGGGCCGTCGTCGATGTGGTTCGACGCCACCGGAAACCGGCTGAAGCCGCCCTGCATGCCGGGGTTCGATACGCTGTCGACGCTCAAGGCGATCCTGGCGACCGGGCATGACCATTCCTGGTTCGTCATGACCCAGAAGATCCTCAAGAAGGAGGTGGCGCTGTCGGGCTCGGAGCAGAACCCGGATTTCGCCGCCAAAAGCTGGCCCAAGGTGATCCGGCAGCGGCTTTTGAACAAGCAGGCGACGCCGGCGGTCGAGGCGTTCAAGGAGCATGGCGAGGATTTCATCGTCGCCGCGACGCTCGAGGAGCTGGTCGAGGGCATGAACCGCAAGGGCGGCGGGCTCATCGATCTGGAAAGGCTCAGGGCGCAGATCGTCGCGCGCGACAGCCAGATCGGCAACCCGTTCACCAAGGATGCGCAGCTGATGGCGGTGCTTGCGGCGCGCAACTACCGCGGCGACCGGCTGATGCGCACGGCGAAGCCGCACCGGATCCTTGATCCCGCAAACGGGCCGCTGATCGCGGTCAGGCTCAACATCATCACCCGCAAGACGCTGGGCGGGCTCGAGACGGATCTCGACGGCCAGGTGATGAATGCGCAATGGCAGCGGATCGAAGGGCTGTTCGCGGCAGGCGAAGTCAGCGGCTTCGGCGGCGGCGGTTATCACGGCTACAACGCGCTCGAAGGCAGTTTCCTCGGCGGCTGCATTTTCTCGGGACGGCAGGCCGGCCGCGCGGAGAGCATTGCCTGACCGGGGCGCCTGACATGGGCGCCTAATCCGGAAAGGCGGCGTTGCTGAGGATCGCGGACTCGGGCGGCATGGCCGGGTAGGGCTTGGAGATGACCGGCAACAGGCTCGGTCCGCGCAACCTCAGGAAATCGTCAAGCGCCTGCAGGGCCGGCGTCGAGGTGCGGCTCGAATGCCGGATCGAGAACCATTGCCGCCGGATCGGGGTCTCCACCACATCGAGAATGACGAGCTTGCCGCTGAGACACTCCTGCTCGATGGTGTGGCCGGAGATGAAGGCGATGCCAAGCCCGGCGATGACCGCCTGCTTGATCGTTTCGTTTGAATCCATCTCCGTGGGGGTGGCGCGCAGGCCGCCCGGCGTTCCGGACATGAAGAACTCGAACGAGGAGCGGGTGCCGGACCCCTTCTCGCGGACGATGAACTTCTGTTCGGCCAGGTCTTCGCGGCTGATGTCGAGCCGGCCTACGAGAGGGTGGCCCGGGTTGGCGATGAAGACCAGCGGGTGGTCGCCGAACAGCGCCGCATGGACCTTGAAGGTGGTGGGCGGGCGGCCCATCAGGGCGACGTCGATGTCGTGATCGTGCAGCTTCTGGATGATCTCCGACCGGTTGGCCGCGACCAGCGTCATCGACACGCCCGGATGCAGGGCGGTGAATGCGGCAATCAGACGCGGGGCGAAATATTTGCCGGTCGAGACCACGCCCAGCCGGATCGTGCCGGCGGCCACGCCCTTGTGGGCCTGGACGGTCTCCTCGAACGAGGTCAGTTCACTGAAGATGCGGCGGGCGGTCTGGATGGCCATGGCGCCGATTTCGGTCGGCTGCGCCCCCGTTTTGGTGCGTAAAAACAGCTGACAGCCCAGATCTTGCTCCAGTTGCTGCAATTGCAGGGTGACTGCCGGCGAGGTCAGGCCGAGCGCCCGCGCCGCGGCGGAGATCTTGCCGTGCTTCTGGATCGCGAGAAGGGTCCGCAGCTGGCGGAGGGAGATGTTGAGCATGATATATGTAAGAAAAACTAACTGAGATTGTCAATTAGTTAAAATTTACAAACATAAGAATTCATTTATTCCTGACTGCAACGGAGGACTGCATCCATGTCAGGTCAATCGCTGCTCGCCTTTTTGCGATCGGGCTCGTTCACCCAGAAGCCGCACAGTGAAGCCATTTCCGCCACCATCGGAGCGCTGGCGCAGGCGGCGCTCGAGGTGCGCCGGCTCACCACCCAAGGCGCGCTCAATGCCGGCTTCGCCACCTCGCGCGGCAGCGAAAACACCGACGGCGACATCCAGAAGGATCTGGACGTGGTGGCCGACAGCATCTTCCTCGAAGCCATGCGCCACGTGCCGGTGGCACTCTACGGTTCGGAGGAAAACACCGGCGCGATCCTGATCGATCCGTCGAAGCCGCTGGCGCTGGCGATCGATCCGCTCGACGGATCCTCCAACATCGAAACCAATGTCTCCATTGGCACGATCTTCTCGATCCTCCCGGTGACCGGCGATCCGAAATCCGATCCGGAACAGTCGTTCCTGCAGCCGGGAACGACCCAGCTCGCCGCCGGCTTCTTCATCTACGGGCCGCAACTGGCGCTGGTGCTGACGGTGGGCATGGGCACCCGGATCTTCATTCATTCAAGCAGATACGGGGATTTCATCGAAGCCTATGATTCCGTCTCCATCCCCAAGCATGCCTCCGAGTTCGCCATCAACGTGTCGAACTATAGGCACTGGGAAGAGCCGGTGCGCCTTTACATCGATGATTGTTTCGCAGGCGCCGAGGGCCCGCGCGAAAAGGACTTCAACATGCGCTGGATCGCGTCGCTGGTGGCGGACTGCTACCGCATCCTCATTCGCGGCGGCGTGTTTCTGTATCCGGCCGACAAGCGCAAGGGCTACGGCTCGGGCCGCATCCGTCTGGTCTACGAGGCCAACCCGATCGCCTTTCTGGTCGAGCAGGCGCATGGCGCCGCCACCGATTCCGTCAACCGGATCCTCGATATGCAGCCGACCGGTCTGCACCAGCGCGTTCCGCTGATCTTCGGGTCCAAGTCAAAAGTCGAGCGGGTCGCCCGCTATCATGTCGATCCCGAGATGATCAGCGAGCGCTCGCCCTTGTTCGGTCATCGCGGTCTTTTCAGGGTCTAAGTCATCATGTCAGCCAAATATCCCATCATCTCCATTACCGGCTCTTCCGGGGCGGGCACCACCACCGTCGAGCAGACCTTCAAGAAGATCTTCGCCCGCGAAGGCGTCACCGCCTCCTTCATCGAGGGCGATGCGTTTCACCGCTTCGACCGGCAGACGATGAAGGCGAAGATCGCCGAGGAGAAGGCGCTGGGCCGCGACTTCACCCATTTCAATTCGGAAGCCAATGAACTGAAGATGCTCGAGAGCGTGTTCGAGGAATATGGCCGGCGCGGCCGGGGCCGGACCCGCCACTACATCCATGACGCCGACGAAGCCGCCTGCTACGGCGCCGAGCCCGGCACCTTCACCGAGTGGGAGGAATTCGGCGGCACCGACGTGCTGTTCTACGAAGGCCTGCACGGCTGCGTCGTCACCGACGAAGTCAATGTCGCCAGGCATTGCGACCTGAAAATCGGCGTGGTGCCGGTGATCAATCTCGAGTGGATCCAGAAGATCCATCGCGACAAGGCCGCGCGCGGCTATTCCACCGAGGCCGTCACCGACACGATCCTCAGGCGCATGCCGGACTATGTCCACTATATCTGCCCGCAATTCTCGCTCACCGACATCAATTTCCAGCGGGTGCCGATCGTCGACACCTCCAATCCCTTCGTCGCGCGCTGGATCCCGACGCCGGCGGAATCGATCCTGGTGATCCGCTTCTCCAATCCGCGCGGCATCGATTTCCCCTACCTGCTGTCGATGATGTCCAACAGCTACATGTCGCGCGCCAATTCCATCGTGGTGCCGGGCGACAAGCTCGATCTCGCCATGCAGCTCATCTTCACGCCGCTGATCAACAAGCTGGTCGAGCGCAAGCGCCGCATGTCCTGAGGAGGCCATCATGACCATATCCCGACCCATCGCCGCCTCGGAGGCAGTCAGCGAACGCGACATGGCCAACGCCATCCGCTTT
>TARA_R110002020_G_scaffold95357_50_pt1 | contig 14324 bp, 13 predicted proteins | sample TARA_R110002020 | Tara Oceans TARA_R110002020 (sample SAMEA4396489) | marine metagenome | biome: Westerlies Biome; feature: [MES] marine water layer (ENVO:01000295) within the mesopelagic zone...; material: water (ENVO:00002006), including particulate matter (ENVO:01000060) such... | reverse complement strand
CGACATCTTGACGTTGGCAAGATCGACCCCGCTGCCATCCGCTTTCACGCGGACCTTCACGTTATAGTCGATCACGCGCTTGACGGGCACGAGTACCTTCATGGGCAATATTCCTTGATCGTAAGTCAGTTATAGTCAGGCGCGCTTCACAGCGGCCGAATAGGCAAGCGCGGCCTCGATGGCCTGGATCCGGGGGATCTGGAACCAGCGTTTCATGTAGCCGAAGGCCTCGGCCGGCATGGCGGCGTAGGTTTCCAGCGCCTCAATGGCGCTGTCGCGCAGGGTTTCCGCCACAACCACGGTGCAGGGGCCGCCCCGGTCCTGCAATTCGCGCGCGGGCACGCGGCGGGCCGACATGCAGATGTCATAGGCCAGCCCCTTGTTCGTGGCGCATTCCACGATGGCCGCGGAATAGGGCGAGGCGAGGCCGATCTTCACTTCGGGCATCTGGAACGTGGCACTGTCATCCGCCACGATCCGGTCCGTCAGCAGTGCATTCATGAACGCCCCGCCCAGCATCTTGCCCCGGGCCATCACGACGATGGGCCGGGGGCAGTTCACCGTGGCGTCAATCAGATCCCGCACGATGCTCACCCGGTAGGGGCCAGCGTCGGCGTCGCTCATACCCTCGGGCACCTTCAGGTCGATGCCACCGGAAAAGACCCGTTCGGATTCGCTGGTCCAGATCAGGCCTTTCAGCTCTGGCTCCTCGGCAAGGCGCCCGATCGCTGCGACGTACCCATCGGTCACCGCGCGCGAGATCGCGCTGCCCTTGTCCGGGCGATTGATCGAGGCCCAGAGGATACCGTTTTCTTCCGTCACGATAAGATCGCTCAACGGGACTTCCTTTCGTGCGTGCGTATGGTCCCGCCGCGACGGGGCGGGACCGGGGCCGGTCAGATCTGGCGGTTGGCGTCGGACCAGTAGGGATCGCGCAGCTTGCGCTTGTAGATCTTGCCCGACGGATCGCGGGGCAGTTCGTCCATGAAGATGAACGTCCCGGGCACCATGAAACCGCTCAGCTTCGTCTTGCCGAAGGCCGTCAGGTCAGCCGGGTCCAGCGTGACGCCGGGGCGGGCCTCCACGGCAAGCGCCAGGCTTTCGCCCAGTTCGTCATGCGGGATGCCGAAGGCCGCGCAATCCATGATCTGGGGATGTTCCAGGAACGGGGCTTCGACCATCGTGCAGTAGATGTTGCTGCCGCCCGAGATGATCATGTCGCGCTTGCGGTCGGTGATGTACAGGTACCCGTCTTCGTCCAGATACCCCACATCGCCAAGCGACAGGAGGCCGTGGCGTTCCATGTCCAGCCTGTCCTGATGGCGGTTCTGGTAGGTGAAATCGGGATAGCCCGGGTGGCGGCAGTAGATCTCGCCCACCTCCCCCGCCGGAAGTTCGTTGCCGTCATCGTCGAAGATCTTGACGATGGCGCCTTCCACCGGCGGCCCGACAGAGCCGGGATGATCCAGGAAATCCTGTGACGTGGCATAGGTGACGATGCCGGTTTCCGTGCCGCCGTAAAGTTCGAACAGCACGGGGCCGATCCAGTCGATCATCTGAAGCTTGATGTCACGCGCACAGGGCGCGCCGCCGTGGATTACGTGTTCCAGCGTCGAGACATCGTATTTCAGGCGCACTTCATCCGGCAGCTTCAGCAGGCGCACGAACATCGTGGGCACCATGAAGGTATGGGTGATCTTGTACTTCTCGATCATCGCCAGGTAGGTCTCGGGCTCGAACCTTGTGACCAGCACAAGGTGCCCGTCCACGGCCCAGACGCCATCGGCTGTCGACAGCGGGGCAGAATGGTACATCGGCGCGGCCAGCAGGCAGCGCATCCCGTGGATATAGGCGTTGTGGTGGTTCTTCAGCGCGACGCTGACCGCGGCCTTCCGCTTGACGCCCTTGGGCCGCCCCGTGGTGCCGGAGGTGTAGACCATCGCCGTGGGCTTGACCTCCACATCGTCCTGGAACGGCGCGAACCCGTTCGACCAGTCTTCCAGCGATGTTTCGCCATCCTTCAGCGGGCAGTTTTCGTCCGCAACGGAGTACGGCGCCCGCAGGTAGTCGGGCGTTTCCACCAGCAAGACCAGCACGTCACGGTCCAGCAGCTTTGACACGGCAGGGCCGTGCCTGTGCCAGAGGTCGGAATGCGCGACCAAGACGCGCGAGCCGCTGTCGTTAATGATGTAGGCGATCTCCTCGGCCGAGAAGTGCCAGTTCACCGGTGTGGCGACGGCGCCCATAAGCTTGGCCGCGGCCATGCAGACCACGAACTCGATATCGTTGCGCATCAGGGTGTTGATGGCTTCGCTGTATTCGACACCGGCGTCCTTCAGACCGGCGGCAACTTTCCGGGCATAGGCCATCACCTCGTCATTGGTCATGTACCTGTCGGCGATTGTGACCGAACCTTCCACTCTTACCCCTCCTCGATATCCAGTTGATCGGCGTAAAGCCCTGTTCTGACGTGTCGAAACCCACCTTAGGCCCGGCGCTCTGACAGCGATATAGCCGGCTCATGAAAAACAATCAACTGTTGACACTTTGACAGGCGACAGTTTACCACTCTGCACGGCGAGCATGAACTTCGGTGCCAAGAAGATCCGGCAGAATTGCAGGGCACGACACGCGTGACCCGTGCGAAAGCATGGCAATTCGGCACAGGCGGACACCTACCGGCAGGTCATTCTCATGGATCACAAACTGGGAGGTGGAAATGAATTCACTTTTGTATTCCGGCGCACTGACATGTGCCCTGTTGCCCTTCGCCGCCGCAACGGCAAACGCGGAAATGATGCTGCGCTATGTCGAAGGCAGCCCCAACCGCGGGGCGAAGGCCATCGCGCTCGAAGAGTTCGGAACGAACCTTTCGGATCTGACCAACAACGAGCTGGGGGTCGAGTTTCACTGGGGCGGGGCCCTGCTGAAATGGGGTGCGATCCTTGATGGCGTGGCCGTCGGCACCGCCGACATGGGCACGCTGATCGGGGCCTATAACCCGAAGGAACTGCAAGCCCTGCGCATCGGCGACCTGCCCATTGGCGATTCCGGTGATGCATGGGTCGGCTCGCGCGCGATGTACGACCTGATGACGACAAACCCGGACATGATCGACGCGCTGTCGCGTCAGAACGTGGTCTATTTCGGCGCGATCCACACCACCGCCGGCCAGTTCATGTGCAACGGCGCGGACATCAAGGGCGTGGCCGATCTGCAGGGCAAGAAGGTCCGCGGTGCGGGGCTTTACAGCCAGGCGCTGTCCGACATGGGCGCGACCAGCGTCAGCCTGACCTTCGGCGACATCTACCAGTCGCTGGATTCCGGGCTTCTGGATTGCTCGCAGGTCTATCTGTACACCATCGATCCCTACAAGTTCTGGGAAGTGATCGACCAGGTTCTGGTGGTTGACTGGGGCCAGGTCGTGGGCATCGCGTCGGGCATCAACAAGGATGTCTATGACGGGTTGACCGAAGACCAGCAGGCCGCCCTGATCGAGGCCGGCGTCACCCTGACCGACCGTCAGGCGCAGCTGCTGATCGAACAGCACGATGCAGCGCTGAACGCGCTGGAAAACGACGGTTACGGCAAGCCCGTGCAGGTCATTCACGCATCGGCCGACGATACCGCGATGCTGGCGGACGCAAGCGAGAAGTACATCCAGGAATGGAAGGACGAATTCGCCGCCGCAGGCTATGACGCCGACGCCGCGATGACCCAGTACCGCGAGCTTCTGGCCAAGTACACCAAGGAGCGTGACGAAAAAGGTTACCCATGGACCCGTTAAACGGCCCTGACAGGCGGGCATTCTTCGTGCCCGCCTGGCGCAAATCGCGGGGCGTGCTGGGGGGCATGGAAAAGGTCTTCCTGACCATCGCCGCCCTGATGATCCTTGCCATGTCGCTGTACGTGGCCACGGGCATCGTGCTGCGGACCTTCTTCGCCGGCAAGCTGTACGACGAAGTGTCGATCATCGGCGAGATGATGGTCGCCGCGATCAGCTTGTCCTTCGCCTATGTCGCCGCCGAGCGCGGCTTTGTCGCGGTCGAGATCTTCACCAACCGCGCCGGACGCAAGGCCCGCCTGTGGCTGGATATCCTTGCCTCGGCCGTGGGTCTGGCCGCGCTGATCCCGATCTCGATCGCCGCGGGCAAGGCCGGGCTCAGGACGTGGACCGAAGGCAGCTATTTCTTCGGCACGCTGAACCTGCCCGAATGGCCGGGCTACTTCGTCTACATCATCGGTGTGACCGTGTTCCTGCTGCGCCTGACGGATCTCATCATTCACGATCTTCTCTGTGTGCTCGGCGTGATCGAAGACGACGATCCCGCGCACGCGGATCTCTGACCGGACCGGTTTCATGGATATCAGTACCATCGGCATCTACGGCTTCTGCGCCGTGTTCATCCTGCTTGCCCTGCGGGTCCCGATCGCCTTCACGCTGGTGTCGGTGGCCACGGTCTGCACGCTGGTCGCCTATTCGTGGCGGCCGGGCACCGAATTCGACCTGGATCGCGGCTTCCGCCCGGCGCTGGGGCTGATCCAGTCGAACGCCTACGAGTTCCTGCATTCCTATGAGCTCAGCATGGTGCCCATGTTCATCCTTGCCGGGCACCTCGCCTTTCATTCCAAGGTCACGACGAAGATCTACTTTGCCGTCAGGATCTGGCTGGCGCAGGTGCCGGGTGGTCTGGCCGTGGCTTCGCTGATCGGCTGCGGCGGGTTTTCCGCGATCACGGGGTCAAGCATGGCCTGCGCGTCTTCCATGGGGAAGATCTGCGTGCCCGAGATGTTGAAGTACAAGTATTCGCCGCAGCTTTCGACGGCCTCCGTCGCGGTCGGCGGCACGCTGGGCGCGCTGATCCCGCCTTCGGTCCTGTTCATCATCTACGGGCTTTTCACCGAAACCTCGGTCAGCCGGTTGTTCCTTGCGGGCGTCCTGCCCGGCCTTCTCAGCCTTCTGGGCTACATCATCACCGTGGTGATCTGGGTGAAACTGCGCCCCGACGTGGCGCCCAAGGTGGCAGAGGACCTTGGCATCGGCGAACGCCTGATGGCCCTGCTGCAGGCCTGGCCCGCCTTCGTGCTGATGGGCACGATCATTGGCGGCATCTACGGCGGCATCTTCACCGCGACGGAGGCCGCGGCGATCAGCGTTGCCTTCATGCTGTTCTACGGCCTTGTCTGGCGCACGCTGTCCTTCGGGGACATCCTGCTCTCGCTTCGCGAAACCGCGGCGCAGACGGCCGCATTGTTCCTGATCGCGGTCGGCGCCAAGATCTTCGTGTCCTTCGTGTCGCTGTCCGGCGTCACGCGCGACTTTGCCGATTTCATCGCCAATAGCGGTTTTTCCGACTGGTTCATCCTGCTGTGCATCGTGCTGCTGTACCTTGTGATGGGCATGTTCCTTGATCCGCTGGGCACCATGCTGCTGACGCTGCCCTTCCTTGTGCCGCTGGTCGAAAACATGGGGCTGGATCTGATCTGGTTCGGCGTGATCGTGGTCAAGCTGCTGGAGATCGGGCTGATCTCGCCCCCTGTGGGGCTGAACGTCTTCGTCATCAACAGCGTGGTCACGCGCGAAATCCAGGTGCACACGATCTTCTTCGGGGTGGCCAAGTTCCTTGTGGGCGACCTGATCGTGCTGGGGCTGCTGGTGACGTTCCCGATGATCTCCCTGCTGCTCCCGACGACAATGTTTTAAGGTGTCGTCGGGATGCGGGGTTCAGTGGATCAGCTTGAAGACGCCGGTCGCCGTGACGACCAGCGTGCCTTCGTCATCCTCGATCCGCGCGGTGCAATGCGCGATGGATCGGCCGGACCGCAGGCAGGTGCCGAACGCATGCAGCGTGTCGCCCTTCGCGGGCGCTACGAACACCGTCTGAAGATCGACGGTCACGCTGCCCTGCGGGCCACCGGGTGCCCGCGTGCTGCGCAGTGCGGCGCCGCAGGTCTGGTCCAGCATCGTCAGCAGGACGCCGCCGTGCACGATGCCAAAGAAGTTCCGGTGATGATCCTGAAGCTCCAGCGACAACCGGGACTCTCCATTGTCGAGCGCATCGACATTGATCCCGATATGACCCCCAAAGCCGTAGATTTCCGCATGTGCCGTCATTTGAGCCTCCTGCCCGTTGAACGGGTGGAATTTCGATTGCGACGGCATAATTGTCAACATATGACAGTATACATAACAGCGAAGGAATGCAGATGACCTCAGCCGCAACCCTCAGCACCGTGACGACCGCGAATGCGCCCGTTGTGCGCACGGCGGTGACCGACATGTTCGGCACGCGGTTTCCCGTGGTCGCGGGCGGGCTGCAGTTCCTGGCGAATGCCGAATACGTGGCGGGGTGCGCGAAGGCCGGAATCATCGGGTTCATGACGGCGAACCACCTGCCGGATGATGACGCGCTCAGGGCGGAAATCCGCAAGGCCCAGGACCTGTGCGGTGACCTGCCCTTTGGCGTGAACATCGCGATGCTGCCGAAATCGGCTGTGCACGAACGGATCGAACAGATCGTTCAGGTCGTGGCGGATGAGGGCGTGCGCTTTGTCGAAACCGCGGGCCGCAGCCCCGATCCGTACCTTCCGGTGCTGCAGGGCGCGGGCATCAAGGTGCTGCACAAGGTCCCGGGCCTCCGCTTTGCGGAAAAGGCGCAGAGCGTTGGTGTGGACATGGTGACAATCGTCGGCTGGGAATGCGGCGGCCATCCGGGGCCGAATGCCGTGGGGTCCATCGTCAACGCAGCGCTTGCGCAGAAGCGGCTGAAGATCCCCTACCTGATCGGAGGCGGCATCGGCCATGGCAGCCAGCTGCTTGCCGCGATGGCCATGGGCGCGTCCGGCGTGCTGATGGGCACGCGGTTCCTCGTCTCGTCGGAGATCCCCGCGCACGATGGCTACAAGGCCGCCCTATGTGCCGCGACCGAAAACGACACGACGATTTCCCTCTGGTCCGTGCGCAACAATGCGCGGAGCCTCATCAACGATACCACGCGCACCGTGGCGGAGCTGGAGCGCGCCAACCCCGACGCCGGGATCGAGCCGCTTCTGCCCCATGTCGCGGGCAGTGTCGCGCTGAAGACCTATGCCGATGGCGATACCTCGCGCGGGATGGTCTACGCGGGCCAGGCGCTTGGCTTCGTTCAGCAATCGCAACCGGTGGCCGAGATCGTGGAAACACTGATCGCCGAATACACGGCCGCGCGCGATCACCTTCAAAGCATCCTTTGATCCATTAGTACCGGGAAGGCCCCCATGTTCAAACGCACCCTATTCGATTCCGATCACGAGATGTTCCGCGATGTCGTGGATCGTTTCATCGCCGACAACGTGGCCCCCTATCATGCCCAGTGGGAAAAGGACGGCCAGGTCAGCCGCGCGCTGTGGACCAAGGCGGGCGAAGTCGGGCTGCTGTGCACCACGATCCCCGAACAATACGGCGGTGTCGGCGTCGATTTCCTGTATGCCACCGTGGTGCAGGAGCAGTTCTCCTATCACAATTACTCCGGCCCCGGGTTCGCGGTGCATTCCGACATCGTGGCGCCCTATATCCTGAACTATGGCTCCGAGGCGCTGAAATCCGAATGGCTGCCGCGCATGGCACGGGGCGAGGCGATCGGCGCCATCGGCATGTCGGAACCATCGGCCGGGTCCGACGTGAAGGAGATCCGTACCACCGCGATCCGCGATGGCGATGACTATGTCATCAACGGCCAGAAGGTCTTCATCACCAATGGCCAGATGTGCGATTTCATCGTGTTGGCCGCCAAGACGGACCCGGCAGCCGGGGCCAAGGGCGTCAGCCTGATCCTTGTCGAGGCCGACCGGGAAGGGTTCACGAAAGGCCGCAACCTCGAAAAGGTCGGCTACAAGGCGCAGGACACGTCCGAGCTGTTCTTCCACGACGTTCGCGTGCCCGTGGGCAACCTGATCGGCGAGGAAGGCCGCGGCTTCGCCCAGCTGATGGACGAACTGCCCCAGGAACGGCTGCTGCAAGCGATCCGGTCGACCGTTTCGGTGGAATCCGCGCTGGAATGGACGCTGGACTACACCACCGAGCGCAAGGCCTTTGGCCGTGCCGTGGCCGACTTCCAGAACACCCGCTTCAAGCTGGCCGAGATACGGTCGCGCTCGGTCATGCTGCGGGTCTTCCTGGATCGCTGCATCGAGATGCATGTGGCGGGAGAGCTGACGGCCATCGACGCCGCCATGGCCAAGATGCTGGCCAGCGAGATCCAGTCGGAAGTGCTGGACACCTGCCTGCAACTGCACGGCGGCTACGGCTACATGTGGGAATATCCCATCGCCCGCGCGTGGACGGATGCCCGCATGATGCGGATCGCGGGCGGCACGGGGGAGATCATGCGCGAACTGATCGGACGTGACCTGATCAAGTCCCACGTTTCGAAATGACGCTCGCCACACCGCCCGTGACACCGCCCGCGCCCACGCCGGACATGCGGGGTTTCGGCGATTATGTCGGCACGCGCACCATCGCCATAAGGCCCAACTGGGGCCTGGTAGAGCTGGATCTGGACGCATGGCACCTGAACGGCATCCCCACGGTGCACGGGGGTGTCCTGCTGACGCTGCTGGATCACGCCTGCGGGGCCGCGCTGACCCACGGATCGGACAAGGCGCTTGGCCGGGCCGCGGTGACGCTGTCGCTGAACGCGTCCTTCGTGCGCGGCGTGACCGGCGGCAAGATCTTCGGGATCGGAACCTGCGTGAAACGGGGCCGGTCCATCGCCTTCTGCGATGCGCAGGTCGAAGACGAGACCGGCCGGCTGATCGCCAAGGCCTCAGGCTCCTTCAAGATGATGAAATGAAGTGACCCGGCGCAGGGGAGAACCGCGCCGGGTCTTCGCCGATCCTCAGGCGACGTTGGTCATCACGACCGTGCCCGAGGCGGTGAACATGCCGCCCACACCGTGGCAGACGGAGATTTCGGCGCCGTCCACCTGGGCGGGCGAAATCCCCCGCATCTGGCGAACGCTTTCCTGCAGGGCGTACATCCCGTACATCCCCGAATGCATGTAGCTGAGGCCCCCGCCATTCGTGTTCAGCGGCAGCTTGCCGCCCGGGCGGGTGTTGCCTTCGGCGATGAAGGGTCCGGCCTCCCCCCGCCCGACAAAGCCCAGGTCTTCCAGCCCGTAGATCGGCAGATGCGCGAAGGCGTCGTAGATCATCAGGTGGTCGACGTCCGCATGGCTGATCCCGGCGCTGTCGAAGGCCAGCTTGCCAGAGGTCCTGAACGCGCGCGACGATGTCATGTCGGCCATCTGGCTGATCGCCGGGCTTTCCAGGCTTTCGCCCACGCCGCGGACATAAACCGGCTTCGTCGGGAAATCCATCGCGCGGTCGGCCCGCGTCAGGATCAGCGCGCCGCCGCCATCGGTCACAAGGCAGCACATCAGCTTGCGGAACGGGTAGGCGATCATCTTCGAATTCATCACGTCATCGACGGTGATCGGATCGCGGTACGAGGCACGGGGATGGAACGCCGCCCATTCGCGCTGGACCACGGCAACCATGGCCAGCTGTTCGACTGTCAGCCCGGTGTCCTTCATCATCCGCATGACAGGCAGCGTGAACCGCGTCGGCGCGATAGACACGCCGTAGGGAAGCTCGAACTGCTGGTCATAGTGGTTGGCAAACACGGGAGAGGCCAGAGCCCCTGCCCGGCTGCGCCCGCTTTCGCCGTGGGTGATCAGGACGGTGTTGCACAGCCCCGATTCCAGCGCGGCCACCGCATGGCGGATATGGATCATGTAGGAACAGCCGCCGACCGAGGTGCCATCGGCCCAGGTGGGCGTGATGCCAAGGTAATGCGCCAGCTCGGCCGGGTTGTGGCCGGCGGTGGCGACGCCGTCGATATCCTTCGCGGTTAAACCCGCGTCCTTCATCGCGTTCAGCGCCGCATCCGCGTGCAGCATGACCTGGCCCATGTCGGGCAGCTTGCCCAGATTGGTGGTTTCGGCGGCGCCGACGATGGCAACGGAATTCGGGGTCATCTCAGGCACCTTTCGCCGGTTTGAACTGCGGCAGCGTGATCTCGTCGGTCAGGACCTCGAAGGTGACTTCCAGGGGCATGTCCAGCACCAGCGCTTCCGGCGTCTGGTCGCACTCCACGATGTTCGACATCAGCCGCGGGCCTTCTTCCAGTTCCACGATGGCCACGGCAAAGGGCGGCTCGCGCCCCGGGGCGCCGATATTGTTGATGATGTAGCTGTACAGGGTGCCATTCCCCGACGCCGTGTAGACGGCGACACTGCGCGATCCGCACTCCGGGCAGAAGGGGCGCGGCGGGAAATAGGTCTGCTGACAGGCGGTGCAGCGCTGAAGCCGCAGCTCGCCCGCCTTGGCGCCATCCCAGTAGTGGCGGGTTTCGGGGGTGGGTTTGGGAACGAAGCGATCCGTCATGATCGGCCTTTCTCGTCTTGGGTACGCGTCAGGGTGCTATGCGTGCATAGCCGTTGTTCAGAACGACCTTGTCGCGTTCGACCACGCTTGTGCGGAACGACACGTCGGTGCCATCGCGCCAGATCTCCGTCCGCAGGGTTTCGCCCGGGAAGACGGGCGAGGAGAACCGCAGGTCAAGCTGTTTCAGCTTCGCCGGGTCGCCGCCGCAGCACGACCGCAGGATTGACCAGCCCGCGATCCCGTAGGAGCACAACCCGTGCAGGATCGGCGCAGGAAACCCGGCTTGCGTGGCGACGGATGGCGAGGCGTGGAGCGGGTTGGTATCGCCCGACAACCGGTAGATCAGCGCGGCCTGAGGGACTGTGGTGACTTCATCCGCCATGTCCGGCGCCCTGTCCGGCAGCGCGCTGACTGGCAGCGTGGGGCCATCCGGGCCGCCGAACCCGCCATCCGCCCGGGCGAAGGTGGTCGAGACCGAAGTGGCGATATGCGTGCCCGTGGCCTTGTCGTGGATCTCGCGCGCGACGTAGATCAGCGCACCCTTCCCTTCGCCCTTGTCGACGATGCCGTCGATCCGGGTCTGGCCCACGGCGATGCCTTCGGACGGCATCGGGTTGTGGAGTGTCAGCCGCTGTTCGCCGTGCAGCACCTGTTCCCACGTCACACCGGTGTCGGGTTCGCGCACCCAGAATCCGGGGCCGGCCATCACGACGGGCATGGTGGGCAGGGGCGCGAAACCCTCTGCCTCCTCGAATGCGAAGCGCACCTGGTCTTCGTCCAGCGGGTCGGCGCCAACGCCGATGCCAAGCGCGTAAAGGATCGTGTCGCGCGCGGAATAGGGCTGTTCGATCTGGGGGAACGGCCGGGCCAGCAATTTGTCATAGTCGATGGGCATGGGTCACCTGTGTCATTTCTCCGTCCGCGATCAGGCCTGCAGCGCCCGCATCAGGGGCGCGATGCCCCCGGATGCAAGGTCCAGCACGGCGGCCCGGATCGCCATCGCCTGCGTATCGTCGAGGGCAAGGCCTGTGTTCTGAAGGAATTTCCGGGTTGCCTCGTCCAGCGTCAACTGCCGGCTACCTGCGCCGCTGTTGACCGGCACGTGCCGGGAGAGCGTGCGTCCATCTGCCAGATGAACTTTGACACCGCCCGAGAAGTAGTCCGGGTACAGGCTGTCGGGATCCGCGGCGCAGCTACACTTTGCCGCCAGCGCCCGCGTTGCGGGATCTGACAGCGCCTCGTCGCTCAGATCCGCCAGCCCGAACCGGCCCTTCAGCAGGGCCGACGCGATCACGAAGGGCGCGCTGAACTTGGCCTCGTACTCGGTGCCGGCGTGGCGCTTGCCCTCGATCGGTTCGGCCACGATCTTCAGCGTGTCGGCCGGCAGCAGGATGTCCACCGCCTCGATTCCCGCCCCCGCGATCTCGTCCCGCAGGTCAAGCGCGGCGTCAGTGGCCCCGTGGATGAAATGGCAGACAGGGTAAGGCTTCAACGCCGTGTCCTGCATCATCCATGTCTCGCCCAGCCCGTCGGTCAGGTAGCTGGCGTCGACGTCCTTGGCCCAGCCATGCAGATGCGTTTCGAACAGGCCGAACCGGCCTTCGAGGGCGCGCTTAGGCCCGCGGAAGCCCGCGCGCGCGAGCGTCGCTGCCGTCATGCCGCCCGCCGCTGCCCAGCCGGGATGAAGGCGCTTGGTCCATGCGCCGTCTTCAAGGAACACCTGGATGCCGGAGGCGGTGCTCCCCGCGATCCCCAGCGCGTTGATATGGTCGGTCTCACTGGCGCCGGTCAGCCGCCCGGCGGCCAGCGCGGAGGAAAAATGCGCCAGAACGCCCGTCGCATGAAACCCGGTGTGGTGAAAGCCGCCCTTCACGGCCGCGCCCATGCGGACGGCGGCCTCCATCCCGATGCAGAAGGCGGTGAGCGTCTCGGCACCCGATGCGCCGCAATGCTCGGCCGTGGCCATGACCGCGGGCAGCACCGCGACGGTGGCGTGCACGATGGCCTGAAGATGGGTGTCGTCGTAGTCCAGCCCGTGAATCAGCACGCCATTGGCCATCGCGGCATCCCGCGGCGCGGCACCCGCGGTCGATCCGATGATCGTGCCCGATCCGCCCCCCGACAGGGCGGCGACGGCCGTCAGGGTGGGGCCGGTAAAGGCGAAGGTCCGCGACGCGACCGCGATCCCCAGCGCGTCAAGAATATGGATCAGCGCGCGGTCGATAACCGGGGCCGGGATGTCTTCGTACCGAAGGCCCGTGGCAAAGGCCGCCAGCGACTCCGACAGCGTGCCCGTTTCCGTTCGATGCCCGTCCATATCCACCCTTCCCCGTCGGCGCCTGCCTCTCACGATGACGGAAGGTGCCGCAGCTCCTTCCTAATGTCAACAGTTGACCACAGCCAGAGACTCGGCCATATATACCGCGGTCACAGGCGGGATATGCTTGGCTGTGCCATCTGCCGCACCCGCGGATCTGAAAAGGAGATGAGTGTTGAGCGAATATGACGTGATCGTCGTCGGCTGCGGTAATGCGGCTCTCTGTGCGGCCCTGTCGGCGCAGGAGAACGGAGCGAAGACCCTGGTGCTGGAACGCGCGCCCGAGGATGAGCGCGGCGGCAATTCATACTTTACCGCCGGTGGCTTCCGCTTTGCGCATGAAGGGCTGGAGGATGTCATGGAAGACATCCTGACCGACCTGTCGGACGAAGAGCAGAACCAGATTATCCTGCCGCCCCATTCCCGCGAATTCTTCATGGACCAGATGCGCGAGGTCACGCGCTACCAGACGGACGAGGAACTGGCCCAGCTTCTGGTCGACAAGTCGCGTTCGACCATGGCATGGCTGCGCAGCCACGCCATCCGCTTCGTGCCGATGTTCGGGCGCCAGTCCTATCTGGTGGACGGCAAGCATCATTTCTACGGCGGCGTGAACATCGAAGCCGTCGGTGGCGGCGCAGGTCTGGTCGAGGCCGAGATCCAGCGCGCCGAGAAGCTGGGGATCGAGATCCGCTACGGCACCGCCGCCATCGGCCTGCTGCAATCGAACGACCGCACGGTGACGGGCGTGAAGACCCGCACCAAGGAGGGGTACGGAGAGATCCACGGCAAGTCGGTGATCCTGGCCTGTGGCGGGTTCGAATCCAACCAGCAGTGGCGCGTGCGCTACCTTGGCGTGGGCTGGGACCTGTGCCGCGTGCGGGGCACCCGTCACAACATGGGCGAAGGCATCCAGGCCGCGCTGGAAATCGGCGCCAAGCCCTTTGGCAATTGGTCGTCGTGCCATGCCTGCGAATGGGATATCTCGGCCCCGCCCTATGGCGACCGCTGGGTGCTGGACAACTTCCAGAAGCACTCGTACCCGCTGGGCATCATGGTGAATACGGATTGCGAGCGTTTCGTCGATGAGGGCGCGGATTACCGCAACCTGACCTACGCCAAGTACGGGCGCGAGATCATGGCCCAGCCGAACCGCACCGCGATCCAGATCTTCGACCAGCAGACGATCCACCGCCTGCGCGACGAATACCGGATCAAGGAGGTCACCAAGGCCACCGCGAACACGATCGAGGATCTGGCCGTCGAGCTGGACCTGGACCCGGAGAAGCTGGCCAGGACGGTGCAGGACTATAACGACGCCTGTCAGGGCGGCGACTACAACCCGTCGGTACTGGATGGCGTGACGACGAAGGGGCTGGAGGTCGAAAAGACCAACTGGGCGCTGCCGATCAACCAGCCGCCCTACGAGGCCTACGTCTGCACCACGGGCATCACCTTCACCTTCGGCGGTCTGCAGATCAACACGAAGGGTGAAGTTCAGGACATGACCGACCAGTCGATCCCCGGCCTTTATGCAGCGGGAGAACTGGTGGGCGGCCTGTTCTACGAAAACTACCCGGGC
>TARA_R110002020_G_scaffold8634_4_pt1 | contig 14336 bp, 24 predicted proteins | sample TARA_R110002020 | Tara Oceans TARA_R110002020 (sample SAMEA4396489) | marine metagenome | biome: Westerlies Biome; feature: [MES] marine water layer (ENVO:01000295) within the mesopelagic zone...; material: water (ENVO:00002006), including particulate matter (ENVO:01000060) such... | reverse complement strand
CACTCAACAGCCTCAGTTCACTCAACAGCCTCAGTTCACTCAACAAGATATGGGCGGAATGATGCGGTTAATGATGCAGATGTTTCAGCAAATGATGCAGGGAGGGATGGGGCAACAACCCTATAACTCGGGCGCATTTAACAACGCTCCTTCTAATTTTTACCCCCAATATTCCTCTGCGCCACCACAAGCGTATGCTCCTCCACCACAAAGTTTTGCGCCGCAAAGATATCCGGCCCCCAGACCTCAACCGTATCGAATGAGACAATTCTCCGGATCACCTTTCGGCAGGTAGCTAGATAAGCCATTTCTTAGTTTCTTCGCCCAAAACCTCTTGGGCTATATCGATCTTGTCGCGTAGGGCCTTGATGATCTTCTCGTCCACAGTATCCGGGCTGACCAGATCCACGTACAAAACATGCCTCGTTTGACCAATACGGTGCGCCCTGTCCTCCGACTGTAACCGTATCTCTAGGTCGTACTGGTTGTTGTAGTAGATCATGTTGGTAGCAGCCGTCAGCGTCAGGCCGTAGCCCCCGGTTCGTGGGTTAGCCACAAAAAACCGCAGGTCACTGTCTGGATCTTGAAACTGAGCCACAATCTCGTCTCGTTCATCCGCAGGGGTGGCCCCATAGAAGGTGCGCACGGACCTCGGCCCATAGACCTTGGATAGTTCTTTCTCTATCTGCTCTATGTCGTAGACCCAGCTAGCCCAAACGATTACCTTGCCGTCCATCTCACTGATCACGTCCAGTAGCTCAGACATTCGGTTGCTGTCTAGCGCCTGTATTTCGCCGTCATCTGTCTTCAAATGCCCGCAGCAGATCTCTTGTAGCCGCATAATCTGCGTCAGGACGCTTTGTGTGGTCGCCAGTTCGCCCTTTTCCAGCATGGCTAGGGCCATGTCTTGCATTTGTTTGTAGGCTCGTTCCTGCTCTTTGGTGAGCGTCACATTACGTTGCGTATAAATCTTTTCGGGCAGATCTAAGCAGTCTTCTTTTAAAACTCGGCTAGAAAAGTCGTTTAGCTTGACGTTTAGTTCGTCCAGATTGCGGTAGCCGGTAATGTCTTGAAAGCTCCTGTTGCCAAACTTACGCTGCGTAATCACTGCATAACGGCCCTGAAACGCATAGTAGCTGTCGAACCCAAGTAGATCGGTGCCCAAGAAGGCGCACTGAGCGTACAGATCCATGGGGTTCTTAGTAATGGGGCTACCGGTCAGGATGCGCCTGTACTTGGCGTCTTTTCCCAGCGCGACGATATTCTTTGTACGCTTTGCTGTACGGTTCTTGATGGACGTGGACTCATCTACAGCCACCAAACAGTTACGGTTACGCTTCACAAACCACTTAGCAACGTCCACACCTTTCTTAGTAGAGAACGACTCGACGTTCATCACCAAGATCTTGAGATGTTCTTTGTCGTTAGCAAGCTGCAACATTTCACCCTTGAAAGTCTGCGTGAGGTTCGGTTGCCACTGAACCACCTTCAGCGGTATATCGTCCGGCAGGTGCTGCGGTATCTCCTTGTGTACCCAGTTGCCGTACACGCCTTTTGGCGCAATGACCACGGCTGTATCTATCTCACCGTCGCAGTAGAGCTTGGCAATCGTGTCGATGGTTACCTTGGTTTTGCCCGTGCCCATCTCAAGGAACAGCGCCCATGAGCGGCTATCCCAGCTAGCATCAAAAACCTCTTGCTGGTGTTCGTAGGGTTGAGTCTTGAAAGTAAATTGCATGCTTTGCCTAAATTGTTTGACACATGCGATATTATGGGATTATGCTTCGTTTGGGAAGTGGCTAGCGCCATTTGAAACTTGAAAAACGGAGAACGACGATGAGTGATTTACTCGCCGACATGGCTGCTGACAGCCAATCTTCTTTGTCTCTGCCCGGAGACAAGAGCTTAGATGCTTTGTCATCTATCGCAGATAGTATCGTATCTGCTGATCAAACGGTCAAAAACCTTGAATCACAGCTAAAAGAAGCCAAGCAGAAACTGCTAAAGCTCACAGACGAAGATCTGCCTAGCAAGATGCAAGAAATCGGCATGACCAACTTTACCTTGCAAGACGGGAGCAGGGTTGAAATCAAAGAAACCTACGGTGCGCGTATCAGCAAAGACAACGAAGCTGCGGCTTTTGATTGGCTTCGCTCGCGTGGTGAAGGGGACATCATAAAAAATACCGTCACAGTGCGCTTTGGTAAGGAGAAAGATAACGAAGCGCAAGCCTTGGTCGAAGAACTGAGAAGTAAAGCTTGGGAGCCAGAGCAGAAGCAGGAGGTTCATGCCTCGACGCTGAAGGCGTGGGTCAAAGAGCGGGTTGAGCAAGGTAGGGAGCTAGACATGGAATTGTTTAGCGTGTGGGTTGGACAACGAGCAACGATTACAAAGGCAAAATAATGGCTGATAAAGACGAAAAGAAAGTAGCGGAAAAGAAAAAGAGCGACGTTGTGGTCGCTGGCGCAGCAATGTTTGAGGCAGATGCGGGCGCAGGTATGCAGATGACAGAGGACGATCTGGCACTACCCTTTCTTAAAATTGTGTCCTCTGAACTATTGAATCAGGACGCCGACATCGCCGACAAGGCAAAGCTTGGTGACATGATCAACTCAGTAACTAAGCAGGTGTACTCCAGCAAAACGCCGCTGAAGGTGATTCCATGCCATTACAAGCGGGAATTCTTGATGTGGGCACCTCGGGGATCGGGCAACGGCGCTCCTCTGAAAATTTTTGGACCAGAGGATCAGCGACCGCCAACAAAGCGAGATCCCGCAACTAACAAAGATTATGTTGAAAACATGCAGGGCGAGTACATCGATGAGACGCACCAGCATTACGTGTTGATCCTCGAAGACAACGGAACTTGGTCTAACGCCTTGATTTCTATGAAGTCTACGCAGTTGAAGAAATCTCGTCAGTGGAACTCAATGATTGCCACGCGCAGCATGATAGGTGCAAACGGGCCGTTCACGCCGCCTCGGTTCTCGCACATCTACAACCTGTCTACCAACAAGGAAGAAAATTCCAAGGGCGTATGGCATGGCTGGAAGATAGAACTAGAAGGTGCGATTGAGGACGCGGGGCAGTATCAAGCCGCGAAAAGCTTTCACCAAGCGATTAGCTCCGGAACGGTGACGGTAAAACATGAGGACGGGGGACCCGCTAAATCGGGGCAACCGGCAGCGGCACAAGCAACAGGTGACGATGATTCTGATCAGATCCCTTGGTAACAACTAACTCGGCGCTCCGTGCCGTCGTTAGGGGCATTTGAGGTCTCCCCGCAGATAGCCCCATGCACGGACCAAGGATTTTATGGACATTCGTAGATTTGCTGAAATATTTGATGGCCTGAAACAGGCATACGGGACTTTTAAAATTGAGTCCAAGTCTAGCAGTGGCAAGACGCAGGGTAAGGCAAACGTGGTTCGCGAACCTCGGACCAAGCAAGATTGGGAAAACCATCTAGCTGGTACACAGTCGATTGGGATCATCCCGATCAACGAGGACAACGCCTGCCGTTGGGGCTGTATTGATATCGACCAATACAACTTCAACCACAAGGCTCTGATCGACAAGATACAGGCGGCGAAGCTGCCTTTGGTGGTGTGCCGTAGTAAATCAGGGGGCGCTCACGTCTTCTTGTTTACGGACGCCTTCATTCCCGCAAAAGACATGCAGGACGTGCTGACGCAGCTTTGCGCTGGTCTAGGCTATGGCGGCAGTGAGATATTCCCTAAGCAGGTAAGTCTCAACTTAGAGCGTGGCGATGTGGGCAACTTTCTTAACATGCCTTACTTCGACCATGAGAATGGTTTGAGGTACGCCTTCAATCTGGACGGTACGGCGGCTACTTTAGAGCAGTTCTTTGCTTTGGTAGCAGAGAACGTACAGACGCACGAGCAGGCTCTGTCTTTAGTCGTTGAACAAGATCAATCACTGCCCATACCCGACGGCCCACCTTGCTTACAGATACTGTGCAAGGAAGGTATAGGGGAAGGGGCTAGGAATAACGGGCTTTTCAACGTTGGTGTTTACTTACGCAAGGCGTATCCCGACACGTGGGAAACAGAGATCCTGAACCACAACATGAACTTTATCCACCCTCCGCTGCCCTTGGGCGAGGTGAATACGGTCGCCAAGCAGCTTGAGCGCAAAGACTATGCGTACAAGTGCAAGGACGCGCCAATCAACGCGTACTGCAACCCCGAACTATGCAAGACGCGTAAGTTTGGTATCGATGCCGCCGTATCTGGCGTGCAGATTGCTAACCTGCGCAAGTACAACAGTGTCCCGCCCGTGTGGTTCTTGGACGTTCAAGGTCAGCCCTTGGAACTAGGAACAGACGACTTGATGAATCAAGCAGCGTTTCAACGTGCCTGTGTGGAGCAGTTGAACTTCTTTCCTCGTACCGTGCAAAAGGCTCAGTGGGAGCAGCGTATCAACGCTTTGCTCAATGAAATGAGCGACACCGAGGGGCATGTGATTGAGGTAAGCCAAGATGTCAGTGTGAACGGGCAGTTTGCAGACCACTTGGAAGAGTTCTGCACGGGGCATCAAGCCGCTGATGAGAAAGAACAGATCTTACTCAAGCGACCATGGACTGATGAAGATCAGAAAGAAACGTACTTCCGGCTCAAGGATCTGGAGGCACACTTGGTAAAAGCTAATTTCAAGGCGTACAAAACGCACCAGATCGCGCAGAGACTGCGTGACGTAAACGGCGAAGCAACTCAGCTTCGTATACAAGGCAAGGTTATTCGTTTGTGGAAGATACCCGCACACGAGCAACCGACCGGACGTGTGGCAGAGCCATCGTTTGGTAGAGAAGACGACATACCTTTCTAGGAGGAAAGATGACAGGACTAGTATTTCCGGAGGGCCTGCGGGTTTTTAAGCCACGGCAGAAAGCCCCTGAGTTTGTTAAGGGTGCTCTGTTGATCAACAGGCAAGAACTTATTGATTGGCTGCAACAGCAGCATGAGGAAGAGATCCGAATAGACATCCTACAAGCTAAGGCACCCAAGACGGGGTGGTATTGCAAAGTGGACGATTGGAAGCCAGATAGCGCCCCGCAGGCCGACTTTTGATAGTTCTTGAGGACTTTGAGGAGGCGCTTATCGGCGTAGGGCAGTGCGTTGGCGTGGACTCGCCCGTGATGGTCTACGATTACAATAAGTGCCTTACCGTCTTGATGAAGCAGAATAACTGGGACATAGAGGACGCCGTCGAATGGATGGATTACAACGTGCTCTCGACACACATGGGGGAGGCCAACCCCGTGTTTGTGTTCCCAACCAAAGATTTGGCCGAACTAGCCGCAGAACACGGTGTTGAGGTCACTGAAGAGGACATATTTCACTAATGCAACGTATCTTTGGCCCTCCGGGCACCGGTAAGACGACTACTCTTCTTAATCTTGTGGAAAACGAGTTAGCAAAAGGAACGTCCCCCAGCCGCATCGCGTTCTTTGCCTTTACCCGAAAGGCCGCAAACGAGGCCAAAGAGCGTGCTGCCAAGCGGTTCGGGCTAGATCCTAAGAACGATCTGCCGTTCTTTCGCACCTTGCACAGTCTTGCATTCAACCTGACAGGACTTCGTACTGACCAGTTGATGACGGGGCTTCACTACCAAGAGCTACAGCGTGCGACAGGCATAGAGCTTATGGAGGGCACTATGGACCACCTAAGCAGTGCTCCTCAGAACTATGTCACTGACGTTAATCACAGCCTGACAAAAGAAACACCACTGCTTCGTCTGATTACATTGGCACGGCTGAAGAAAAACCTGCTCAAAGATGAATACAACCTAAGCGGATTGGACGAGCCGTGGCTAGAAGTGGACTACGTGGCACGCTCCCTGAAGGCGTACAAGAAGACACACGGCCTGTTTGACTATACCGACATGCTGGAGCTTTTTGCCAAGACCGCGCCCACTGTGTGCCCTACGTTCAAGCTAGCGATGCTTGACGAGGCGCAGGATCTATCGCCTTTGCAGTGGGACATAGCCCACGCGATTGACGGCAAGTCCGAGCGAATGTACTGCGCAGGTGACGACGATCAGGCGATCTACAAATGGTCTGGGGCGGACGTTGAGCACTTTATCAACCTTGACGGCGGCAGCGAGGTACTAGAGCAAAGCTATCGAGTCCCGTCGAACATTCACGCCGTAGCAGAGCGTATCTGCGCACGTATCAAGCGCCGGTTCCCCAAGAAATACCTGCCTAAGCCCAGCGAAGGCAAGCTACAGCGGCTTACTGACTTCAGCGGGCTGGACATGAACAGCGGCTCTTGGCTCTTTTTAGCGCAAGCCAACTACTTTTTGTCGCCTGTGCAGCAATTTTTAAAAAGTCAGGGGTACTATTTCGAGTATGGTGGTGGTGTGCGAAGCGTTCGCGACAAGATACGGGTGGCACTGTCTGCGTGGCAATGCATGCAGAACAACCAGCCGATTTCTTTCGAGTCCGCTAAGGCTATGTACTCGTTCATGTCAGGTAACGGCGTGCGGGTAGCCCGTGGCTACAAAAAGATCGTAGGCGATCCAGAAGCACTGTTCACTTACGACGACCTTAAAGATTTCAACGGGTTACTGGCTACGCCAGACATGGATTGGAGAGACGCACTCGACAAGCTTCCCGACGTGGACGTGGCCTACATCAACGCCCTAGTGCAGCGAGGCGAGGACGTGTCAGCAGAGCCTCGCATACGCCTGTCCACGATCCACGGTGCCAAAGGAGGCGAAGCAGACAACGTCGTACTGTTCACCGACATAACCGCAGCCGCAGAGGCCAGCATGGAAAGCGACCCAGACTCCATGCACAGGGTTTTCTATGTGGCCGTCACCCGCACCAGACAGAATCTATATACCCTAGAGCCTCAGAACTTCTATAGGAGCTACGCAATATGAACGACATGGTCAACTCACCGGCCCACTACGCTGACGCTGAAATCGAATGTATCGACGCCATGATCGCGGCCTTCGGCCCAGAGGCGGTGCAGACTTACTGCCGTCTAGCCAGCTTTAAGTACCAGTGGCGGGCGGGTAAGAAGTTCGATGCGCAAGAAGATTTAAAAAAATCGATCTGGTACACCCGTTTTGCGATGGGTGATGATCCAAGGAAGACCAATGCAGAAGGCAACTAAATTGCAATTTCCACTTTTTTCGACCGAATCCGAATGGACAGCGCCTTTTGAACTGGTAGACCTAACCGGTGCCAAAGAAATCGCTATCGACCTAGAAACGCGGGACCCAAACCTCAAGCAGATGGGGCCGGGGTGGCCTCGCAAAGACGGGGACGTTGTCGGCATAGCCATTGCCACAGAAGGCTTTGAAGCCTACTACCCTATCGCGCACCTTGGCGGGGGTAATCTCGACAAAGGACAGGTGCTGCGCTGGCTCAAGAAGCAGCTAGCGACCGACTGCCCGAAGATCATGCACAACGCACCTTACGATCTGGGTTGGCTCAAGGCCCTCGACATACCCGTCAACGGCAAGATCATCGACACCATGATCATGGCTGCGCTGCTAGACGAAAACCGCTTCAGCTACAGCCTGAACGCCTTGTCCTACGACTATCTGGGCAAAGCTAAGTCAGAAAAACTCCTGACGCAGGCCGCAGTGGACTTCGGTGTAGATCCCAAAGCAGAGCTATGGAAGCTTCCTGCGCAGTTTGTGGGGCCTTACGGCGAACAAGACGCCCGTCTGGCTTACGATCTGTACAAATTCTTTCGCGTTGAGATCAACAAAGAAGATCTAGAAACCATCTTTGACCTCGAAACGCGGCTCACGCCCTGCCTGATCGACATGACTTACCGTGGCATACGCGTCGATCTAGAGCGATGCGAACGCTCCAAGCAACAACTTTTAAAAAGAGAGAAGCAAACCTACCGCGAAATCAACAAAGAGGCGGGCTTCGACGTTGAGATCTGGGCGGCAACTTCTTTAGCCAAAGCATTCGACAAGCTAAAAGTTGCTTATCCGCGCACGGCCAAGGGCGCACCGTCGTTTACCAAGGCATTCTTGAACGAGAACCCGCACCCATTCGCCAAAATGGTGGTCGAGGCACGCAACCTGAACAAGATCCAAGGCACCTTCATCAACAACATTATGAAGTTTGTCTCCAAAGACCAGCGCGTACATGGGCACATCAACCAGCTTCGCAGTGACGACGGGGGCACCGTCTCCGGACGACTGTCGATGTCCAACCCAAACCTTCAGCAGATTCCTGCTCGCGATCCAGAGCTAGGGCCTATGATCCGCAGCCTGTTCCTGCCGGAAGAGGGCGAACTGTGGGCAGCTATCGACTATTCGCAGCAAGAACCACGGATCTTGACCCATTACGCGAGCGTATTTGGGGCATGGAAGAACCAGCCGCTGGGCGGGGCGCAAGAGTTTGTGGACGGCTACACCAACAATCCGGACATGGATTTCCACACCATGGTTGCCGACATGGCAAACATTAGCCGCAAGCAAGCCAAGACGATCAACCTCGGCATGATGTACGGCATGGGTGTGCGCAAGCTATCGGAGCAGCTAGATCTGGACATCGATGAAGCAAAAGATCTTACGCGCCAGTACCACAACCGCGTGCCTTTCGTGAAAGAGCTAATGAACGGCGTATCACGGAGCGTGGATCAAAAAGCAGACGGTTCCCTTCGATCTTTAAAAGGCCGAAAGTGCCGGTTCAATATGTTCGAGCCATTGGGCTACGACGTGCAAAAGGCTATGCCGCTCAAAGAAGCCAAAGCTACTTATGGCGAAACGGCTCCGCTCAAGCGTGCGTACACGTATAAGGCGCTAAACCGGCTGATACAAGCCTCCGCTGCCGACATGACCAAGCAGGCCATGGTCGATCTGTACGAGGCCGGAGAGCGGCCCCTGTTGCAGGTACACGACGAACTGGGTTGCAGTGTGCGGGACGTGGAACACGCCAAGCGGATCAGAGAAATAATGGAAGCCGCCATACCGCTACGCGTACCTAGCAAATGCGACATTGATCTCGGGGCAAGTTGGGGCGAAACCGAAGAAGTATAGTGTTGCGCGGCTTATAGGATTGCCTTATAATCTCGCGTATGGATACCAATAAATGGAAATCAGTTCTTGTTCCGGTCCCCGTTTACCGGCAGATCAAAGAAATTGCGCAGCTAGAAGACCGCTCGATCAGCGGACAATTGCGTAAGATTTTTAGCGAGTGGAAAGAAGATCGCGCCCGAGAGGCGCGGCAGCTAGACGCTTACCGCGAGGGCTAACCCGTCAACCGTTTGTGATAAAACCTGCGGCGAAGTTCAATTCGACAGCAGTCAATAACATTCATCCACTCTTCTGATTGATCTGAGGACGCGTCCGGATACGCTACCAATAAGGTAGCTGAATCCTGCAAACGTTTTTGAATGTCACTAATCTTAGCCGTACCGGCAAGTTCCTCAAGCAACTGGTGAGTAAAAGTTTTATTTGCCATCTAGCTTCAACGCCTCCAGCTTATCCATGACCGAAGTCCAATTGTCTTTAACCGCTTGCTCTTGCTCTTTGTCATGCGAGTGAAACCAAAAACAAGTGCCAATCAGGCCGTGAATACGGGGGTCGTCTCGGGAACTTTTTAAAAGTTGAAGAAGCATCAACGCTTCTTGCGGGGAAAGATTTACGGAAAGGGTTGCTTCTTTGGCTTCTGTCATACGAGTTGTCCTTAACTACCTACTATTGCTAGCAGAGCAAAAGACAGCACGTTAATCGCAACAATTATACCAATTCCGATTAGGACGCCTGCTTTGACATGGTCTTTGCTCATGCTACCTCCGAAAAAAAGCCCGCCATACGACCACACCGGACGGGAACGGTGTTGTGGATCACTCACCGCAAGGAATGAAGCAGTGAGTGGCCGGTCAAACCGAAAACCCGCCTTTGGGGCACGCGGACGGGAACGCGCTTGGAGGGCTGTGATCGCCCAACCCGAACTGGTTTGCCCCACAGCATATCAATTAAAAAGCTTTCACGGGAACCATTGATTGTAGCTCGGCGTCCCACTGAAATTGACACGGAGATTGCGCCTCAATCTTTTTTCTTAACCGCTTCAAAAGACCTTCCTGACGATACAGCGCCTGATAACTGGCAGTACTTACTTCACGGCCCCACTCATGCCCCTGATCTTCCTCAAAGCCACTGTAGTCGCCGTGAATATCAGACTCCGCTGCTTGTAACAAGCCTATCAGCATTGCTATCTCGTCGTCCGTGACTAACAGAGCAGTGCCCTTAGCTACCGGAGCAACTTTCACGGCTCTCGGCTCTTGCGGAGGAGGCGTCTTGCTCTCACCGTCACGCAAAAACAACCGCACGCGGTCCACGGTGCGTTCTGACGGCTTTTTGATCGTCCCGAACACGAAGCCCTTCATGGTGGCGTAGTCCACGCCCACCGCTTCAGCGACTATGCGAATACCCGCCGTAATCTTCTTGCCAGACCTCTCCGCCTCTTCAACCGCCAAAGCGTTCATTGCTGTCTGCATCTCGTGCAGTTTTAAAAAATTAACCGACATGTCTTTCTCCTACGCCCATAAATTTGCACATTGCTTTAAATTTCAATGCGTTAACTACACTTTCTGGCAAACTACCTTCAAGCTTGCGAACAATATCTTCAAGCTCACTTCGCTCAGATTCACTCCACGTCCTTGGGAGTAGCTGCATCACCAGCCCCTGATACAGGGCTTCTTCTGCGTTTTCGGGGCTTTTGTCCATGCTCAAGTTCATTCACTTTCTCCAACAAAGTTTCAAGTTGCTGCTCCATAAAGGACAGCCGTTCATCAAGACCAAGAACCAGCGTTACCACTTGCTCCGCTTCGTCTTCGTCAAAATTCAAAGTTATCTGCGCCCTCATAACGCAGACGCTATGGTTTGCACATCGACCACGTGGTCTGACCAACTGGCGTCGTCCCGCGCTTTGCGGACCGCTTCCTGCTCTGTCTTGGCAGATATGCCCGTCACGACACTGGTCTGAACGATGGTCACGTCCCATTTCTTGGCGCTAGACGCCAAACCGGTGACTGCGATTCGGGTGTGCTCGCTGCCGTTCCAATCGACCTCCAAGCCCGCTGAACGAAGCGTGTCGCAAATGGTATGACCAAATTTTTCTCCGACCTTGCCGCCCCACGCTAGATAGCAAACGCCGTCATCTTTTAAACGCTCCGCGTCTTGCATGTGATAGAAAACGTAAGCCATTTCTTTGTCTTCGGGGATATCAGCCAGCCCGCAGGATTGACAGCAGGTATGGTTGGCCTTGGCAAAGAACCCCTTATCGCGGAGCGCGGCGAACGCATCGTCAATACGGCGTGCGATTTTCTTGGCGTCTTTATGCATCAGACTAGCTCCCCCGATGAATTGAGATTCGGGTGGGATCTTCACGGTAGGTGTAGATCGTGATGCCCAGTTCTTCGATCTCATAGCCGGAGCACGGCCCGTGGTCCGAATCCATGTCAAAGAATTTGCGGCAAAACCAGTGGCCTTCTGCCTCTTCAATCGTTTTGGCGGGCTTCACTGACCGCAGTTCTTCGAGGTAGCTTTCTGCTTCTTCGTGCGTGTTAAAGAAAGGCGTTTTACTTGTGTGCGCGTTAAGGTCTTCCAGACGCTTGTCATTGACGCCGTATGCGCCCTCCAAGTCGGCCAGATAGCTTCTGAGGTATTCCATTACTGTCGGCATAATTCGTCTCCTTTAAGAAAACGGTCTGCACTAGCTAAACGTATTGCATTTGCTTGGTTTGAAAGAAGCTCGGATATCTCCTCTGCAAAGTCGTCGTCAACAAGTCTTGTTGAGAAGTTTTCTGCCCAATAGTCAAGCGCGGCAGCTAGACCTTTTGAGCAGTGCGGACATTTTTTTACTAGGTCGATGTTCATTTTGATTCACTTTCTCCAAAAAGTTGAAATGCGAGGATATGCGAGTTATCCTAGCAATGCAACACTAATTTGGAAAAAAGATGAAACATACCGAAAAGCACATACGCACCCGCGTGGAGGAAGAAATCCACCGAATAAACAGGACTTTGAAGCGCGAGATCGCGGTAAAGATCACCGAGGAAGTAATCAAAGCCGCTTTAATAGAAACCAAAATTGTTGAAATTGATGAAGCCGGTGACACGCTACCGATCAAACAAAGACCGTGGGACTTGTACAAAGGTTTTGCCGATGCAGAGTTTAAACTCGCAAACGAGACGCGGAAGAAAGTGATCTTCGATGTATCGAAACACCTGAAGGCGGCATTGCTAAAGGACGTTCAGGATACGGTCGAGGAAGTACTGACTGAGCAAATGGAAAAAGGTCCGCTGCTGCAACCAAACGAAGTACTTAACGAAAAACGAGATAAGCGGATCGCGGAAAAAGTAAAAGCACGCGATAAAGCAGCAGGAGATAAGCCGGTATGACCGACCGCGAAGACGCCGAGCGGAGCGACCCCCGCGCACCGTGGAACTTGTTTGATGCAACCTTCTGCCCAAAACACCCCGACATCGAACTCGAAGTGGTGTCCGGCGAAGATGAAGACGGTCCTTACTTTTTTGAAGTCTGCAAAATCTGCGAAGAATAGTCCTTTGTCTAAGTTATGTCTAAAAACTGGGGGTATCTTTTAAAAGTTGAGTATGCGATAATATGCATACCGGTCGAGAAATCGACCAGATCTTTAACAACTTGGAAAAAGTGATATGAAAAAAGGCGAATCTATCGTCTACACGTGGTGGGTGTGGATGGCATGCGATGGTCCCGATGACCGCTCCGGCGGTTTTGACGAGCACGAAACCTACGCAGAAGCTCACCGCCACTGCAACTACGCAGAGGGCGAGTTCATCGAACTTGTTCGATCCTACTGGGGCGATGAAGATGACGGTCTTCTCGACCGCGACTACGCCACAGTCGAAGATGGCAAACTTCCCGAATGTTACGACATGGGAAGCAAGCCAATAGCGAAGAAGCTACACGCAGAGGTCAAAGCGGCTCATGCAGAGCAGCACGTACCTTACCTTGAAGCCTTCTTCAAACTTTAAAACCAACGGGGGCTTCGGCCCCTTTCTTATCAGCGGAGAAAGTGAATGAAAGAAGAAAATTGGAAAGACAGCTTGCCAGAGCACGTCACCATCGAGGACGGCTGGCTGACGTTTAACGGTGAGCAGATGCGCATCAATCCGTCCAACTCAGAGCAGGTCGAAGTCTACAGCCCTAGCGGCTATCGGACCGTGGCCCTGTCAAATATTCCTCTGGGGCCAATGTTTTGGCTCAAAGAGCTAGCCGATGAGCAGGAGATGCAGGGATGAAACTATATTTAGCACGGGTCACGGACCAAGACGGCGGAGAACACGAAGTAAATGTATTCGCTACGGCGAAAGAACGGAAAGAATACATTCAACAAGTCCACGACCGTGGGGCGTGGGTTGAGATCGACAAACATACCTGCGACTTCCCCGCGACCAAAGAGGGGATCGTCGCATTCTTCAACCGGAACGCGTGGCACAGCCAGTAGGAGGCCGACAATGACCGGATTCAGTTTTAAAAAGCCAAGCGGCAAAACCAGTGTCGAACGGCTACACGCCCAGATGCTCGGGCGGGTGACCGCGCTCTGCGGCAATGGCAGCGACAGAGTGATCCCCATAGCAAAATTTCTGCTAAGTGATAGTCCTGATCGATGCAAGCGGTGCATCCAAGTGATTGAGGGCGAGGAATGACAGACAAATTCCTAGCCGCGATCCGCGCTCAAGACAAAGCCAAACAACTGCCGCGAGGCAGATCGAACCCAATCCTCGGCGATCCACCGAAAAAACCGTCAGCACCCCTCACCGATGCCGTGAGACTGCAAATCCTGTCCCTCCACCAAAACAAAATGCGCGGGACAGACATCGCCAGAAAACTCGGACTGAACGCCAATACCGTCCACAACACCATTCGACGGTATGGGATTCGCGACAACAAAGTCGTCAATCTGCAAAACAATATGTTCGAGTGATCGGTCGAAACACGTGGGAAGCGGGTCGCGTAACGCGGTTCGCGGCACTTGGTCCAAAAAATCGCTTTCTATATAGTACTTTTCAGAGAAAATATTTTTAGTAAAAAATAAAATGAAAAATGGCGGTACAGGCGGTACGGCGGTACAACCCTTATAGGACGGGGCTTTCAGGCGTACCGTTGGCGTACCGGCGTGATTCACGGCGTTACGGCCAAATGAAAAAACGCGTAACTACATAGGACTTTTCGGGAACTTTTTTTTGTTTTATTTTTTATTTCTTAAAAAAGACTATATAGAAACGTGAATTAAGGATTGACAGTGCGCGCTGGCCTATTGTTAGCCTGCGATAAATCCCATAGGAAACTGT
>TARA_R110002020_G_scaffold14638_13_pt1 | contig 14342 bp, 12 predicted proteins | sample TARA_R110002020 | Tara Oceans TARA_R110002020 (sample SAMEA4396489) | marine metagenome | biome: Westerlies Biome; feature: [MES] marine water layer (ENVO:01000295) within the mesopelagic zone...; material: water (ENVO:00002006), including particulate matter (ENVO:01000060) such... | reverse complement strand
CGCCTACCAGGCCGAGATCCTGCGCGGCGCCATCGAGAGCGTGTCCCGCGGCCAGCACGAGGGCGCCGCAGCCCTGGGCCTGACCCCATTCCAGACCTTCCACCGCATCATCCTGCCGCAGGCGATGATCGTGGCGCTCCGCCCCTACGGCAACGAGATCATCCTGATGATCAAGGGCTCGGCGATCGTCGCCATCGTCACCGTGTTCGACCTGTTCGGCGAGACCAGGCGGGCCTATTCGCGCACCTTCGATTTCCAGATCTACATCTGGGCGGCGATCTTCTATCTCGTCATCGTCGAGGCGCTGCGCAACATCTGGGCCAAGCTCGAACAGCGCCTGACCCGCCACCTCAAGCGATAGTGTCCGCCTGCCGCACAGGTGCCTTTGTAATCTGCGCGGGCCTGGGGTAAACAGCGCCGAACCCCCAAGGGAGCCCAAGATGGCCAAGACCGACGACGATGCGCTTGCCGAAGCCTACAACCGCGCGCTGACGCTCGAGAAATCCGGCGATTTCGACTCCGCCGCGCTCGCCTATGCCGAAGTGCTGGCGCTCGATCCAGACGACCATGGCGGCGCCTCCGTCCGCCTCGCCTCGATGAAGCGCGGCGCCGTACCAGAACGCGCGCCGGAGGCCTATGTGGCCACTCTCTTCGACCAGCACGCCGAGGTGTTCGACAAGGTCCTGGTCGAGGATCTGGGCTATCACGTGCCGATGCTCTTGCGCCAGAGGCTGATCGAGCTCGGCGAGACCAGCTTCGAGCGCATGCTCGATCTCGGCTGCGGCACGGGCCTCACCGGCGGCGCGCTGGAGGACATGGCCGACGACGCCACCGGCGTCGATCTCGCCGAAAACATGGTCGAGATCGCCCACGAGAAGGGCCTCTACGACACGCTCTACGTGGCCGACGCGGTCGACTATCTCGACGACAATGACGACGAGCCCTTCGACCTCATCGCCGCCACCGACGTGCTACCCTATCTGGGCGCGCTCGAGCCGCTGTTTGCGGCGGCCGCGAAAAACGCCCTGCCCGGCGCGCTGTTCTGCTTTTCGAGCGAGACCCTGCCCGACGCCGAGTTCGAAGGCCGCCCCTACACGGTGGGCCGCTTCCAGCGCTTCGCCCACACAGAGGTCTATGTCCGCCAGGCCCTCGACGCCGCCGGCTTCGCCGTGGTCGAGGTGACCGACATCACCGTGCGGCACGAGCAGGGATTGCCGATCGCCGGGCATCTGGTGGTGGCGCGGAAGGGGTGAAGGACGGCCGGATCTGCTTGGCTGATCTGTGAGTTTGCTCAACGGTTGGATTGGGGCGTAAACGGAACTTCCGGTCCCGGCCTCAGCCGACGAGCAGGACGACTGTCAAATGCCCTCTGATCGTGGCGTGCGCCCAAAGGTTCTCTTAAAGGCATGGGAAAAGGCGCTTTGCGAATTGTAGCCGACTGCGACGGCAACTGCCGCAACGCTCTGGCCGGCGTCGAGCTTTCGCTGCGCGAGATACATGCGCCAGCGTGTGAGGTATTCGAGCGGAGGGTGTCCGACACGCTCGGCGAAGCGCTGTGAGAATGCCGATCGCGACATGCCCACCTCCGAGGCCAGCATTGGCACCGTCCAACGGTACCCGACATCTGCGTGCAACAATCTGAGCGCCTTGCCGATCCTCGGGTCCGCCAGCGCGGTGATCCAGCCGACACGGTTCGTCGGGCTGGTGCCCACAAAAGCACGGACGGCCGCCACGACAAGGATTTCCGCCAGCCGCTCGGCTACGAGCGAACCGCCCAGTTCCGCATTACTGACCTCCGTTCTGAGAGATTTCAGCGTCCTTGTGACAGCCTCCGCATTGGACGAGGTTCGGTCGACGTGCAGAAACCTCGGTAGCGCATCCAGAATGAACGCAGCGCTACCCTCCGCAAAGCCGCTGCCACCGCCCAACAGGCTTGTCTCGTCGCCTGCGCCGATGCGCACCATGTCGTGGCCTGGCGAGGCGTAGAGCGGCATGCCGTTGATTGGCTCGACCCCCGGGTCGCTCGCCACCGTGTAGCAGGTGTTGCTGATGAGGACGACATCGCCTTCCACAAGTGCTTTCGGCGAATGAGCCGGAATCAGGAGCCAGCATTGGCCTCGCGTGACGGCGACGAACTTCAACCGCGTTCGTCCGTCGAAGGCGAGTGCCCAGTCACCCGCGGCTTCGAGGCCGGTGCCACGAACGCTTCGCGCGCCAAGGGCTGCGAGCACCGAGGAGAATGGATCTGACGCGATTTCGGCGGATTGCGATAAAGACATGGTTGTTTGAGCATAGATCATCCGGCGCACGGCGTATAGATCTGCAGTCTCATTTACAACAAGGAGCCTGCATTGTGACCATAGAGAATAAGATCGTCGCCATTACCGGAGCCGGGCGCGGGATCGGCCGAGCAACCGCTATTCACCTCGCCACGCGCGGCGCGCGTCTCGTGCTTGGTGCGCGAAGCGAGGCGGAGATCGCCGCCGTGGCGGGAGAGATCATAGCGGCGGGCGGCGAGGCCGCATATGTGGCAACAGACGTCACCCGCCGCGCTGATCTGAACGCGCTGGTGAACCTTGCCTGCGAGCGTTTTGGAGGACTTGATGTCATCGTCAACAATGCGGGCATCGGGCCGCTCTCGCGTTTCGACGCTCTGAAGGTCGAGGACTGGGAAGCCATGATCGACGTAAACCTGAAGGGTGCGCTCTACGGCATCGCTGCGGCGTTATCGGCATTGCAGCGCCAGGACGGCGGCCACGTCATCAATGTCCTGTCAACGGCCGGTATCAAGATTGTGCCAACTATGGGCGTCTACGCTGCGACCAAGAATGCGCTTCGCACGGCCACCGAAGCCCTGCGGCAGGAATCCGGTCCGAAACTGCGTGTGACGGAAATATCGCCGGGCTTCATCGACACGACCTTTGCGGATGCATCCATAACCGATCCGGACATCAAGGCAACGATACGGAAGCGGAAGGATGAACTTGCGATTTCACCGGACGCGATCGCACGGGCGATCGCCTTTGCAATCGAGCAGCCCGATGACGTCGAAATCGGCAGCATCGTGGTCCGCCCGACAGCCCAGGATTGACCCCTGCTGCCCACGCACCGGCTCGCCTATTGCCTACAAACGGCTCGCCTGTCTTTAAGCATAGAATTCGGTCCCATGGTGCTGGAGAACGATATCGGCATCCTGGTTGCCGCGGCCGGAAAGGTTCAAGAGGATGGTTTGTAAGGCCGCGGTGCGCACTGCCAGCTTGGGGTACTCACCACAACGCTGAGGTCGCGATGATCGTGCAAAAGGCGGGATGCCGGGACCAGGGTGGCCTAGTGGCGTTGCTTCAATTTACGAGCCTTGTCGAAATCGACCAATTGGGGCGAGCGCCCCAAACTCCAGACGCATTGACGTTTGGAACCGTTGCCTGCGGCCGCTTTTGGGAAATGCGCAGCTGCGCTGGATGACCGGAAGGGAACGCAAAGCAGCCGGATTGCTCATTTCCAAGTCTGCCCAGTATCCCGCACAATCTTAACCTCCCCCACACGATCGTCAGCTACCCCTATCCACGACCATGCTTCTTCAAATTGGTACCTTCATTTTGTCATAATGGATATGACACCCAGACCAATCGCACCCTATCCTTTCTCCCGAAGTGAACGCCGGTCTGCCGAGCGATATCGGCCGGCTCAAGCAAATCGCGACGTCCTCACGATGCGCGGCCGCTTGCGCAGCGCCGGGTAAATTGTGCTTTTTCTAAGGGGAACGACAATGCAAGTTATTGACGGAATTGAACTTTACCATGTCACATCGCCGCTGCCGGCGCCGTTTTCGCCGTCCTGGATGCCGGGCGTCACGCGGACGGCGGTGACCTTCTATCTGGTGCGGTTCGTCACCGACGACGGCGTCGAAGGCTGGAGCGCGTTCACCGGCGCGGGGCGGGAGCGGGTCGGGCTCGGGCATGCGCTGGCGGACATGTTCCTGGGCCAGGACCCGGAGAATATCGACCTCGTCGGCGAGCGCATCCACGCCATGGCGGTGGGCGGGCATTTCAACTGGTGGCTCGAGCCCGCCTTCTGGGACATCAAGGCCAAGAATGCCGGCCTGCCGCTCTACAAGCTGCTCGGCGGCAGCGACGACCGGCTCAGGCTCTACGCCTCCTCGGGCGAGCTGCGCGACCCCGGCGCCCGGCGCGAGGAGGCGGAAAAGCGCTTCGCCGAGGGCTTCGACACCATGAAGATCCGCGTCCACGATTTCGACGAGAAGGTCGACATCCTCCACATCTCCGATGTCGCCACCCACATGCAGGGCCGGATGAAGATCTCGGTCGACTGCAACCAGGCCTTCTGCCTGACGATGAAGGGCGACGCGCCGCAATGGTCGCTCGACCGCGCCAAGCACTTCGCCGACGCCGCCGCCGATGTCGGGCTGGCCTGGGTGGAGGAGCCGCTGTTCGGCGAGTGGCACGAGCAGATGGCGGAGCTTCGGGCCTATGCCCGGGTGCCGATCGCCGGGGGCGAACTGCATCTGATGGGCTATCATGAGCTCGCCCGCATGATCAGGATGGGCTGCTACGACATCTACCAGCCCGACGCGATGTGGACCGGCGGCGTCAGGCAGAGCCTCGATATCGCCAAGCTGTGCCGCGCCGAGGGCGTCAAGTTCTCGTCGCACACCTGGACCAACGGCTTCGGCTTCATCATCAACGCCCATGTCTTCGCCGCCAGCGGCTTCGCAAACGAGATGGTGTTCGAATACCCGCTCAACGAACCGGGCTGGGTGCCCGAGGGCCGCGACGCCATCATCAAGCAGCCGTTTGTGCACGATCGCGGCTGGTTCGACATGCCGCAGACGCCGGGCCTGGGCTTCGAGATCGACCGCGAGCAGCTCGCCCGCCACGGCAAGTGCTTCTTCACGGCGAGCCGGAAATCCGTGCACTGGATGCCCGAGGTGCTGGCCGAGATGGGGTGATCCGGGCTGCGCGGCCGGGGTCGCTCAACCCTCCGGCGTCCACCGACAAGGTGTTTTGGAAACCAGCCGGCCTGCCCCGCAAGGGGCCGGTCATCAGACCTCGCGGGCGGCGAGAGACGCGATGTCCGTGAGGTCGGCCTGACCGCCGGGGCCGATGACGACATAGGCTGCCCCGTCCGCCTTCCAGGACACGAAGTCGAAGCCCCTGATCGTCTGCTGCCTGAATTCCGGGACCGGTGGTGCGTCGGTCGCGCCTTGCAGACACAGCGCGATGACGGTGCCGTCTTCCAGCCGGTACATCAGCTGCGCCACAGGCCTGCCGGCGGCGACCAGAAGCCGCCCGCCCTCGAAGGTCAGGCCAAACTGGCTCAGATCCGGGATCGAAAACTCAACCCCGACATTTGCGCCCAGCCATTCCTCGATATGGTCGGCCTCATCCGCCGCCACTTCGACGAGGTGGCGCTGCTGGCCCGCATAGACCGCATGGTAATCCGCGATGTCGCTCAGCCAGCCCGCCCGTGCAATCTCGGCACCGCTGGGGGCGATCTGGTCCTTGAGCAGAAATCCGCCCGCGCCGCCAAAGATGAACAGGGCAAGGCCAGCCGCTATCGCTCCGCCGATCCTGCGCGGCGCCGGGCGTGCGGCAGGCGTGCCCATCGGGGATGACTTGATCTTCTGCGCAAGCGCCAGCGGCACCGGATCATTCAGAAGCGCTGCGAACTGGTCCTGGGCCATCGCATCGGCGGCCATCAGCGCCTCCAGCTCTGCCTGCGCGGCGGGGTCGGATTGCAGCAGCGCCTCGATTGCCCGGGCGTCGGCCGCTTCCAGTTCGCCATCCAGATAGGCGCTCAATCTGATCGAGAGATCTGTCATGACGTGATCCGTTCCGCTTGACCAAGGGTGGAAACAAGCAGCTTTCTTGCCCTGTGAATGCGGCTCATGACGGTTCCGACCGGTATCTCCAGCAGCGCCGAGACTTCAAGATAGCTGTATCCCTCCGCGCAGACCAGCATCAAGGGTTGGGCAAGCTCTTCAGGCAGGTCGATGACCTTGCCCTGGACCTGCCGGGCCGCAAGCGCGTCGTCGGCATCCCCGGTCTGAAGTTCGGTCGCCTCTTCCGCGGGGATCTGGCCCTGCCCCTGGCGCACCTGACGCTTGCGAACCTCGCTGATCCAGAGGTTGCGGATGATGCGGAACATCCAGCGGTCCAGCGGTTGTCCAGGGTCGTAGAGATTCCATTTCTGCAGCGCCGTCGCACAGGCATCCTGCACCAGATCGTCGGCATCCGGGGCCGAGCGCGTCAACGTCAGGGCAAACCGGCGCAGTCGGGGCAAGAGCCCGATCATCTCGCTTCTGAACTGGTCTGGCGTCGTCACCCTTGCCTCGTCTCTGTCGGCTGCGGCGTGGCTCGCGCCTGCGCGGAAAAACTGGCTATGAAGGACGGCCTTCATCGGTTGCGCGGGTATATTGACCAATTTGGCCACGGTTGCAATCCGCCTTTCCCTCGGACCAAGGTCCAAGGTGGAGGGTCGCGCCAGTTGGTCGCGCGACCCAACGCCGAACGTCGCGTCAGCGCGCGACGTGCCAGACGCCGCCGACGCCATCGCCGTTCGTCTCACCCGGCTCGGTATCGCCGACCCAGAAATAGAGCGGCTTGCCGTCCTTTGCCCACTGCTTGCTGCCATCCTTGCGCTCGATGGTGCTCAGCCCCGGCATCGAGGCGCCCGTTTCCGCGATGTAGGGCGGCCATTTGACCGCGCAATCATCGTAGCAGACGGACGTGCCGGCCGGATCCTTGTCGAAGGTATAAAGCGTCATGCCATTGCCGGCAGTCAGGTTCGCATGGGCCGCAGCAAAGGCGCCGGTGCCTCCTGCGACGAGAGCTGCGAATGTGGCGAGGGTTGTAAGTCTCATGGAAATCTCCCGATGATGTGTGAAAGAGCGCCGTGACTGACGCTCTCACCATGACTACGCGCAGGGCACGCAGATTATTCTGCGACTTATTCTGCGACCCCGTTAAATTCATGCATGTGGCTGAGTTTCCTGCGTTATTTTTCATGCGGCGGCGCAGAAGCAGGCGATGAACTGAAAAAAACCAAATTACCGGGAAATTTTTCGCGCTGGCGGGACGTATGCCTATCGTCAACGCAAACCGAAGGACCTCGCCATGCGCACCCTTATCCTCGCAGCCGCCCTCATGTTCCCCATGGCCGCATTTGCGGCCGGCTCTTCCGACAGTTCCCCGCCCCAGCCGACCAAGACCACAAAGGTCTGCAAGGACGGCAAGATCTGGGACGAGAAGACAAAGTCCTGTGCCGACGCCAAGGAAAGCCGCCTTGATGACGACACCCGTTACGCCGCCGCGCGCGAGCTCGCCTATGCGGGCAAATATGACGACGCACTTTATGTGCTGGCGGCCATGTCCGATCAGGAGGAGAGCCGAGTGCTGACCTATTACGGCTTCACCCACCGAAAGGCTGGCCGGGCCGACCTGGGGATGAAATACTACACTGCCGCACTCAAGGCAGATCCGGACAATCTGCTCGCACGGTCCTACATGGGACAGGGCCTCGTGGCAGCCGGCAACATCGAGGCTGCCAAGGTTCAACTGGCGGAAATCGAAGCCCGCGGCGGAAAATCGGGGTGGCCGGAAACTTCGCTCCGCAAGGCGATCCAGACCGGCAGGACCTATAGCTACTGAGAATTCCGCCTTTGCCCATGATCTGGCGGCCGGCCGTGTCGGCTGCCAGGTCCTGAGCCGGAAACGGCCGCGATGGCACGACATGACCGGCCTCGCTCCCGTTCTGCCTCAAACTACCCTCCCGATTGAACCTTTTCCAGCCTCAGCGCTTATGCCTGTGTGGCCTGCCCGGCGTGCCTGGGCAGGGGCTTTGACATGGCGGGATCAGATCCAGCCGTCACGGCCATCGAGATGCCCGGATGGAGGTCGGAACTTGCTTTTTGAATGGATGTCAGACCCGGCCGCGTGGGCCGGCCTCGCCACGCTGATCGCGCTCGAGATCGTGCTCGGCATCGACAACCTGGTTTTCATCGCCATCCTCGCCGACAAGCTGCCAGAAAACCAGCGCGACAAGGCGCGGCTGATCGGGCTTTCGCTGGCGCTGTTCATGCGGCTGGCGCTGCTGGCGTCGATCGCCTGGATCGTCACGCTGACCGAGCCGCTGTTTTCGGTGTTCGGCCTCGAATTCTCGGGCCGCGACCTGATCCTGATCCTGGGCGGCCTGTTCCTGTTGTTCAAGGGCACGATGGAGCTGCACGAGCGTCTGGAGGGTGCGGCCGGTCACACCGAGGGCAAGGTCGCCCATGCGGTGTTCTGGCAGGTCATCGTCCAGATCGTCGTCCTCGATGCGGTGTTCTCGCTCGACAGCGTGATCACCGCCGTCGGCATGGTCGACGACCTGTCGGTGATGATGATCGCCGTGGTCGTCGCCATCGGCGTGATGATGGTCTCGTCCAAGCCGCTGATGGCCTTTGTCTCCAGGCACCCCACCGTGGTGATCCTGTGCCTCGGGTTCTTGTTGATGATCGGCTTTTCGCTCATCGTCGAGGGTTTTGGCTACCATCTCCCCAAGGGTTATCTCTATGCAGCCATCGGCTTCTCGATCCTGATCGAGGCCGCCAACCAGATCGGCCGCCGCAACCGCGAGCGCGCCGTCACCTCGGGCGACCTGCGCGACCGCACGGCCGAAGCCGTGCTGCGGCTGCTCGGCGGCGGCCGCGGCGATGTCCAGCTCGGCGGCTCCGCCGACGCCATCGCCGAACGCGCCGCAGCGCAGAAGATCTTCGGCAACGAGGAGAAGGACATGATCGCCGGCGTGCTCACGCTGGCGGAGCGTCCGGTGGTCTCGATCATGACGCCGCGCACCGAGATCGACTGGCTGGATCTCGATGACGACGAGGCGACGCTGAAGGCGAAGATCCTCGAGCTCGGCCATTCGCGCTTTCCCCTGGCGCGCGGCAGCCTCGACGCCTTCGTCGGCGTCGCCTTGACCAAGGACCTGCTGCGCGACCTTCTCGGCAGCGGCAGCATCGACCTCGAGCGGTCGCTGCGCCAGCCGCTGGTCGTGCATGAAAGCGTGAGCGCGCTGCGGCTGATGGAGCAGCTCCGCGCCTCGACCCTGCAGATGGCGGTGGTCGTCGACGAATACGGCTCCATCGAGGGCATCGCAACGCCGACCGACATTCTCGAAGCCATCGCCGGAGACTTCGTCGACGAGAACGAGGAGCCGGTGACGGCCGAGCAGGCGGAGGACGGCTCCTGGCTGGTCGACGGCTGGATCGACATCCGCCGCGCCTCCACCATCGTCAGGGCGGACCTGTCCGACACCGCCGACCGCTACTCCACGCTCGCGGGCTACATTCTCTGGCAGCTCGGCCATCTGCCGAGCGAGGGGCAGCGGGTCACTGCGGGCGACTGGGACTTCGAGATCGTCAAGATGGACGGACGCGCCATCGACAAGGTCCGCATCCGCCAGGTTGAGGCTGCGGCCTGATGACCGCAACCGATCGCCATCGCGCCCGCCCGGTCAGGATGCTGCCGCCAGGACGCCACGCCGTATCCCTCGTCGTGCTGTTCGTCACGCTGGCGCTGGTGCTTGTCTTCGTGCCGGATGTCCTGCTGGTGATCTTCGCTGGGCTTCTCTTTGGCGTCTTCTTCAGCGGCGGCGGCACGTGGATCGCCCGCCATACCGGCATTCCGCGCGGCTGGGGCATCGGCGCCTTCGTGCTGCTGATCATCCTGGCCCTGGCAGGCGCCTTCCTCGCTTTCGCGCCGGCCGTGGTGGAGCAGTTCAATCAGTTGCTCGACGAGGTGCCTGTGGCGTTCGACCGGCTGCGCGAGCGGCTCAGCGAGTTCTCGTGGGGCGCGGACCTGATGCGGCGGGTCACCCCCGGCGCCCTGCTGTCGGGCGGAACCCAGGGAACCGCGGCGACCGCGGTCGCGACCACCTTCGGCGCTCTCGGCAGCTTCCTCATCATGCTGATCATCGGGATTTACGGCGCGCTCGATCCCACCACCTACCGGCGCGGGCTCATCAGCCTGTTGGCCCCCTCGGTGCGCGCGGACGCGGACGACGTGATCGGCAAGGCCACCGGCACGCTCGGCAATTGGCTTGTCGCCCAATTGATGGCGATGGCCGTGGTGGGCACGCTCACCTGGCTCGGCCTGTGGCTGATCGGCGTGCCGCTTGCGCCGATCCTCGGCCTGATCGCCGCGCTCCTGGCCTTCATCCCCAATATCGGCCCGATCATCGCCGCGGTGCCTGCCGTGCTGCTGGGCTTCTCCGAGGGCCCGACCACGGCGCTGATGGTTGTCGGGGTCTATCTCGGCGTGCAGACGCTTGAAAGCTATGCGATCACACCGCTGATCCAGCAGGAGCGGGTGTCGCTGCCGCCGGCGCTCATCATTTCGGTGCAGCTGCTCATGGGCGCCCTGTTCGGCATTGTCGGCCTGGCGCTGGCGACGCCGATGGCGGCGCTGGGCCTCACGCTGGTCCGGGAAGCCTATGTCAGGCGCTACCTCGGAATGGAACGGCGGGACGACGATGACGGGGCGCCTTCTGCCTGAGGACCTGGAATCAAGGCGCCGGTGCACGGCGGTCTGTCACGCGTAGAGGGGCATCCGGTTTGTGTGGCAAGGCGGGGGTGATGGTCGGCGCATCGCGCGTACGCGCCGATCCGATTGGTGCCCCCGGCAATGACCGGCGGGTTTGAGGGTGCGGCGACGGCCTTCCGCACTCCTGGGGAGTCGCGACTACATCGGATGAGCGCCGCCGGGCGCCAATCCGAAGACAGCCAGCACCATCCAGACGGCCATTGCGATCATCATCAGGTTTTCGGTCAGCGAGACGAAGCCAAGCGGCACATTGCTCGACCCACCGACGCAGGCACATTTGAGGTCGCGCTTGTCGATGTAGACGGCCTTGAAGACCGACACGGCGCCTACGGTGCCGATGAACAGCGCGACCGGGACAGACAGCCAGGTGAGCGCGCCGGCGACCATCAGAATCCCTGCGAACCCTTCGGCGTAGGGATAGATGTAGCTGTAGGGCACCCAGCGCTTGGCCAGCAGATCGTAGTTCAGGAACATCGTCGCAAAGCTCTCGACATTTTGGAGTTTCAACAACGCCAGCACGACCATTGAGAAAGCGATGAACAACTCCGCTGCACGGAGCGTCACAATGCTGCCCGTGTATGCATAGCTTGTCGCCATGGCCGTCAGCGCAGTCAGCGCAAACAGCACGGCCACCGGACGGTAGCTGGTCGCTTTCGGGTCCACGACGGTCTTGCCGAGGAACCTGCGAAGATCGTCGTAGCCTCCGACGCGCTCGCCTTCGATGAAAATCTGGGGCGTGGTCGAAACATCGTGCTGTGCCTTGAATGCGTCTGTCTCCTGGCGCGTGGCGAGATGATGATCCTCGACCTCGTAGCCGGACCGCTTCAACAGGTCGATGGCCTTTAGTCCATAGGGGCAGGTGTGACCCGGCATCACCATCCGGTGGATAACCGCTTTCCTGTTGTCAGATTGCTGTCTTGCTATGGCCGACATTTCACGTCTCCTTTTGTGTTGTGATCTGGTCGACACTGGTCTAGCATCCGTACCATGGTACAGAGTCAAGAGGATAAATTGCTGACGATCGGCGGGCTCGCCGGTGCGGGAGGGGTGGGGGTCGAAACGATCCGCTTCTACCAACGCAAAGGATTGCTCCGAACCCCGACGCGCCAAAGCGGAATCCGCCGTTACGGACCGGAGGACCTGCGCCGGTTGCGGTTCATCCGCCAGGCGCAGACCGCCGGTTTCACGCTCGAGGAGATCAGGGAGCTTCTGGCTCTAGACGCGAGCGACGACCGCAGCCGGGCTCGGGAGCTTGCGAAGAGCAGGATTGAAGTTCTGAACGCAAAGATCGCGGAAATGCAAACGGCGCGCAATGCGCTCCGGCGGCTGGCGAGCGAGTGCGCGGAAGGGACCGCCGGGCCCTGCCCGATCCTTGCCTCTTTCGACGTCTGATCTTTCCGTCGAATTTCGACGGTCCGCTTCCGTTAAAAGGCGCCCGCTTGACCCCAGTGACCGGACTGAGGTGCAAAGCGGCGGCCCCCCTTATCCGGGCGAAAGCCGCCACACCCCGTCCACCACCACCGCGCCGGTCGACGGGATCAGGATCGAATTCACATCGGCCCAGATCGGCGCAAGATCGTTGTAGTGGCCGGAAAAGACGTTGCCGGATTGGCCCGTGGTCTGGATGTAGGTGGCGCTGTCGAGGTCACCGAGGTCGAAGATTCCGCGGTAGCTCGAGGCATTGGTGTTGGCATAGGGATCGGCGTCGTTCTGCAGCTGGGTGAAGCCGCGGTCGAGCGTGAACGGCCCGCCGCCGCTTTCCACCTCGACATTGAAGAAGCCCTTGAGCAGGTCGACTTCGCCGAACGGACGGTGCGCGCCCTTGGCGTAATGGGCGGCGCCGTAGCGCCATTCGCCGGACGCGGCGCAGTAGCGCGCGGTGAGATCGTCGATGGCAGTATTGAAGGCGCGCGCCACGATCTGCTCGCAGCTCTCCTCGGTGTCCGTGCCCTTGACGTCGCACCAGTTGCGCGCGGTCCGGCCTGCAAGCAGGTTTTCGAGCACCCGTCCACGGGCCTTGAACCAGTCCTTGAACAGGAAGCCGAGATCGTCCTCGTAGGTGGCGATCATGGAGGCCCGGACCCAGGCGAGCATCAACAGCGGCTCCATCCGGTCGCGCGCCATCTCGCCGTCCCAGGCGGCAAGCCGCTCGGCGAGATCGCGGCGCTCGGCGGAGAGCTCGCTCTCCTCGAGCATTGCCAGCATGGCCGGCTTCAGCGCGGAAAATGCCGGGGAGAAGATGTCGGCCTGCACCCGCCGAGACGTCTCCATCGAGTGCTTCTCGCCGGCGCCGTTGATCAGCGTCTCGATCCGGTTCTGCCGGTAGGGCTCCTCCCAGTCGAAGGTCAGGTGGATTGGATAGTCGGGGCCGACGATCTTGGTGTTGGCGGTGGCGATCAGCCCGTCTTCCGGATTGGTCTCGCGCGGCAGCGCGCCATAGGGCGCATAGCCGCGCCAGTCGTAGACCGCGTTCCAGCCTGGCGCCGGGGCGCGGCCCATCAGCAGGTTGGCGGGATCGCGCCGGGGCACCCGGCCCGCGGCGACGAAGCCGATATTGCCCGCGGTGTCGGCCACCACCATCGACTGCATCGGCGTCAGGAACGCCGAAAATCCCGCCTGGAAATCCGCGACCGTGCGCATGTCATAGAGCCGCGTGCCGGCGATCGCCGTGGTGTCGTCATGGGCCAGCGCCACCCATTGCAGCGCCGCAACGGTGTTGTCGGGCAGCAGCGTGTCGAAATGCCGGTAGCCCGCGGGCAACACCGGTCCGTGCCGGGTCCAGCGCCGGGTAAAACTCTGCTCCGCGCCGCCCCTGACCCGGATCGTCTCTTCCTTCTGCCCGAACGTCGCCCAGCCCGTGGGCGTCAGGTACTCGTCCGGATTGTCGGGATTGACGCGCTCGACGAACACGTCCTGCGCATCCGTCGCGGTGTTGGTGAAGCCCCAGGCGATGTCGTTGCCGCGGCCCAGAAGCACATAGGGCGTGCCCGGCAGCGACACGCCGATCAGCCGCCGCGGCTCATCGAATTCCTGCGTCACTTCCAGATGCGCCAGGTACCAGATCGACGGCGCCATCAGCCCCAGATGCGGATCATTGGCGACGATCGGCATGCCCGACTGCGTGCGGTCGCCGGAAATCACCCAGTTGTTCGACGCGCCCGAGGACAGCAGATCCTCGATGCCGTCAAAGGCAGCGGACGCGTCGGCCGTGGTCTGCGTCTCGCCCAGCGGCGCGGGATCGAGACCCAAAAGCGCGGTCAGGTCCGGCATCGGCGGCGGCGTGTCGGCGTCAAGATAGGGCAGCAGGTCGCGGATCTCGGCCTCGCTCAGGCCGATGCGGTGGAAGCCGAGCCTGAGCGCCTCGTCGCCGACATTTTCGGCGAGCGACACAGACATCATCTTGATCGCCGTCAGCGTGTGCGCCGGCGTCCAGGGTTCGGGGTCCACGCCCAGGATCAGGTATTCGGGCGGCAGGCGTGCGGAAAACGGCTGCGGCTCGCGCGTTATCCAGGCGTTGATGCCGTTGGCGTAGCTTTCGAGCATCGCCATCGTGTCGGCGTCCATCACCGAGAGCGAAGCTTCGGCCGCCTCGTGAATCCCCATGGTCCTGAGCCAGACATCGGTGCCGACGGTGGCCTCGCCGAACATCTCCGACAGCCGCCCCTGCCCCGCCATGCGGCTCACTTCCATCTGCCACAGCCGGTCCTGGGCATGGGCAAATCCCAGCCCCAGCGCCACGTC
>TARA_R110002020_G_scaffold108894_1_pt1 | contig 14350 bp, 10 predicted proteins | sample TARA_R110002020 | Tara Oceans TARA_R110002020 (sample SAMEA4396489) | marine metagenome | biome: Westerlies Biome; feature: [MES] marine water layer (ENVO:01000295) within the mesopelagic zone...; material: water (ENVO:00002006), including particulate matter (ENVO:01000060) such... | reverse complement strand
CAACATCATTTACTTTAAAATGTAATTTTAATAATTCAACTTGTTTACCTGCTCCATTACCAAACGTTATACTATCAGTACTATGAGATACCATTGTTATTCTTAACCAATCATATCGATTATTACTTGAAGATTTTTCACTACCTGCAGTTTGTAAAGAATCTACATATCCAACATTATTATACCAAGTTACTTCATATGAATAATCATCCGTTGAGTCTGTATCACCCTCACTATAATTTGCTAAGTATGCACCTTTCTCTACACGAGTTGAATCGTGTCCTGTAATAGTTGTATTGTCCCAGGTAAATAAGTCATTGTCGAATACTATATCTAAACGAAATGCTGTTACGGTTGCTCCATCGTCATCCATAGTAACGGCAATAGTCATTACTGAATCTCTCCAGGTATCAAAGTTGTTGTTCTTATAAGCGACACCTTTTGCAGTACTCGTGTAAACGCCATTAGTTGGATTAGCTAATCCAGTAGTATCGTCTGCCAAGTATCCTCTTAACTTAAATGTCTCTTGGTCTCTCCACCAAAACTTTGGTGTCTTATATTCTCTTGATTGCATTAACCTTATAATAGGTGTTTGGGTATATGCTAATCCCAATAACATCAAGAATACCATCAAAAATTTCCGCATACAATTCCCCGTTATGTTCTTTGTTAATGAAACCTTTTAGATTAAAAAGGTATAGACTTTATTCGTATATAAATATCATATATATACTGAAAAATTTGTTAGTTTGTGTCGAATCTCACAACAAAAGCTAAAGCTAACTCTTTATCATTTTTGATTGGTTTGGAAGTTGTACCTACAGCTAATAACTCATCTTCATCATTATATAAACCAATATTTGTAACATAAGTTGCAAAGTCTGAATGTGAAGCTTGTCCTATTAATGTAGTACCTATTTCATAACCGTTAGTATCCCAAGAACTTGTTGAATAACCAAGAATACCGTAATTAAAAGTATCACGGTCTGTATTTGTAAATAAGGTAGGTTTGAATCCTGAAATTCCTACACTACCACTATAACCTTCTTTAAGAGTTTTATTTGTAGAATGTTCAAATTCCTTTTCACCGATTCTACATACATACTCTCTTTCATATATTGTTTGAGTAGAAGCAAATTTTACACTAAATCCATCTGAACCGCTATTAGTACCAACATCTTTATATGAACCAGTATCTGTTATAACAGCCATCCCGTCATTATAAAAAATATTACCTACAACACTACCACTACCATTAGCTGTAACAGCTCCTTGTGCAAAACTTGATGAAAAATCTACATCATATAAATTACCGAATCCATCGTCTTGTAATATAATTGTACCTGCAGAACTGTTATCAACAATCCTTACTGAATTTGGTTTTACACGTTCTCCGTATAACTTTTGAGGTAATGATATAACTGTTGCATTATCGTGTAATTGTCTTGTATATGGTCTTCTTAGTTTATAAGTTCTTCTACTATTACTATTAACTAATTTAGATAATGGTTCGGTATGAGTATATTCAAGAACTGCATCTGATGATGAAGGTACACCTTTAATATAATCAATCCGTCCTCTCATTTGAGTTATATCTCTATAATATAAATTAAATATAGTTTGATAAGCGGGTACTCTATAAAATAGACTCGAAGATATTGTTTTAGTAGCCGCTGTACTTATGTTAAAATTATGAAGATTTGAATCAGTAGGTTTATCTATACCTACTGCGTAAATACCACTTCCACTATCTGCCTCTGTAAGTGTGTATGTTTTATGTGTTTCAAATGAGGATATTAAAACATCTTCAGGTTCAAGATTTTTCTTGAATGACATTTCGAACCCCTTTAGAAATCAAGTTTAACTTTGATTAAGGCTTCTCTTGATTTGGATTTAATGATAGGTTTACTTAATTTAGCTATCGCTAATAATTCATCAGTTGAATTATAAAGACCTACAGTTGTAATATAAGTTTTAGGGTCTGAATTTAATCCTGGTATGACTTGTTTAATTCCTGCTACTGATTCTGTATAAAAAGTCTCATTTGTAGTAGAATTAAATTTCTTAGCTGTAGCCCTTACAAAATAATGTCGAGAAGTTATTTCTTCTTCTCTCTTTGCTTGAAAGTAAGAACCAGCTTTAACATTTTCATACATTAATCTCGCGTTTCTATCATCACTATTAGAACCACTCTTTGTAATCAAATTTAATGGTATTGATTGTAATCTAATTGGATTCAATAATAGAACACCGAGACTTGGATAAAATAACCCATATGAACCAACTCCTGAACTTTCATTTTCAGCTGTTGTATTAATTGTAGTTCCACCAGATAATGAACCACTTACTACATTATATTCAGGTGCAAAATTTCTTGCATCTGTATTACCACCTTTATTTATACTTGAATCATCAATTAATTTTACTGTAGCACCAGCTGCAGCCTGTAGATGCAATTCCCAACCACCTGGTTCTAAAGATTCCCGTATTCTTGCACGATTAAATGTTAGTGCATAAAAGTTTTTTATATCTGACTTACCGCTAAATTTAAATTTATCTGTTTGTGGTGGGTTTATTACTTGATTGAATTGTCCAAACACCGCTGCAGTAGGTCTTTCACCGGAAGTACCGACTATACCTAATGAACCACTACCTTGTTGGTCACCATAAGCTACACCAAATTGTACAGATGCTGATGAATTAGTATTAGGGTCATACCTATATATATCAACATTATAATCACCTGTATTTGTATATTGGGTAGATGATGTAAAAAAAGTAGCTATACTTGAAGCTCCGTCCTGGAAAACTCCAGAAGTAACTTTAGCTACATTAGTAGCTACATCGTCATTTGTTAAAGGTTTATAAACTGACATTCTTATCTTTCTCCTATATTATTGAGTTATATGAGGGTACCATCCCCGGCTGTCTTATCATTTGAACCATTACCTGTGTTACTACCATTACCACCACCATTATCGTCATCATCTTGTGTTTGACTTGGGTCTACATTTGATGCTACGTCTTTGTTAACAGTTATAGTAATAACTTTAGTTAATCCACTTGTCATACCTGTTACAGTAACAGTTGTTGTAGCTTTCTGGTTAATAGATTGTGCGATAAGGTCTGCACTTGTCGCTGTTGCTGTATTCGATGCAGGCACTGATGAAAATTTAACTATATTAGTATTTTCAATACTAAACTTATATTGTTCAGCTGAACCACCCTGTGTGGTTGGTTTGATAGCTATAGTTGCAGCATTGTCAACTGTATAAGAAGTACTATCTAATACTAACTTTGTACCTGACATAGAACCGTCTACAAGAAAACTGTTAAAATCAGTTCTATTAGGTGCTGCCTCTAATAAAGACATATTTTCAATAACTGACCCATATGAATCAGTACCGTCTGGATGTGTTACATCGTATAATGTATAATCAATTTCTTCATCACTAAGTGCGAATTTCGTAATTTTAAAATTACCACCTTGTGAAAGTATCCTACGCCCTTTTTTAGTTAAAATGGCGTCCACTGTTATACTTGAATTATCTAAAAATCCCATATTATTATCTCCAAAGATTTGTAAATTTATGTTATAACTTCACTAAAAATAAATATCTATTTATTAAATTTTTAAACATTTTAATTATTCCGTATCAATAATGTTTAAATTAGTATCTGTAGAATCTACTGGTACAGCTACAGTAGGTGAAGTTGTTCTAACTACAACCGGATAATCACCATCGGTTGTTGTACCTAATGTATTTTTAACACCTTCATAAAAACTATTATTTAAAGCCGTTATATATTGATATTCAGGGTCTAAATCAGTTTCGACTAAAGATTTTGAACTATAAAAATGTAAATACTTATCACTTGTATTAAACATACTATTCGAAAAATCTCCCGAACTTGTATAAAAATATACATATTCTTTATTATATGTTGATATTCTATTTTGTAATACCATCGCTCCCGTTGGTTCACTAAATACATAATTAGGACCCCCGTATTTTGCGGAACCACTTATATATAAATTTCTATCAAATGTTTCATCATAACTAACATTATAATTATCATTTGATGCTAAATTATATAATGAAGGAAATTTTAAATAAGAAGCTGTTATATTAGCTTCATAAGTAGGATAGTCTGTTTCTATTTTTAAAACTGACCCACTCTCGTGTTCAATATTCGATATATTAATATTATCAAGGTAATCTATACGTTCATAAGTAGGATTATTTCTCTGTACTGGTGATTTGGGTCTTTCAAAAATATTACCTTCAATTAAAGTACCCATATAAGTCTTAGCTCGAGCTGGTACAAGTTTTTTAAGTTGTTTAAATACTGATTGGTCATAATATTTTATTATATGCATATAATCCCAAAAATTAGCACTACCTGAACCAAATGAATACTTTTTAAAATATTCATTAGAAACATCCGTTAATCCAGTATAAGATTCTTCAAAATTATCTCGTGGGTCACCTAAATATTGATTAAAGTCAAGGTTCGCGAATGATGAAATTATATCTTCATTTACAACATCAACTGGTGAAAAATAAATACCAAGTTTAGGTGAATCAACTGGTGAAAAATCATTTGCACTAAAATCAAATCTTTTATTTCTACTTAATGAAGCTCCTTGAGCACTACCACTTAATACATTATTTTCAATTCGTATCTTAGTTGCCATTCTACGATTTGGACCGTGATTTGGTATAATTGTTTTTGTTTTATCAATTACAGATTCAAAAGTATTAGCCGCACCAAATCCACGAGCACTACCGCTTTGTACATAAGTTTGATTAGCACTTATATCTCTTAAAGAATCACCGTCGGTTAAAGTTTTATCATCATTTAATGCAAATCTTCTTACTAAATGATAATATGATGAAGACGGACTATTTCCAATATATGATTTTGGATTTTCTACGTGAGTATTAAAATATTGTTCTTTTAACGGTTCTGTCCATAATCTAAATTCCATCATTGAACCGCCGAATCTTGAAGCGTTAAATCGTCCTGAACCAGTTCCTGTACTATGACCACCTATATATAAATTACCACTGCCAGTCCAAGAAGCATTATATGAACTTGATGATGAGCCGTCTATATTTAATGACGTTTTAGATGAATGTATAATTCTATCTAAACCACTCTCGTATTTTTTAACGAATAAATCATAATTAAATATATCAGTTATCGCGTCGGTATTAGCATTTACTTTTTGAAGTGAAAAATCATCCCAATAAATTGTTGATTGTGGTTTTAAGTTTTCAAATCTTACACCTAATTTTTTTGTATTTGGAAACTTAATTGTTTTTTGTACTATTATCTGTTTCCAATCAGTTTCGTTTAATCCAACTTCTTCAGATGATTTTATACCACCCTCTACTATACTATATTCAACCTCTCGGTCCCAATTAACAACCTCTTCATTTTTATCTAATTCGAATACACTCAAACGACCAACTGAAGCTTCAGCACTTGATGATACTTTAGCAAATCCAGAAAATATAAAACTCTCACCTTGTGTTGCTAATGTTGTAGAAACACTCGCAGATACTTCAGTTGATTTTTTATAAAATTTAAAAAATGATGACTGGTTAAAAGAAGTATTTTCGTGGCTTAAGCTTTTTGTTCCACTCCTAGCTACATTTGAACTACTTACAATTTTCATAATACCGTTTTCTGCATTCTCAACATTTTGTACAAACGGTGGATTCTTAAACTTAGTAATTTCAAATGAGGCTGATTCAAATAATTCGGATTCAACTTTAGTTTTTCTTAACATTACAGAATGATACTCACCATCAAATACTGGTAAGATTGATGAACTAATTTCTTGTAACCCATTAGAGCCTGTTAACATAAAAGAAACTGTACCATTATTATCAGGTGAATCATTTTCTTTTAATTTTATAGCCCATTCAGTATCTTTCTGTAAAAGTATTTGGTCTGAACCTGATACTGCTCTGAATCTAAATTCTACTGTATCTGGTTTTCTACTACTATCGTCATCATCAGCCCACGTTGTTTCAACATATTGTTCACCTTTAAATCTCAACGCCTTTGTAAACTTTCTTGCAATTTCAAATTGTGCTTTATGATTGTCTTTTTGTAAACCACCAAATTCTCTAACTCTTAAAATAGAAGATGGTATACCATAACAATTTAAAACACCTTTTAATGCTCCAATAGTACCTTTAGTCTTTAACAAATATGGCATACTTGCAATTAATCTTTTTGTTATCTCTTTTGAAATATCACTTTCAGGTGGTGATGATAGTGAACCAGATGTATAAAGTGAATATGTAGTACCACTTAATTTTTGTCCGAAACCAGCTCTACTTAAATCTAATAAATCTTTTCCATCTTGTATATCCCATCCTAAAGATTTAGCTAAATTGTAAACTAAATCTTTTGAAAATCCTTTACTCAAATCATTTTGTCTATCTGTAATATCAGACATTGCCTTAGTATATGCCCATAACTCGTCAAAATGTTGACCTACCATATCCATAAAATCAAAAAACTGTGAATTTTCTGAATCTTCTTTTATATGTTCTGGTAATAAGTTGACTAATCTGTTTGAATTATCCTCGTCATAAATAGATGCACTATATATCTGTCCGTTTCTATCAAGTAATGTACCATACCAAGATGTAAAAGTATGATTAGATGAACTAACTGGTTTATAAGGGTTCGCATATGTACCTGTACCTGTCTTAGGCCACGATGCATCTGAAAATTCACCTAAGGAACTTGATACATATGAAGAACTTATATTGTATAAATAAGTTTCATACCCATCGAAGTTATTCTTAATATCTCTTATTTTAGTATCAATTATATCTACATCTTTATTAGAATTTGGTATGTTTAATAAAGAAGCACTCTCTGCTGTATACGTTTCTAATTGTTGAATCTTATATTTAAAGTTTTTAAGTCTTTTTTCCGCAGAAGAAAAATTAATAAAATTTTCATAGTTTGAATAATCTATATTTATATCTTTAGGTTTTTCAGTTAAATATTTATCTTCAATTTCTTTTTTTAGATGGGCGTCATCCGTAACTAAATCATCATAATTTTGTAAATTGGTTGTTCTATTTGTTATCGGTGAATCTACATTAGTTGAATCAGGTACTCGTAAAACTATTACATCTTCTTCCTCCTGGTCATATGGCATTAATTCAACAACTTCTTCAACTTGAGGTAAAACTTCTCTAACAATAAAGACTGTATCTTTTTCTTCTATATCATCAGGTAGTTCTTCGTATAATTTAAAGATTGCCGAATATGGTAATTCTTCAAATGTAACTTTATCAGTTTTTACATTTGTTGTAAGTAATAATTTATCATCACCAAAATGTAAAAAAGTATTTAAATCTCTTCTTTTACTATTTCGAAAGGTTATATTAAAATTAGAATTATTATCTGAACTAAATTTATTAGTGGGTTTTAAATATTCATCTTCAGGAGCTAAAGTGTTTTTAATTTCATTCCAAGAACTTTTTATACTTATTTGATTAGCTGATATATCAGATATCGTAGATACGAAAGGACTAAATACAAGTCTTGATGTATCTAACTCATTTGAATCTGTTTCTGTAAGGTCAACCTTGAACTTTATCTCAACGGAACCTTCGTCTAATGTTTTTACAACACCAGCATCAGTATAACCTGAAATTGTTACAAGTAATTTGTATACACCTTCATTACTTATTTTATTGTCTATTAAAGAATCAGTTAACTTAACTCTTAAAACATTATTTTGACTTTCTGGTATATCAATAGCACTTGAATTATTTGGGTTCTGTAGTTTCCATTCATAAATCGCGTCTTCTGTTGTAGCTGCGGTAGAACGTGCTAGTATTTCAAATTCTTTACTTAAAATACCTTCGATTGGTGTACTATTAGTATCTAACCCATCTATTATGCTAAAGTTAATCATCTTATTATTCTGTAAATATAAACCCAGGGATGTATATTGAACTTGCTTCCGCATCCTTTGGTTCTATTGTTAATTTAATACCTACGGACAAATGTTTACTCCAAAGTTCCATTATTAATTCACTACCGTTTGTAGAATTTTCTGTAACTTGTAATAGAGAAGCCCCTTGTGGTTGTGGGCTCACAATAGTAACATCACCCTCACTACTTGCAGTGTTAGCTCTTATAGTAGCAAATCCATTTCCTTTATCATAGTCCCAACCTGTTACTTCCCAAGTATATTTAGTACCTACATTTGGTTTACTTGAAACACTTCTTAATGCAATTCTTTGGGCTTGTCCTGATGTAAATTTATATTTAACTAAACTATTAACATCTACAACTCTTATACCTCTTAAACCTTTTGTTTTATCTGAAAAAATAAAGTTATCTGTATTTGTAGGTAAAGTACTATCTGATAACCCTTTGAATCTTTCAAATAAACCTACTAAATTTGTATCACCGCTTTTATATTGAGCCGCGCTATTATCAGATATAATAAATCTAGCTTGTACAGTTGAACTATCTACTTCAGTTTGAGGAGCTTCTCCTGGTTGAGTTTGGTCACCTGGAGGTGGTAAATATTCTTTAATAAATGCGTTGTCTACAGAAACAAACCCACCCACCATTTGTGCATTCAATCGTGTATTACCAGTTACTTTTAATGTTTTACTATCTGCTTTAAGTTCATTATTTGCTGCTACAAACTCTACAATATCTGGAATTGTTATTTTTTTAAATTCTTTTTGTGCATAGTAAAAATCATCTTTATATTTTTTATCGGCAATAGATTGTGGAGCTAATCTTATTTCTCTTCTTGAGGGTGATATTTGATGAACAAAATATTTATTCTCTTTTAAAAACAACTCAAATGAACTATCTGTAGGTTCTACTCCAGACATTATTTTTCCATCATTTGTTCTATGAAAACTTCCATTATAAATTTGATTATTTTTATCTACTAATACAGTTTCATAAGAACCTGCAACTTTTCTTAAAAAATTATATCTTACAACATAACGACCTCTATCATAACCCATTCTTCTTAGTATAGTACCTGTATTTAATTTTACAGTTCCATCATCGTATGTATAATCTGTTTTTTCTACAACACCACTTTCTAAAAAAGTTTCATTCGTATCAAATATTAAAGCTTCAACATAATCATCTGAGTTTTTCGTAAACTCACCACCTATATAAGCAAACTCTTGAGATGCCAAATCCATAGTTTGACCTGATACATTGATAAGGTCTAAGTCTTTTTGGTTTAATCTACTACTCATTATTCTACTTCCTCACCGTCTGGTATTGAATCTATTTCACGTTGTGGTAATGTTTTTATTTCACTTAAAAGATAACCTCTACCATAATAAATTGCCAAATCTGGAAATAATCTTTTTTGATTTGTTTCTAATAACCATCTTCTAAAATCTTCAGGGTCTTCATTTGTAATTACATCACCTTCTACTATACTATCTGGAAGTGTATCTGCAAATTCCGAAGTATCTAATTCTGAAAAAGTTCTATCTACTACTTTTTCTAATGTTGAAGATTTAATATATATAGGATAATTTTCTTTATTTACTGTTTTTGATATTTCTTGCTGGCCTTTAGTCATATAACCTAAATATAAATTATCATTATTATCACCTAATGGAGCATAATCAATACCTAAACCATTTATAATATCTTCGAATGAATAAAGAATATTATTTTTTCTAAAACCAATCTCAGCAAACTCTTTTACTTCTTTTAAATATCCGAATCTAAGACGGTCTATAAAAGTTTTATAAAATTCTATATTCCCTAATTCTGATTTTGAATAAGGCATTATAAACTTACCTTAAATGTAAACCCTTCATCAAAGTATTGGTCAAGTTCTTCTATTGTACCACTACCACTGACTATTCTATATAATATAGAGTAATATCTTTCTGGTTGATACCCATCTAACCATAGATTAAAATAATTACCTGTTGAATCACAACTTACTCTTGAACCCGTTCCGAATGGTACGATAACATCTTCAGTTTCCGCATCAACAATAGAATAAAAAGTTGAACCGCTTGGTAAATATTTAACTGATAAATTAGCTGGAGTTGTTGAATATGTTTTTTCTGGAAATCTTTCTCTACCTACAAGTCTAAATCTTGCTTTAGATTTTTCTTTATATTCAGGTCTTAATCCTTTCATATAAATGACACTATCTTCTAAATTTCCAGAAGTAAGTGCAGATAAGGAACCTGTATTCCATTTTGAATCATCCCACATAACTTCTAAAGTAGGTGGATATATTGTATTAGTATTAGATGAGAAAAATGAAAAACTTCCTAATCTATCTGTATTACCCTCTGAAGATGATGCGTGATAAGAAGCTGTTTGTAAACTATTTCTTTTAACTATAAAACCATCATTTGATACAGTACCGGCTAACCATGCATTTACAGTACCAGTAACATCCATAGTCATATCTGTTGTTTTATGATTAAATGATTGAGATGCAATAGGTACTGAACCTGAAGCATACCAAACAGCTCCTGATGAGGTCATTTCATTAACCCAAGTCGTAGCCTCAGTTGAACTATATCTATAATCCCAACTACAACCATCATCAGTTTGTGGGTTATCATATGAACGACCAGTACCCATATCCCAAGAACCACTAATTGCAGCTGCTTCTAAACTTTGTGATACAGCAAGTGCTTTTGGATTAGCGTCATATAAATTTAAATAATATTTTGGATTTGATATTAAACCTGAAACTATTGATTCTGAAACCCAAGTTAAATCAAATTTCATTAAAATTCGAGATACATCTATAGTAGCTCCCGTTTCACTAACGTTTTTTCTAATCTCTAATATTTCATCCATACCAGCATTTAAACTTGAACTGGCTTCATAAACAGTTGTATCTTTTTCAGGAAATAAAAAATAATGCATTGACTTACTCCACTATACCTAAATTATCACCAAGGACTTGACCTTTGATATCAGAATTAGGAAATTTAACTTCAAAAATACTTGGGTCTAATGCTGGGTATAAAATACCATCAACTATACCGTTTATTTTACTGCCCCCATAAAAATGACCTGAATATCCGTCGGCTGCACTGTATTTGTTTTCAATTACAATAGGTAAATCCAATAGATTATTCTGTTTTGGTTTTACCACTGAAGCAACTCCATCTACTAAAGATAATTCATAAGCTATATCTGATATTACTATCGGTTGTCCTATTTGCCATTTATCAATATTAAAAAAATCTTTTACTTTAGAAACACACCTTAAAAGAACATCATTCTTATTAAATCCATTTGAAGTTAATATTGAAAAGTTTACAGCTATATTAATTATATATGCATCTTTAATATTAACCGCATCAGTAGCTAATCTAAATTGTGATAAATATGTTTTTAAATTTTGCTTAACAGTTTGATTCAATGGTGATAATTTTTTATTTGAATCATATCCTAATGTGTACATATTCATAGCCAATGGATTCGGTATTCTCGCTGAAACTTGTTTAATTGATTTACCTACATCTTCTGCTTTAATTTCAGTATCTTGATTCATTAAATCAGCAGATTGATTTAGTTGGTCATCTTGTACTAAATGTACTTTAGCTATAGTACCATATTTAGCTGGTAATGAATAGGCTCTTATAATATAATCATCTTTTGTTACAGCTCGACTTTGTGCTTGAAAATAAGCTAATGCGTTTTCTTTAACTTCTCTAATAGATTCTCCAGATGAACCACCTGATGCTGGTTTTGGGTTTGTAAATGATACTGAATTTTTTGCATCTGTTACTAATGATGTTGATAATAAATTATCTTGTATATCAAAAGTTAAATTAGAAGAATCTATAATATCATTTGCGTTTACATTATCGTCAATACCACCACCATAAGCATATTTTATAGTAAGTGTTGTGTTCGATGGAGCCAAACCAAATGTCTTAGTCTTTAAAAAATTACTTGGGTCAAATGCAGTTGTTAAATATGTTGGACTACCAGGTAATTTTGAACCTACTGAATCTGGATTGGGTATTAACTCTTCATCTGCATTATCTGATATACCAGCTCCAAATCTTAATACTATTTCATCATTTTCATTTATATAAGTTGTAAATCTACGAGCTGTTTTCTTTAATTTTAAAATATAAGGTGAAGTATCACTATTAATAACTGAAGTAGGGTCGTTAGTTGAATTATTTTCCATATCATCAAAAATAGTATCTCTAGCTAATGAATCAACTTCATACCATTTATTTCCATCGCTATCTGTTACTGAAATAATTTCTATAACATCAGAATTTGATAATTTTACTTGAGTATATTTTTCAGCGGAACCAAATGTGTATTGTTCTGAAATTATATTTCCACTTTCAGCTTTTACTTTTTTCTTTAACAAGTACTTAGTAGGTACATTATCTTCACTTTCAAATATTGTTAATTCACGTGGGTCATATGAACTTGAAAACTTGAAATTTACATCTTCTAACGTTCTAAATGTAACTCCTGTACTTCTTGATGTAACTTGTGTACCGGCCTTGACTGTTAATGCATACCTGTTATCTGGTTTTTCATTTAAAGCTGGTATAGTTTGAAATGTATCTAAAACAACTGAAGCTGGTGAAGTAACTTTCGGTTTATATCCAAATGATTGTGCTATATTATATACATTTCTTTTTTCTTCAGCATAAGCTAATAAAGATTCTCTAAATGAAGAATCAATATAATATGAAAGTACATCTCCAACATAAGCCGCCATCTCAATAAACATCATACCTGGAGAAGATTCATTAAAGTCATTATACGTATTAGGAAAATACGTTTTCGCGTATTCAATTAAATTATCTCTAAAATCACTAAAATCTTTGTTAAGATAATTAACTTGTTTTACCATATTCTTTTTTGTACTTGTTCTTGCCATTAAAATCTCTCCGCTGTATATGATGTGTCTAATGTTATTGATTCCATTGTTTGTGGATTCAATGTAGTAGAATATTTTATTTCGACAAATATTTTATTAGCGTCACCTTCTTCAGTTAACGTATTTACTTCTGTTATATTGATATAAGGTAACCAAGTTGACACGGCCTCTTTTACTTCTTCTTCAATCTTTACTGGTAATTCATCAGTTATTTGTTCAAAACAAAGTGCTCTCAACTTACTACCAAATTCAGGTTGTCCTACTCGTTCACCTACGTGAGTTAATAATAAATTTTTTAAGTTATGTTTTGCTTGTTCTAATGAATTCTTAGTCATAGCAAAATCATTAAATTTATCTCGTCTTATCGGAAAAGATAATCCTATATAGGTATTTGGATTTAAATCATTTTCTAATGCACTTGACATTATTTATCCTTATTCAGTGCCTTCATCAATCCAGAATAGTCTCGTGTTAAAGCATTTGTTACATGCTCTGGAACTTGTTCTGAAGTAACTCCAGCCTTTTTCATACTATCTACCGCTACTAAATCTCTTTTTACTTCATCTGGTTTTCCATAACCCATTAATTCACTCATTTTATCAGTATTAAATATATCTCCACCTAAAGTTGGATACTCACTTTTCGCTCCTTGTATACCACCTACAGTTTCATTTAAAATTTTATTCAACGCTTCATTCTTTGTATATTGTTTCTCAACTATTTTTTCTTTTTGTTTAGGTTTAATATCATCTAACATTAATGATGGTGAAGAAGATATTTCTTCAGTTATAAATATCTTTTTTACTTCTTTTTTAACCTCTCTACGAACTGCTTCTCGTATTATTTTTATAAGGTCTTTTTTAGTCATAATAACTCCTATGATGTTTTAACTTTTTTACTTAAAATATTTTTTGTATCTGGTAATAAATCTAATAACCCTTGTATTGTTTTACCAGCTCCCGTTTCAGTTGTAAATGCATTTGCTCCAGTAGATATTGCCTGTACAATTCTATCTAATAATTTTACTAATTCATCACCTTTTACTACTGGCTGCTCTGCATCATTACCTAATTTTATATTATCTGAATTTAAATTAATATTCTCTCCATTAATAAATATACTGTTAGATTTAATTTGTATTTTTTTATCTTCAATTTTAGCTTTCTTTAACGATGCACCTGATAAATATATTGAAGAATCATCTTTATCTATATTTTCTGTTGTACCTCTATGACCTGCTACTATTTTTATTTGAGGTTTTTGTTCTTTATCTTTTTTCCCAAAGTGTATTGATTGTCCAAATCTACCCTCCCATAAAATACAACCCTCACCTATCTCAAGTGATTTAATATCTTGTCTTTGAAATGTTTCACCGTATTTAGTATTTACTGTATAATCACCACTAGCACCAGGTAC
>TARA_R110002020_G_scaffold81120_2_pt1 | contig 14358 bp, 14 predicted proteins | sample TARA_R110002020 | Tara Oceans TARA_R110002020 (sample SAMEA4396489) | marine metagenome | biome: Westerlies Biome; feature: [MES] marine water layer (ENVO:01000295) within the mesopelagic zone...; material: water (ENVO:00002006), including particulate matter (ENVO:01000060) such... | reverse complement strand
ATACACCTGTTATTTTCCTTATCTGTATTCGTGAATCTTCGATTTAGCCCATGAACATGTTATTTGAACAAACAAATGGGACGGTGTCAATTTTTTAACCCCACCTGTCTTTTTATGCCCAAACGCTTCATAGTGGCAAACAGGGTCTTATCATTCATGTTGAGTATTGCTGCCGCTCCTTTTTCACCACTGACCCGCCAAGCGGTATGATCAAGAACGTCTATTATATGATCGCGCTGTACGTCTTCAAAAGTCTTAAAATTTTCGGCAGTCGATTTCATATCCGATTTTGGCATCCAATTACCTGGGTTTAAAGTGGTGCCATTTTCAATGATGACCGCCCGTTCTATTAGATTTTCCAGTTCCCTTATATTGCCCGGAAAATGATAATCCTGTAAAATGGCCACTGTTTTTATGGATAAACGTTTAAAGGCCTTTCCAACTTTGGCAGCATATTTTTCCAAGAAAAATTGCGCCAATAACGGAATATCCTCTTTTCGGTCCCTTAGGGGAATATTGTAAATAGGGAACACGTTCAAGCGATAATACAGATCTTCCCTAAAACTGCCCGCTTTTATCATTTCTTCCAATTTCCTATTGGTAGCGGCTATAATGCGTACGTCCACCTTTATGGTCTTTGTCCCTCCCAGTTCATCGTATTCCCCTTCTTGTAGTACCCTTAAAAGCTTGGGCTGAAGTTCCAGCGGTAATTCCCCAATTTCATCAAGAAAAATAGTTCCCCCTGCGGCCAGGGTAAATTTTCCCATTTTATTGGCAACGGCCCCGGTAAAAGCTCCTTTTCTGTGGCCGAACAGTTCACTCTCTATCAGTTCTTTGGGCAAGGTGGCACAATTTACCTTTATAAGGGGCCTATCCTTTCTTCGGCTATTGGAATGTATCGCACTGGCCAATAGTTCCTTTCCCGTCCCGGACTCCCCTGTTATCAGTACCGTCGTATCCGTTGGTGCAACTTGATCTACCTGGTCCAAAACTTTTTCGTACTCCTTGCTTTTACATATGATATTATCAAAATTGATCTTTCTGTTAATTTCTTCCTGTAAATATTCATTTTCGTTTTCCAATCGTTCCTTTAAGGATTTTATTTCTTCCAAGGCCTCGTACAGTTTCAGGTCCCGCGATTTTCTCATTGAGATATCCCTCACAACCGCGCAATTATAATCCTGATCGTCATACCGTATATAATTGGCGGTAATGTCCGCCGGAAATTTAGTGCCGTCCTTTCTGGTTATCAACCTTTCCAGGTTCACAAACCCCTCCTGTCTTATTTCAGCCAGGTGAGCGTTCCAAAGTTCGGGGTACATAGAGGGATCCAAGCTGTAAATACTGGAAACGTCCAGTTCTTTTTTTGTATAGCCCAGTTGTTTTTTCAGTGATTTACTGTAGTGCAATAGATCACCTTTACTGTTGTATACATAGATCAAGTCCTTGGATTTATCGATGATCTCTTTAAAAAGGCGAAGTGATCTTTCCCTTACTATTTGTTCCGACACATCTTGAAACGCAAGAACGATCTTATAGACCTTATCATCCCTTAGGACAGGTTTGGCAACAATCCGTATATTTCGTTTTGACCTTTCATTGGTCTCAAGTACTTCATCAAAAGCAGTTGCCTTTCGTATGGCCCCGCTGAGAAGGCTTTTTATAATATCCGTTTGGACGAAATAAGTGACAAGGTTTTTGGGCAGCAGATCATCTTTGTCCCCTATATTGAATATCTTAAGTGTCTGGTTGGTCACTACCAGTGTCCCATCCAGCAGATTTAACTCCCATCCGCCCACGTTTGCAATGTGCTCCGTGGTTTCCATTAAATTCTTTCGGAAGCTGAACTCTGTTGTATCGCTTATAATCCCCCACGTCAATTTTTTTCCATTCTTTAAAAAATAGGATGAAAAAATCTCAACGTCATGTAGTTTGCCGTTCTTGCCCCTATGCGTTGTCTGAAAAACAGCCGACCCTTTATCCTGTATAAGTTGCCAATGTTTTTCCCATACTTCGGAACTGACCGTGGGATTAATCTCGAATATCGAAAGCTTTACGATCTCTTTCTTGGTAAACCCCAGTTTTTCCAATAATCTGTTATTGGCATAAACGATCTTTCCCTTCTCGTCCAACCAGATTACTTCATAGGGCAAATCGTCGAACAATTCTTCAGAAACGGATAATTGGGCTTTGGGCTTCATTAGTGTTTGTTTAAAAACATATCATAATTCTGAAATGTCAGAAATATATTAAAAATAAGAAAAGATTTTTTAAATAAATGCCCATCAATCCACTAACTGTCAATATCTTATGTATTTGGCATGGAATTAGGGTCTACCATTCAAGAAAAACATCGATCAATGGGGCGAAATGATTTTATAACCAAACCGTCGTAGGTGGCGCATTTGCAATTTTTGGGATAAAAGCATGTACAAAAATAAGTCGAAAAGAAATGCCGTGCATGTCCTTTTACGTAAAGGGGACGGCTTTGGGGTATGGGATATGCCCGGGCCGATCAATAACCAACTATTTATAACCGTCAAAAATGACACAATCCAATTTACAAATGAAAAAAGCAATTTTATGTATCGCACTGGGTATTTTATCGCTAGCGGGCTCCGCCCAAAAGCCAAGCCCAGAATTATTGAGCCCGACCAATCATGCTTTGTTAATGATTGACCACGAGGGCCAAATGGCGTTTGCCACACACAGTATTTCAACAACGGAACTAAGGAACAATGTTGGTCTTGTGGCCGGGGCATCCAAAATCTTCAAGGTTCCCACGGTAGTGACCACGGTGGCGGAAAAATCGTTCAGTGGTCCCGTTTTTCCTGAGATCCAAGAGTTTTATCCGGAATCGACTTCTGGTTATGTGGACAGGACAACCATGAACACTTGGGAAGATACCAATGCATACAAGGCCATTACGGGAAAAAACAAGAAGAAGATCGTAATGGCCGGTCTATGGACAAGTGTCTGTATAGTAGGGCCTGTCCTATCTGCCTTGGATGAGGGCTATGATGTATATGTCATCACGGATGCCTCAGGGGATATCTCCCAGGAGGCACACGATCAGGCGGTGACACGCATGGTGCAGGCCGGTGCAAAACCAATGACCTCATTACAGTACCTATTGGAACTGCAAAGGGATTGGGCCCGTCAAGAGACCTATAAGGCCGTTAATGATCTTGTGGTAAAGTATGGCGGTGCTTATGGTATTGGGGTCCAATATGCAAGGGAAATGCTTGCCCATTAATTCATCAAATCACGATTTTTTCCTTGAAAGAGGACGGAAAAAATCCTTTACAACCACGTATTTATGAAGTATTTCATGATTTTTTTGTTGACCATCTTGTTCATCGCTTGTAAAAACGGGAAGAGGGAAGGTATGGAAATAGCCGATTTGATCGTGGTCAATGCCAAGGTGGCGATCATGGACAAGGAGCGTACCTTTACGGAGGCCATTGCCATCAAGGATGGCAATGTCTTTGCTTCTGGTACCACCCAAGAAATCCTGAATTGGCAAAATGGGAAGACCATGGTCATAGATGCCAAAGGCAGGACACTGATCCCAGGGCTTAACGATTCTCACCTGCACTTGAGCAGGGGTGGGCGTTTCTATAATGCCGAACTGCGTTGGGATGGGGTAAAATCCTTGAAAAGGGCCCTCGAAATGCTGGAGGAACAGGCCGAAAGAACACCTGATGGGCAATGGGTGCGTGTGATAGGGGGATGGAGTCCCTTTCAATTTGAAGAAAAGCGATTTCCCACGCCCGAGGAGATCAACAAGGCCACGGGGAATGTCCCAACATTGGTGCTTTTTCTCTATAGCAGGGCATGGCTGAACAAAGCGGGGCTTGATGCCCTGGGTATCGATGAAAACACCAAGGCCCCTGACGGCAGTAGTTTTGAGAAGGGTACGGACGGTAGATTGACCGGTGTACTGTTGGCGGAACCCAACCCTACAATACTTTATGCACGAATTGGTGCCCTGCCTCCTTTGTCCAGTGATGAAATAGTCAACTCTACCAGACAATTCTATCGGGAACTCAACCGCTTTGGCATTAGCAGTGGTATCGATGCCGGTGGCGGGGGGCATAGATTTCCAAGCGATTACGCAGGCACCGAACATTTGGCCGAAGCGGGGGAAATGCCCATACGACTCTCTTACTACCTGTTTCCACAAAATAAAGGGGAAGAATATGCCGAATTTCAGGAATGGATGGCCAACAACAAAGTGGGAACCAATGGGGAAATCCATCTGGACCATGGCTATGAACTGGAAGGGGGCGGGGAGTTCCTGGCTTGGAGCGCCGGTGATTTCGAAAATTTTTTGGCACCCCAGCCTTTGTTGGAGGACAGGCCAACATGGAGGGAGGATTTGAAAAAAGTCATCAGACTCCATGTGGACAATGGGTGGCCCTTTAGAATACATGCGACCTATGGGGAGACCATTGCCCAAATGTTGGATGTGATCGAGGAAGTCAATAAGGAAACCAATGGAAAGCTCGCTTCCAAAAGATGGCTGTTCGACCATGCCGAAACTGTTCAGGAAAAAGAGTTGCAACGTATCAAGGACCTGAACGGGGGAATTGCCATACAGGCCCGTATGGCCTATGCGGGCGAATTTTTTGTGGAGCGCTATGGTGAAGAAAAGGCAAAGCAGGCCCCTCCCGTGCGGAAAATGATGGATATGGGCCTTCCTGTGGGGGCCGGGACCGACGGTACTCGGGTGGCCAGCTATAACCCTTGGCCCGCACTGTACTGGTTGGTGACAGGGAAAACGGTGGGGGATTTTCAATTGTCCGAACCGGCCAACCGCTTGGGCAGGGAAGAGGCTTTGCACCTCTATACGAAGGGAAGTGCCTGGATCTCCAACGAGGAAACGGTCAAGGGAACTTTGGAAAATGGGATGTATGCAGACTTCGCCCTATTGTCCGATGATTACTTCACCGTACCGGAACAAGAGATCAACACCCTCAGATCGGTGTTGACCGTGGTCGGGGGCAAGGTTGTGTTTGCCGATGGCGAGTATACGGCCCTTGATCCAAACTTGCCCGAGGTGGTACCGGACTGGTCCCCGGTGAAATATTACGGGGGCTATCAAAATAAATAGTTGAATACAAATTTTAATCAAAGGATCTTATGGGTACAAAAGAAAAAACCAATTGGAAAATTGATGTGGCACATTCGGTCATCAGCTTTAAAGTGAAACATATGATGATTTCCACGGTAACGGGACATTTTGGGGAGTTCAGTGCATCCATAGAGACGGACAACGATGCGTTTCTTGATGCCGTCTTTACCTTCACCGCCAAATCAGCTTCCATCAACACCAAAAGCAATGATCGGGACAATCATTTAAAGTCGAATGATTTCTTCAATGTCAAGGAGTACCCTGAAATAACCTTCAAGTCCAAATCCTTTGATGGGGACAGGCTGACCGGGGACCTTACGATCCGGGACGTTACCAAGGAAATCGCGTTGCAGGTAGATTTTAATGGAATAGCCGTGGATCCCTATGGACAGACCAAGGCAGGTTTTGAAATGACCGGGGAAATCAACAGAAAGGATTTTAACCTGGCCTGGAGCGCGGTGACCGAAACCGGTAGCATTGTGGTGAGCGATTCCGTGAAATTGATCATCGACCTGCAGTTCATCAAAGTCTAGGGAACAACCATTTTTTGCGAATGATAGGGTGGACATGCGAGTCGCCAAATACTTTGATTGCCATGGGAGTTCTGAAAATCATGATGATATTACTTGCCGTATCCATGGTTCCAACGGATGCCTTGGCACAGGAACCGAGTATCTACCGTTTTGCATTGTTACGACAAAACGATAGTGTTCCAGAGTCCAAAGATCTAAAGGGGCCCTCGTGGTACCGTTCTTTGAAACATCCGTACCTATCGGAGCATGATCAGTTGACCCTTGGAGGGAGCTGGAGAGGCCAAACAGAGTCCTTTATCAATGAACAGTTCAGTACCAACGGCCTTCAGGACAATATATGGCTCCTGCACCGGTTGCTGTTCCATGCCCATCTCACACTTGGGGACAGCTTTGAAACTTTTGCCGAATTGGGGAGTAGTTGGGCCAATGGGAAAAACAATGTCAGTCCGGTCGACAAGGACGCCCTTTATGTGAACCAACTGTTTGTATCCTACAAGATCGCCTCCCATTGGGCCGTGGAAGTGGGGAGGCGCAATTTACGGTTGGGCTCGGGAAGATTGGTTGATATACGGGAGGGTCCAAACGTGAGAAGGTCCTTTGATATGGCAGGCCTGGGGTATCGCACAAAGGCCTTTGAGGCGCAATCTTTTTTTGCCATACCTGTGACCCCGCGGCTAGGTGCATTCGACAATGGCCATGGGACCTTTGACGAAACCTTTTCCGGTATGTATACCACGGCCCACTTTTCCCAAAGCACCCATTTGGATGCCTATGTGCTTTATCAAAAAGAGGATGGGGCGGCTTACCAAAGTGGGATGGAAAATGAGCAAAGGGTATCGTTGGGGCTTAGGCATTTTGGAACCTATAAGGGACTTACCTATAACAACGAGGCGGTATATCAATTGGGCTTATTTGGGAACCAGGATATTTTGGCTTGGACCCTGTCCCTTCAAATAGAAGGGCAAGTGACCGTTTTAGGGAAGGAATTTGTTCTGGGAATCAAAACAGAGGCCATCAGCGGAGACAGAAATGGCTCTGACGGCCAGCTGAACACTTTTGACGCCCTATATCCAAGAGGTGCCTATTTTGGGAGGGTGGCACGTTTCGGCCCATCCAATTTGATCGATGTGCACCCCTATGTGAATACAAGGTTCAATAATGTCAGCCTTGAAATGGATTATGCGGCCTTTTGGCGCTATTCCCTGGAGGACGGGGTCTATGGGGCCGCCATGACGTTGGATTATCCCAGTCTGAACAATAGAAGGTCCATCGCCGGTCAAATGGGCGTCATTGCAGGTTATCGGTTCAACCATGCCATTGGGGTGGAACTGGAAGGCAATGTGATCTTTCCGGGACCGTTTTTACAAGAGAACGATATGGACGACATACTGTGCCATCTCGTGTTGACCACGGAAGTCAAATTTTAAAATATAATAATATGGAAATACAAGTGATCGAACATGAAACCAAGGGGATGGCAGTGGCCAAGGATGATGGCAAAGGGGTGGGGTCCATGACCTTTTCCATCGCCGGCCCGGAACTGATCATAATAGACCATACCGATGTCGATCCGGCATATGGCGGAAAAGGGGTGGGCAAACGGATGCTCTACAAAATTGTGGAGATGGCCAGACAGAAAAACATAAAGATCATTCCCCTGTGCCCCTTTGCGGCATCGGTGTTCAGAAAAGTGGAAGAAATCAAGGACGTGTTAAAATAATGAGCAAAATGGAAAATATAAAAGAGTATCCCAAGGAAGGTATCACAGTGATCTGGAAGCCCAAAAGTTGCATCCACGCCGGTATCTGTGTCAAAACCTTGCCCACGGTCTATGACCCGAAGGCAAAACCGTGGATAAAACCGGAAAATGCTTCGGTAGAGGCCTTAAAAAATCAGATCAATAATTGTCCGTCGGGAGCGTTGAGCTTTCGGGAACACTAAAACGAGCCTTATGGAACACCACATTCTGCTGAACATCTGTGCCATTTTTGGTGTGGCCACCGCAGTGGTCATTATATGTAGCTTCCTCAGGATCCGCTATATCATCGGGTACTTGATCACCGGGGTACTGCTCAGTCCCAATACTTCCAGCTACTTCGCCGATATGGAAGAGGTAGCTGTGTACGCCGAGATCGGGGTAATCCTGTTACTGTTCACCATTGGACTTGAATTTTCGTTCGATAAACTCAAAAAGATCAAACACTATGTTTTGGGGGGCGGTAGCGCACAGGTATTCCTGACCATCCTTATTACCGCCGGGCTCCTATGGCTGACCATGCGGCCCAGTTGGGAGGAAAGTGTTTTTTGGGGTTTTCTGTACGCTTTGAGCAGTACCGCCATTGTCATCAAGACATTGCAGGACTCCAATAAAATTGTAACGCCCCACGGGAAATTTATTTTGGCGGTCCTGCTGTTCCAGGACATCATGATCGTTCCGTTGATGTTGATGACCCCCATTCTCGCCGGTGTCGGGGGCAATGCGGCCATCGCTTTTGGATGGCTTTTGGGCAAACTGGTATTGATGGGAGGGATCGCTTATATACTGGCCCGTTATGTGATCCCCTATTTCCTAAAAAACGTCATGAAGATCCAGAGCCAGGAAGTGTTCCTGATCGCCTTGATCTTTATTGTCACAGGTATTGCCCTGCTTACGGAACAATTGGGCCTCTCGCTCGCATTGGGCGCCTTTATTGCGGGCTTGATCATCGCGGAAACCGATTATGACCATATGGCGATCAGCTGTTTCCTGCCCTTCCGATATGTGTTCATGAGCTTCTTTTTCATTTCCATGGGGATGTTGCTGAACTATGAAATATTCCTGACCGATCTTGGATGGATCGTGTTTTGGACCTTGTTCACCTTTGCCGTAAAGGCCGTAGCCGGCATCTTGGCGGTAAGGGTACTGGGGCTGGAATGGAAAACTGCCCTTGCCGTTGGATTTTCGATCGCACAGATCGGAGAGTTTTCCTTTGTCCTTGCACAGAGCGGATTGCAATATGAGCTGATCAGTCCCAATAACTACCAGATATTCCTGGCGGTGTCCATCATCCTGATGTCCGTTACCCCGTTCATCGTCTCCAATGCGGAAAAGATCCATCCCACAATCCTAAAAACGATCGCTAAAAATGGATAGACCAAAACTACAATTGTACGGCACCGATTGGTGCCCCAAATCGGCTGCCATTCGCAATTATCTGCAGGGCGAGTGGATAACTTTTGAAGATTTCAATGTAGAGACCGATACCGTGGCGGAACTTCGGATACGCTCCCTATACGATGGGGTCCTAAAGTTTCCGACGGTAATGGTAGGGAACGATTTTGTAAAAAACCCAAGCGTACCGGAACTCAAAGCATTTTTGAGGAAACACAACATCGATAGCTGATTTCAAGAAAACGACAACAACCATAAAATGACATACTATGATGACGGACCCCAGATTTCCCATATTGACACAGAAACAGATCAACACCCTTAAGGAATATGGTGACACCATCAGCTTTGAAAAGGAAACAACACTTTTTCAGGTCGGTGACAGGGACTATGATTTTTACATCGTTCTGGAGGGTGAAATAGCCATGAAGGACAACCATGATCAAAATAAAGTGCTGGTGACCCACGGGGTCAATGAATTTACCGGGGACAACAGTATGCTGTCCAACAGAAGGATACCCTTTAGTGCCCATGCATCAAAGGGCACTTCCGTAGTACGTATCAAACCAGCGATCCTAAAGGAGATCATATCCAAGCACAGTGCGATCGGGGAGGTGCTCTTAAGCGCCTTCCTGTTACGACAGGAGGTTATGTTAAAGGAGTTTGTCGGAGGTATCAAGGTGATAGGGTCCGAAAAGTCCAAAGCCACCTATGCACTGCGCGATTTTATGGAGAAGAACCATATCTGGCATTCCTTTCTCAATATCGATGCCTCCGAGGAAGCAAAGGAACTATTGGAAAGTTTCAAACTGGATCCCGAGGACCTTCCCATACTCATCAATATGTCAGGCGAGATGTACAAAAACCCCAGCCTTGCCGAACTGGCGAGATTGACCGGGGTACTGATGGATTTCGGGGACGATATATATGATGTACTGGTGGTGGGGGCGGGACCCTCTGGACTGGCGGCAAGCGTCTATGCCGCTTCGGAAGGACTCTCGGTGGTGACCATTGACGGCAATGCCCCAGGGGGGCAAGCGGGAAAAAGTTCAAAAATTGAAAATTATCTTGGGTTTCCCACGGGGATCTCAGGAAACGATCTTGCCAACAAGGCCTACTTACAGGCACAGAAATTTGGCTGTAACATATCCATTCCGCACAAAGCGGAGCAGGTGGAGCACAATGGGGATTACTTTACATTGAGCGCATCCAACAACAAGAAGATCAAGGCAAGGTCGATCATTGCCGCCACCGGGGCGGAATATAGGAGGTTGCCCATCGAAAACATCGAAAGGTTCGAGGGCAGTGGCGTTTTCTACTCCGCTACCGGGATGAACGCATCGGCCTGTAAAAATGAACTGGTGGGCGTAGTGGGCGGCGGCAATTCGGCCGGGCAGGCAGCTTTGTTCTTGGCCGACCACGCCGCTGAGGTACATGTGGTCATCCGTAGCAATGACCTGGGTTCCAAAATGAGCGATTATTTGGTACAGCGCATTTATTCCACCCCCAATATCATCGTCCACAAAAACAGCAATGTGGTACAGCTCGATGGGGAGCACCACTTACAGTCGCTTGTGTTGGAAACGGAGGGGGAAAGCCAGACCATAGGGATATCCAACCTGTTCACCTTCATCGGCGCAAGGCCCTGTAGCGAATGGTTGCACCAGATCGTGGCCATGGACGATAAGGGGTTCATTTATACAGGTCCCGATGTTGTGGAGGCGGCCATGATCCAATGTTCCATATTCGATGAGCGCAGGCCACAATCATTGGAAGCCAGTATACCGGGGTTCTTTGCGGTGGGCGATGTCAGGAAAGGCTCCGTGAAAAGGGTCGCCTCGGCAGTGGGCGAAGGTTCCATGGCCATAAGCCAGGTCCATCAATATTTGGCCGAACTGAAAATGCAGCATTAGGAAGGTATCGCCATGGAGGATGTAAAAGAATATTGTGGGCATTTGGACAAGGAAGATTTTAAGACCACCCGGGCAAAGGTGTGCGGGGAATGTGTGAAGACCGGGGGCAAATGGAACCATTTGCGACTCTGTCAGACCTGTGGTGCCGTGCTGTGCTGCAACGCTTCCCCGAACCAGCACGCCCAAAAACACTTTGAGGAAACCGGCCACCCCGTGGTCACTTCGATCTTGCCCAAACCATGGTCCAGGTTTGCCTGGTGTTATGTTCACCAGATAAAGAGACCCTTAAAACAGCCCAAGTGAATACTGTGGGAAACCTAAAATAGCAACACTATGAAACATATCAGATTAACAGCGACAGCATTTTTTTTCTTTTTAACCATTTTAAACAACAGCATTATGTCACAAACAATCCCTGGGGAAAAGGACCCCAACATTTCAAAGGACACCCGTGCATTTTTGGAGGTACTGAACAGTGGTGATGGCCCCCCATTGGAGGAACTGTCCCCTAAGGATGCCCGTCAAGTGCTAACGGATGCCCAGAATTCGGTATCCTATGACTACAGCGATATCGAAGAATCGGAAAGGACCATTACGCAGGATGGCCAGACGATCACCATTCACATAGTGAAACCCAAAGGGGCCAAAGATACCCTTCCGGTATTCATGTTCTTCCATGGTGGGGGATGGGTATTGGGCGATTACCCTACGCACAAACGTCTGGTGAGGGATCTGGTCGTGGGCAGTGGCGCTGCGGCCGTCTTTCCGGATTACACCCCGACTCCCGATGCGCAATTTCCAGTGGCCATAAATCAAGGGTATGCCGCCACTAAATGGGTGGCCGAGAACGGCAAAGAAATTGGCGTGGACGGTTCCCGATTGGCCGTTGCCGGTAACAGTGTGGGCGGAAATATGTCCACCGTGGTGGCCCTGATGGCCAAGGAGAAAAACGGACCCAAACTGGCCTTTCAGCTTTTGCTCTGGCCGCTAGTGGATTCAGACACAAGCCGTCCGTCGTACAAGAAATATGCCCAAGGGAGGTTCTTGACCACCCCGATCATGGAGTGGATGTGGGATATGTACATTGCCGATCCCGAGGACCGGAAGCAAAAATATGTCGCGCCGATAAATGCCACCCTGGAAGAGTTAAAGGGATTGCCACCGGCGTTGGTACAGGTCGCCGAAAATGATATCCTCTTTGATGAAGGCGTTGCATATGGCCGAAAGCTGGACGAAGCGGGGGTGCCCACCACGATTACCGTCCACAAAGGGATGATACACGACTATGGTATGTTGAACCCCTTGTCCCACGTCCCGGGAGTACAGGAAGCCTTGGTGCAAGCTGCAGCTGTATTGCGTGAAGCCTTGTTTGCCAAATAGCACTTTACATACCGAAACGGAAGGGAATGGGCGGTAACAGCTACCATGTACACTATGTGGTCAGCCATGGGACTACCTTAATAAACGAAGTGATCTAACTTTTTGGCCAATTGGGAAAAGTTAGATCACTTCAATATCTACAGCAACAATTATGGAAACATCAATAGAAACCATCGAACTTTTTTTGGCAAACACGACCGATCCCGATGTGATCAGATCGGTTGTCGATCCGAACGCAACCTATATCTCCTTGAATTTTAACAACCCGGAGCTGCAAAAAATTATGCCTTGGGCGGGAACCCATCACGAAGGGGCAAAAGGTTTCATCGATACGTTTGCCGGTGTCAATGAATATTGGACTATTCAAGCATTTGAAGTGCAGGATATCTTTTCAGAAGGTGAAAAGGTAGCTGTCTTCGGCAGTTTTACCTACACTTCAAGAGCACTTGACAAACAGGTGACCTCCCCTTTTTCAATACTTGCCAAAGTAAGGGACGGAAAGATCTATCACTTCATGTTCATGGAAGACACTTTTGCAACGGCAGGCAGTTTTAGGATCACTCCGGCAGGTACCTTCCACAGTGATCCAAAAGGAGCTGAATTTAGATTATAACTTAAACGAGAACCCATAAAATATTTAAAAATGAAAAAAATAGGAATCAATGGCTTTGGCCGAATTGGAAGGGCATCCCTTAAAATTATATCGGACACCCCGGAGTTGGAAGTGGTGGGGATAAACGATCTCATGACTATCGAAAATGCCGTATACCTTTTAAAATATGACAGTATTTATGGAAGGTTTGACAAGGAGGTAACCATAAAAAATGATCATATAGTGATAAATGGCAAGCCCATCAGATATACCATGATAAAAGACCCGGACGCATTGAAATGGGACGAATTGGGTGTGGATGTTGCTATAGAGAGCACAGGTTTTTTTACAAATAAACAGGATGCCGAAAAACATATTTCGGCCGGGGCCAAATTCGTGGTGATCTCAGGGCCTACCAAGGATACACCTACCGTTATTCACGGTGTAAACACCGAAGAGGGAAAAGTATCGGTCTTTTCATGTGCCAGCTGTACCACCAATAATATAGGCCCCATTATTGAAATTATAGGCCGTAGGATAGGAATCAAAAAGGCCATTCTAAATACAACACATGCCTATACCGCATCCCAGACATTAGTGGACGCCCCATCAAAAAAAGAACCACGGATGGGACGTGGTGCCGCTATCAACTCCGCCCCGGCATCGACAGGGGCTGCCATTGCGGTTACGAAGGCACTTCCACAATACGTAGGCAAATTTGATGGGATAGCGGTTCGTGTACCAGTGCCCATCGGCTCCATTTCGGATATTACGTTTGTCACGGCGCGTCCAACTTCCGCGGAGGAAATAAACACGGTCTTAACAAGCGAAGCGGAGACTCCACGATACAGAAAAGTTCTTGATGTCAGCAGTGAGCCCTTGGTTTCCACGGATATGATAAAAAACACATTTGCCGCGACCGTGGACCTGGAAATGACACGGGTAGTGGACGGAGACCTGGTAAAGATAATGGCCTGGTACGATAATGAATGGGGATTTACCAGTCAAATGATCAGACAGATCCAAGAATTATAAATAGCGTACACATGAAACCCATATTCAAGGATATCCCTTTGATAAAAAATGAGGAAAAAAGACGTTTTCAACTGGAAATCGGGGGCCATTATACGTTCACCAATTACGGGGAATTCGGCAATCAAATAGCCTTGGTACACACGGAGACCGAGCCCGAACTAGAAGGGCAAGGTGCCGCAAGTGCCTTGGTGGAAAAGACCTTGGGCCATCTTGAAGAAAACAATATACAACTTCTTCCATTTTGTCCCTTTGTATTCGCTTATATAAAAAAGCATCCAGAGTGGAAACGTATCGTAAGCAAAAAATTCAAGGGCTATGACAAACTTTAACCAAACAGAAAAATAAGTATGAAATCATATGATAACCTGATCGATGCGCTTGACGACCTAAAGAAAGCGGGATATGTGGAAGATTTTAACCTAAAGCAGAATTGTTTGGAATGTAGGGACGGGAAATATAGGATATTCCACAACGAATTTGAAATCGACAACTATTATAGGTTCGATGATGAAGATTCGAGTGCCGACAGTTCTTCTATTCTGTACACCATCAGTTCGGAAAAGTATGGGTTAAAGGGGACACTGATCAATTCCTTCAGCATCTATTCAAATGATATT